>ENA-OWLE01000076-OWLE01000076.1-metagenome-genome-assembly--contig:-NODE-76-length-17816-cov-4.175159_pt1 | contig 17816 bp, 19 predicted proteins | sample MGYA00245345_ERZ651094 | MGnify/ENA primary metagenome ERZ651094 (study PRJEB26857, sample SAMEA4031770) | metagenome | biome: human; feature: oral; material: saliva | place: Philippines | collected 2014 | study... | reverse complement strand
CCCCGACCCAGCCCCGAACCTGCCTCTACGGTAACGCTTAGCGGTGACATGCTAACCTGCGGGCTTACCATCGCCACTGTCGCGGGCGATAAAGGATGCACGCATGAAGAGTGTCTAAACCAGCCTAACATGTCTCTACGGGGCGAATGGTCGGCTCTAGATAGCACGTTCATTGGCAACCTAGATATTTGGCTAGAACAAAACAACCGCCCGTCCGGGATAGCGAGCCTGGAAAACCTGCGCTACCAGAACACAACCGACGACAAGGTATATGAGCGAGTATGCTTCTATGACGCGAAAGCAGACTACACACTATGGCACCTGTTACATAACTGGTCTAAAGTACCCAGCGTTTACAAATCAACACTTAAAGTTTCCTATATGCTACTGACCAATGGGGTAGCTATTAGAAGGTTCTGCGCTTTCAAAGACACACATATAGAACCGAACTGTAAATGCGCACTCTACTACCCGCTACTGCTAGAAGGTAACGCCCTAGCTTTAGCGTACTATCAGCGAGCGCAGGGTGTACCGAAAAGCGATGAGAACACTATTACTCAGTCGCTCCCCAAAAAGCATCTGGAAGACGTTATGCAAGCCGCCCTGCTCGGTGGTTTAGATTTTTCCCGCCCCTGGCAGATTACCGTCTCACCTGAACGCGCCAATAGCATGAATAAACTACTGAAAGTGGAACAGTTCAAGCGTGCATACAAACGTATGGGGGTGCCCGACATCTCTGCCCTATATGCGCCGTTTAAAGAATAACCCCCTACCTGTGTATATGCCCCATTAAGGAGTCTCCTTGTTTATTGAAGCCCTGAACCTGCGCCTGCACCCAGCCGTGGTGTTTTACGTCGTTGGCGGTACTCTTGTTGCCCTGTACTGTATTGGGGACGGTTTGGTGTATAAGATGCGGGGTGGAAATCCTAAAGCCAGGAAACGTCTGGAGGATAAGCTGATGTTCCTGTGTGTAGTGGGTGTTGGCGCTTCTCTTGAAACAGCTCTCTTTGCGGGGTGGGATATATTTTGGACTCTGATTATTGCGGCTTTCCTTGCAATAGTCCCCGTCCTGAGTATTTCTCTCCTGTACACGTTTAAAGAAGCGTATTTTGTGAACCGCCGAAAGAAGAAGCCGAAGACGAAGAAGCAGAGGCAGGACGACGAATATCTGCACACTATGCTTATGTTCGCCGGATTCGTGCTTACACATGTTGCGTTGCTTCTTGTTGCCGCCGCACACACAACCCCGTACACTCCTGAAGCCAGCAAACCTAGCGATAATAAAACCGTTGCCGCTTATAGGGGTGATAGGCTCACCCCCTCAGATACCGAAGCGAAAAGTGAACTTATTGGGCTGATTACCTATAAAACGTCGGGGGACTCCAACACTACCGAAAAGAACCCGTACTACAGCTGGCAGGAACGCACCAGTGACGGCGAAATCAGGAACATGTACAAGCGGCAGAGTTATGTCTTTTACGGCGATAAAAGCAACACCGCCATTAACCTGCATGTTGAAGAGGTACAGATAGTAGAAGACCTGGAACCGGGTACAGCCCCGTACATTATCCACCAGGTGATTTACGCCGTCCCCGCAACATACAAAGACGGCGAGCCCCTATGTACAGCTTCCAAAGTCAAGGCGGACGGTTGTACACAAAACGCCTGGGCTGACCACACCAAAGCGACCATTCACCTCCCCAAGGGTACATACGCAACCTATGTTACCGAGGCACAGTAAGAGAAAGAGAGGAAACGAAACATGGGCGTTCTTGAAACGCTAGTCGTCTACCCTGTAGCCGCATTCTTAGCACTGCACGGTATCTGGCTCCTACTCACTCTGCTCCACGCTCACCGTTATAGGGGGTTGGCGGCGCAGTACCGTAAAGCGTATGCAAAAGCTTTAGAGAAGATAGCCGCGCACCGTCAGCTACTGGAAGCGCGAAGTGAGAACGGCGACCAGGCGGCTAAAGCAGAGCTTGATGCTTTGCTTAGTAGGCATAACTGGTTCTGGGAGCGGTACGACACAGAGCTTGTTGAGAGTTGGATGCCTGATGAGTTGATAGCCCAGTACAAAGATGACACGCGAGAAATGTTCCTCATGGCTCACTTGGGGCTCGCGTGCATTATCTACGGTTGCTTGTTTCTCATTTTCGCTTCGTTGGGTGCTTTCTGGCTCGGGGCGGCGCTTTTTATCGGTGGTTTCATCACGTTAGCTCCCTTCCTCGACCACTACGAGACACACCCGCCCGTGCTTCCTGTTCAAGCCGCCCTAAGCGCTGTTGTGATAACCCTTATCACTGTTTTTGGTGCTGGCTATTTAGCTTTCACGTCGGCTCCTGCTTCATATATTGCGCATCATAGTGAGAAAGCGCTCTATGTTACCGATAGTGGCGGGTACGGGGACACGCCAGCACGTTTCAAATTAGAGGGCAAGGTGGCAAAGAAAGTTTATACCAGCGCTGACGAGTTGAAATTCAGCTGGTCAGAGCAAACCCTCACAGGCTCGAAGGCGTTTGAGAACTACTACCCAGCCGATAAAGAGAAAGAGGTTCGCATTATTGACGACCTCAAAACAGGGGAGGAGCCTTATGTGGTACATCAGCAGGTGTTTGACGTACTAGACAGCTACCGTGACGGCAAGGAAAGCATGTGCGAGTATTCTAGCTGGGGTATCCCGCCGTGTTTTCATAGGAACGCCTGGAAGACACGTGACCGCGCCTATATTCACATCCCAAAGGGCGCATACGATGAGTATGTGTACACAGAGTATAAAGATGGGGTTGGTAGTGGTGCGGCGCGCGCTATCGAGCGTGTAATTGAAGACGTGAAATAAAAAACTTGCACAGAGCGAAGTAGCAGGGGCTGAGAATCCAGACAGTTCTCAGTCCCTGCTACCATCTGTTCCATATTCCTGCCCAGCCGTTTCACGCACCAATTGCTAAAATATGTGGTATTATAGGTATAGATTTTAATTTTCATACCTGAAAGAGAACCATGCCTAACAATAAGCGCTACCTCAAAGACCCACGATTCATAACCGAGAACCTAACCATTGACGACGCATCTAACTGCTACGCCGAAGGCACATCCCGCGTAACGCTACGCGACACTAACATTACCCACTCCTCAATTTGGGCATACACAGGCGACATTGCAGTCATTGGCGGCACACACGACAAACTGAAAATTACCGCCTATGCCCCTGTGGATACTGTCAATGTGCATATTGAGGGGGATATTAGCACAAGCAGTGTAACTGTTAATCCTGGTAGTAATGTTACCCTAAAAGGCTCATGGAATCTTGAAGATGCCTGCTTCTCGGGAAACCTATCTGCCAACATTGAATCATTGAAGAGCGATGAGGCATATAAGGAAGAGCACTACTATGCCCCTATTGAAGACGTTCAAAAAGTATGGATGGACGGACGTATCGGAAGGGCGCTTTTCTATGACTCTTTTCACGCCGCGAATACGCTCCTGGAAGGCGCATATAAGGTTCACCAGTTCTGTGTAGCGCCGGAGGTACACGCTTTGGAGACGTGCCGCTGTGGACTCTATTACCCGCTCATGCTCTTTGGGGAGGATTTGGCGGTGCTCTACTATATGTTGGCAAACCCCAGCCTATCAGAGTGTGTACCTGGTGCTGTTAGTTCTCTGCCTAAAGGCTTCCTTGAGGATGAGCTGAACGCCCTGTTTAGCAAGAGGTTTTACGACACGGACTATGGTGGGGGCGCTTATATAAGTAGCGACCTGGATTGCGCCCTCGCGCGCTACGGGATTAACGCTCCAGAGCCTCTTTTCCTCAGCGACTAATTACCTGCTACGGAAAGGATATGAATGACCATGTTTGGTAACCCGAACATCACAACGAATAACGCTGTATTAGAGCCGCCGCGCGAGATGGAAGAACTAGTGCGGACAATTGGTGGCGGGCGGATTAATTTTAAGGACACGACCATCCTTAAAAACTCCGGTGACACCATCGGCATTACCGTCAATGATAATGCTACGCTCAATATTGAAGGTGGCACCCATAAGGGTTTGTGGGTCTGTACCTATTCTGGTTTCATTCCCATTGAGAGCGCAAATAATCCCGCCACTATCAATATTTCTGGCAACGTAAACACACAGATGCTGAGTATCACGCCCAGTATTTGTAGGGGGTGGACTCCTCTAAATCGCAGGCGACACAACATGAAGCTACAGGGCTCCTGGTCGGCTTACAAGGCGGAGCTTTGGGGTAACTTGGGTATCAATATGACTGCGCCCGCGCATAAGGAAACAGCCTCCTATGGTTCCAGTTCTGTGCCGGACTGGTTCCAGGATGATACACCCGCAATTGTTATGCGTAACGTCCGGCTGGCGTTCAATCTTGAAGAGCTCGTCACTACCGGAACACCCGACGATAGGGACGCTGTTTTCGTAGAGTCTCTTACCCTTAGCCAGAAGCTTCTAAAGTCAGGCACCACTATTCACCAGTTTTGTGCTCTCATGGATACGCATAAGGATGACTCTTGTCGTTGCGGCTTGTACTACAGCCTATTGCTTATCCGTGAGCCTCTAGCTATTGCGTACTATCTGCGCCATAACCCCGCTCTAGCGCATCTAGAGCCTGAGCCACTACAGGGTGTTTCTGAAAGTATGCTTGAAGATGCTTTGCGGGAGAAGCTGTTCTCTCTTACGCCCGTAGTGGGCGCGGTTAAGGTGCGGTACGTTTCGGCAGGTCGGTTTGAATCAGCTATCAAGAAGTGTGGTGTAGAGAATATTAACCTGTTCTGGAGTGAATATCCGGACGGCGGCGCACATGTTTTAGAGGAGTACAAGGGGAAGTAGAATCCCAGGCGATAGTTAAAACATGTAGTAAAATAATGTATGGGGGCTTGGTCTAAACCGTGGAAGCTGAGCCGCTACACATCATTTAATCTCTTTAGAAAGGAGCCCCTAATGGTTCACCCAGCTATTGTGAATTTCGGGGAAGGCATCACATGGGACGATGTTATTGAAACAGAGCACCCGAACTCCATTGCACTAGATGACACAGTTCTTAACTTTGAACGGTTCTATGGCGAACCTCGAATTAGCGCAAAAGAGGAGGGTAAGCTCCTTATTCAAGGTGGCGTTCACGTAGACCCGCTCATCTTGAATAACACGCAACATATAGAAATTGCTGGTAATGTTTTTTCACACGACCTCGTAATTCCGCGCACCACCCAAAACGACAGTAAATCCATGTCACTACGTGGTTTCTGGGGGTGCGCAAACGTGGGCTTTCGAGGGAACCTCGGGCTCGACTTTGATGTGCCCGTGATGGATACTGAAAAGCTGGAACATCACCTCGAAAGGGAAAGCGAAAAAGCATGGTCTGCTAACAAGCGCACCCCTGATACACCCCTACCGTCTGTAATCTTTAAGGCGCAACTCGTCAGTTATTCCTTAACCGATTACCTTAGTTTCAAGACTGAACAAGCTGAAACCATGTACGCTACTTCCAGCTTTGAGGTACCGTGGAATGTCCTAAATAAAGCAACGGAAATACGACAGTTCTGTGCCTATAAAGATATTCATACTCGCCCTAACTGCCGGTGTGCCCTGTATCATGGGTTACTTATCACTGGTGACGTTATCGCGACCGCTTACTATCTTCGTGCTACCCCCACCTTAGAGCAGTATGAGCCTCTACCTTTACAGACCGTCCCCGTGCGGACGTTAGAAGACCTCCTGGAGGAAAAGCTCCGCTCTCTCGAACAGACCTACATGTCACGAGATGAAATTGTAGAATACGCGGTAGCGAACGCTCTAACCAAGGAAAGCTTCATAAAGCATATGGCGCAGTTTGGGGTTAGTAACATAGAAGCCCTATGGAACCCAGACGCTGACCCAGCGTATGTGTCACAAAGCTAAAGCGCCATTGGCGACACTCTAATGTTAGTAAATAGACGAAAGGAACACATGAATGAGTAACACTAACCATACTCTGATTAACTGTAAATACGACCCAGCTATTGTACATATGAACGGGAAAGGCGCTATCACTGTTAGAAATACCGCTTTAACCTTTGGCTCCAGATTAACGGCACACGAACACGCTACCCTCTTCATCGAGGGTGGCTCACACATAGGTATAGACGCTCTTACCGGCTTCCGCGATAGTGTTGTGTTCACTAAAGCCCGCGATTGGTACGCCCCTACAGACTGTGTACCTCACAGTGAGAAGCCGGTGCGTGTAGAAATTGAAGGTAATATCCACACTTACCATGCGGCTATTGGCGAGCCAACACGGAGCGGACATGGCGACGATGTTTATGACACAGCCAGCGTGAACCTTCATATACGGGGCACTTGGAGTATGACGAATGTCCATCTCTGGGGAAACCTTGGGTTTGACCTTGAAACAGATAAAGTAGAACCCGTAGAGAATATGCTGAATATGCCGCCGGCAACTATTAACCATTTAAAGGGTAACGGCGCGTCAGACATGGTGCCGCAGATAATTCTTAAACGCGGGCACGCAAGCTACAATCTGTGGTATCTCATGAACCAGTTCTCGCCCCGCGAGCGCAACGAAGTCTTTACCCAGACTCTAGGGGTTGCGCGGCAGGTTCTCCAAAGCGGATGTACCATCAACCAGTTCTGCGCTTTCAAGGACATCCACGCTAACCCTCATTGCCGTTGCGCCCTCTACTACCCTCTACTGTTTGAGCGCAACATCCTGGCACTCACCTATTTCTTGCAAGCGGCTGAACATACTAGGCAGTATGTGCCTGAGAGTTTGTCGAGTATCCCTATTCGGATGGTTGAAGATTCTCTAAACAAAACTGTTCTAGCCCACCAGGGGGGTGGCTACAATTATCACGCTCTAGAAGGCTCTGACATGCACCCGTCAGATTTTGTGCGTAAATTCTCTAAGCCGCGTTTCATGGCGTTCTTAAAGAGCGTAGGCATCACTGATGCGTCCGTGCTGTGGCGCACCCCGTGAACCGGGTAATGCCCCCCTATGTTTTTAATATTGAAAGGAAACACATGTCCCCCGTTTACTACAACTACATCAATTGCAAAGGCGGAAGTACCCCCAGAAAGTCCTCTTTTGGAGATGGTACCGTCACCGTCAGAAATGCTGTACTAAACTCAACCTCTGGATTTGGTTGCGCAAGAATGACAAAAATAACGGTAACAGGCGGCGCTCACATTATGTTTAACGTCATCATGGGAGCCCATAACTATGTTGTCCCGCCTGACCAGCTTAATAAGCGTTACAACAAGCCCGAAGATAGCGGTAAAATTTTTGAGGTAGATATTAGTGGCAATATCTGCACTTACGCCGCCTACGTTTACTCGAACCAGGACTACTCCGGCTCCTTCATGCATGACGCTTCACACCTAAACCTACACCTGCGCGGAACCTGGAGCATGCGTGACACGCAACTTTGGGGCAACCTTGGGTTTGACCTGGAAACATCAAACGAAATCACGCTAAATAACTTAATGAAGCGCCCAGACGATGAAAGTCCGGTGTACCTTTTAGTGGATGGCTACCCTGAAAAAGTGCCCGAGGTGATTTTCAACGATGTTGAACCCGACTACAGCCTCTGGCAGTTAGTCACCTACCTTGACACAGAGAGGGACGCTGTAGAGAAGGTTTACTGCAACACACTAAAAGCCGCCCAGCAGGTTCTTGAGAGTGGTTGCACGATTAACCAGTTCTGCGCTTTCAAGGATGCACATTACCGCCCCAGCTGTCGATGTGCGCTCTACTACCCGCTACTGCTTGAGCTTAATCCTCTAGCTTTGATGTATTTCTTGGATGCCGGTGTACATACGAAGCAGTACGTATCAGAACTATATAACAGCATCCCGCGTGCGCAAGTTGAGGACACGCTAAACACCGCTATCTCGAAGCGCCCTGTTAGGCTTACCCGCACCGAGTATGGTACAGAGATATTTGAGGCTCCTATGGAAGCTAAAGCAGTCCGGAGAGTTACTCGGGCACGGTTTGATAAGTTCCTCAAGGAGGCGGGCGTTGAAAAAGCTTCCTTGCTGTGGCGCGCCCCGTAGCTTCCCTAGCTACATTCAATAACCTGAAAAGAGTGGGACATGTGGTATTATTACAGTAAAGAAGATTGAAGCTCTTCAATTACTGAAAGGAACCGCATGTCCCACTCTAAATACACGTTCGCTGACTGCGTTGGTGAAATACCCGATGTGCCCGCCTACGGTGAAGGCACGGTTAAAGTTACGGGTGCCGCCGTCACAAACACAACACACTTGGGTGGTTATGAGAACACAGAGATAACGCTAAGAGGCGGCGCGCATCTTCTAACCTCCGTTCACATCAGTGCGCCTGAATCTGACGCGCACCCCAAGCTAAGAAATAACAGCTACAACACCCCTGACGAGGTTAAAGAGGGAAGCTCAAAAATCTTTCGTGTAGATATTGGGGATAATGTAAGCTGTTTCAAGTCAAACATTATCTCAGCGGCAAATATCGCCCACGCTTGTGCGCGTGACGCTTCACGACTGAACATTCATCTGCGTGGAACATGGAGCATGAGCAGAGTACGTATCTGGGGTAACGTAGGTTTTGACCTTGAAACTGAAAAACGCATCCCTTTAGGACATCTCATGGATGTGCATCCTGGGTCTGTGAAGAATCTTAGGGAGCTAGGCTACCCCCTGGAGGTTCCTGAGGCTATCCTTCATTACGTCGAAGCTGATTACAGCCTGTGGCAACTGGTAGATAATTTCGATAAAGACGATAGCGAAGACGTGTACCGGAACACTCTAAACGCCGCTCAGCAGGTTCTCAATAGTGGTTGCATGATTAACCAGTTTTGCGCGTTTAAGGATGCTCATTACCGCCCTAATTGCCGTTGCGCTCTCTACTACCCGCTACTACTCGAGATGAACCCGCTGGCGTTGCAGTATTTTATAAAGGCGGGAGCGCATACGCGGGAGCTGGGAGTGGTTGGCGTTACTAACATGCAACTTGAAGATGCGCTTAATCAGCTGGTTCTAGCACGTGATGTTGAGCGGGTGCGCTACAGGTATCAGCGCGGCAGGTTGGAGGAGCCGGTGAAGGTTGTGCGTCGTGTTACGCCTGCCCGGTTTGAGAAGTTCCTCAAAACCGCTGGTATCAAGGAGGCGAAGATGCTCTGGCGCACCCCGTAACTAGTCTAGACGCTACACAATATACATGTACCACATGTGTCGTTTAAAACTATTTATAGGCGGCACATGTGGTATAATTTTTCTATACCAGCACTTATCTAGGAAGGGAAAATAGTCATGTCTAACTGGTACCCAAATCTCACCATTGAGAACAGTAGTATTGATGGGGAAACCCTTATGGGGGTACATATGAAGCTGAAAGACGCTCACGGTACCGTAACTTTCAAAGACACGTCGGTAAAAGAATCTAACATCCTCCCGTCTACGGTCTGCAACATTACTATCCAGGGCGGCTCCCATGAACGTCTACGTATGGGCTGGTACGGTAGCTACATGTATCGGCGTGACCAAGCGTCCATGCTCATTGAAGGTGACGTGAACACCGTATTTTGCGATTTTCCGCCACCAATCGTAGCTAAGCTGAATGTTCGTAAGGTTGATAGCTTCCATCTTCGCGGGGCAGGAACCTATAAGTATGTGACCCTGAGTGGTAACCTTGGTGTGAATATTGTTGCTATGGATGGGAATCCGGATACCGTGATTCTTAAGGAAGATTACGGTTGCTATCAGCCCGACATTTTCTTCGCACAAGGAATCGGAGGCTATGACCGTTTTAAGCTGTGGGAAGCTTCTCGTAATTTGGCGGCGAAGCTTATCACTAGTGGGCATGAAATTCGTCAGTTTTGTGCTTTCATGGATATTCACGAGCGCTCTAATTGTCTCTGTGCTCTCTATTATCCTCTGCTTATGGATGCTGAGCCTCTAGCTATCGCGTACTATCAGCTGGCACACAAAGAACGTGCCGCTAATCTTCCTGCAACGTTTCAGGGGGTTACTCCCGCAATGCTTGAAGATGCGCTTAACAAGCGTGTCCTAGATTCTAAGAAGGTATCGGAAGAGGAGATACGGAAACGTATCCACCGAATCGCCTATCTCGGGGAGAAGAAGCTAGATGCGCGTTTCAAGAAGCACGGCGTACAGCACGCACGCTCCCTGTGGAGCTAAGTCATATTATTAACCGGCAGGAACATATAGAAGGGAAAATATAATCTATGAGTTCCCCTATTCAGGTGGAAAACACTGCACGCCAGCTGTTCTTCTTGGACGTTACTAGGGGTAGTGTTTTTAAGGCGAAGGATACGGCGTTTATTAACGGTGGTGCGCGCCTTGCGTCCGGCGAGGTGGCTTCCCTTGAGGGTGGCTACCATATGAACCTTGAAATCAGTAACGCCTCTTTGAACCTTACGGGTGATATTGTTACGGCTAACTGCTCTTTCAATAACACTCTACATAATGAGTCTATTGATGTGTCGGGCACTGTTGGAATGTCACGATGCACTTTTTGGGGCGGTGTAGCTATTGAGCTGTATGACCGTGAAAGCGCACCTGTGAAAGATAAAGATTTACTTCTTGCAGAGTGGTACGACGAAGAAGAAGCGGGTAACCCGGTGACGTATTGGAAGGTTTTTGCGCTACGGTACTGGGCTAAAGAAATCCAAGAGATTAACGAAAAAACGTATTATCGTGATGATGATGACCTCATAAATAGTGCTAAAAAGATGGTTCACGCTGTTCGCAAGCAACTTCACGGTGTGTCTCGGTTCTGCTTAGCACCGAATGTACACCCTGCTAAGAGTTGTGTTTGTGGGTTGTTTTTGCCGCATCTTTTCCTGGGTAGTGATTTGGCTATGGCGTACTTCATTAAATCGAACCCCGCTCTAGCAGATACGGCTAGGGGCACTATTTTTGAGTCAATTTCAGTAGGTCAGATACGGGACACGCTACTGGCTCAGCTTTCAGAAAGTGCATCTGATGTGGAAACAGTCTTTACTCACTGGCATCCCGACGATGAAAAAGCTTTGAGCTTTATGGAGAGGAAACTACAGGAAGAATACGGTCTAGGCGGCTTTGGGGAGCTGTTGCGTACCGAGTAACGCCCCAAAGCTTGCAAATCATTAAAAACATGTGGTAGTATAGAGTTGTTGGTTGAGAGAAGCCCAACCAACAACTCTACGAAAGGTTGCCCACATGAACACCCAATACGAACACATCAAGCGCGGTATCACCACCGAAACCGACCTGAACAACGAAGTCGCACACTACGAAAGCGTGTGCAACTACTTCAAGGCACGTGTAGCATACTGGGCAACCCGAACCGCAAAAGCAAAGGCAACCCTTCAGGAAGCTCTGAAGAACACAACCGCTATCGCTGTAGAAACCCTAGCGAAAGCACGCCACACTTACGAAACCTTCTTGAAGAACCTTCAGGAAGTAGAAACCAAAGTAGAGGAATACCAGGAAATCCTGAAAACCCTCTATCAGCAGTACACCAAGTACACCACCCCCTACACCGTAAACTAGCCCCGAAAGGAGACACCCCATGAAAATTGACGGCTACAGCACCCGCCCTATCCAAAAGGACATGTACCGTATCGTAGACCCCTCTGGGGCTCCCGTCGGTACTATTCAGCGCAACAAGGAAGCCGCCAACCGCCCCGGAACCGGACGCTGGCACGCATACGGCAACCGTAAGCTCACCGGCTATAAGGGGCGTGAAGCTCTCGGAAACAGCCTCCGAGAAGTGCTCACCGTGTTCGTTCAAACCCCCTGCGTAACCTACGTGATTATCAGCCCGTAAGGTCTACCACATTTTTTCAACATGAGGCGCACCCCATGATATATTGGGGTGCGCCTCTACCTTATACCCCAGCTCCTAAGCTGAACAGCAAGGTACAGAAACACCGCTCAACCGAGAAGGAGAAAGCAATGTCCACTACTGAATCTCCCTACCTTTTCACGGTAACAGAAACCGCGCCCGGCGAAACCCAGAGCGAACCCTCCGTTACCGTGCTAGTCACCGACCGTAAACGCATTACCGAAGACGGGCACCGCAAACCAGACACGTACATTCATGGAACCTGCTTTAAGTTTATGCCCCGCGCTTTCAAAGTAACCAGTAGCCGCTACCAGAACGGTAAACCTGTTGCTACGTTTACCATTCTAGAAAGCGCTCCCGATAAGCGTATCGGCGGCATCGACGTGATGCTTGATGGTGGGTTACACAGCGGCACGGCGGCTAGTGAATGGATTGTGAACAGTGAAGCCGTCCTCAAGTTCGTTCGTAAGTTCGTTACCGAGCATGAGGCACCGCTACGTAACCTCATCTCAAGTAGCCGTAACTGGGCAGAGGATAACGATGAGCTCCTCAAGGAAGCCACCACCGTAACAGGTATCTCTGTGCTTACTGAAAACGTGCAGACGGCGTTCCTCGCCGCATTGACCACTCAGAAGGAGCTGGTTAATGCTCTAGCTAAGAACTACGTCACATCTGTTCAGCCGAAGCACAAAATCGCTGACGAATAAGCACCGCCTGCTCTTACCAACACAATAAAGCCCCGTAGCTAGAAAATATTCATTCTAGCTACGGGGCTTTTCTTTACAAGCGCCGCTACAAGCTTTCAGTAACCCAGGTGCAAGCACCCACAATATCCGATACATGGTCATAGGTGGGGTCTGTACAGGCTTTTCCATCTAAACCTGGGCAACTAATCATCTCGACCGCTAAAACCCCCACAGAGGCGCTTACAGACTTCACAAGCTCCACCCAGTCTTTCGCGTGAAAATCTTCCCGCACACCCAGCTCATTAAACAGCCCCGACACTAGAGTGTGTATCTCAACACCCTCCGGTAAAACAGCCGCCTCCTTCACAACAGCAACACTTGCAGATGTAATACCCCGACTTACCGCTAAAGAGATAAGCTCCTCCTCAGTAGACCTGTTAAACACATTCCGCACACTCGGGGCTACCAGCTCATTATGAACAACCTTCGTAGTCACACGCCCACTAATAGTCCCGTAAGAACCATCTTTCATCTCCACCGGGAACTGGAACCCTTGTTGAGTAACCACAGGCGTGGACGGTGCTTTATTACCTGTGCCGTCCGCTAAAGCGAGAAGGCGATAAATCTTAGCCGACCCTTTACCCCCATCACTCCCGTAACCAATAAGGGAAACCTCAACCAGAGTTATAATGGTCATACGACCCGAAAAATCTAACATGCTCTGCAACCACCTAATCCTCAGTGAACACCCTCCAAAAGGGGTGCGCGATAACTAACACTTTCATTATATAGAACACCGGCAACATGTGAGCACCCGAGAAAATTGCTACAAGCCCAAACATGTGGTAAGATAAATATAGAGTGCCCTCACCCTCATGCAGGGCACGCAAAACTGTAAGAAATAAGTTGAAAGGAAAAACCGCCGCAATGTCGGAAAACCTCACCCCCCTCATCACCCTCGAAAACCCGAACATTCCCGAAAGCACCGCAAAAATTGCCGGACGTATCAGTAAGCTCAAGGGTGTTACCAAGGAAACCATCCTCGCTGACCTTGACGAGCTCGGCTTCAACGCCAGCGAAGTCGCTTACCACCTCGGTATGACTGAGGAAGAGCTGAAGGATGACTCTTATCAGTTCCCGCCGTACATCTCCAGCACCGACATTGCTGTTAAGATTCGAGCGGCAAACACCCAGCACATTGGCGCAGGCGCATACCGCACCCGCCTTAATGGTCACAACTACACCATTGGTGCGCGTGTCACCGTACAGGTACACCCCGACACCACCAGCGGCTGGCATGAAACCCAGCTTTGGGACACTACTGTAGACGCTATCGTGTGGAAGATTGAAGGGGACACCGTGTATCTGCGTCCCGTCATCTCTTACAACGCTAAAGAGCGAAACCTGATGAGCCGTGAAGAGTGGAACATCCGACGTAACGCGCTCGGCGGCAACTTCATCACTATCCGCCATACTGCGTTCCGCACCCGATTCAATGGCAACGAGGTGACCGTCCTCGATGTTGTAGAGCCTGCCGCTCACACTAAGCCCACCAACGACGAGTTTATCAACGCCCAGTTCACGGCAAGCTACATGGTTGATAACCGTATCAGCCCGCTCGACTGGGCACGCCTGCACGCCCTCAACGGCTGGGTACCCAACAACTCACTCTACGTAACCGACTAAAAACTAGACACACCCCACCAGCGGGGTAACCTACGCTATAGGAAAAGCGGGAGGCATGAAGGAAACAAAAAACCTTCTACAGCCTCCCGCTTTTCCTATTCCTAACTCACATTTGAAAGGCGTACCCCGTTGCCCACTACACCCGCTTACCTGTACCTCACCGTAGCTATCCCCGAGGAAATCCCCGCAGATATTCTGGAACACAACGTCATCACGCGCCTATCTGTAGGTATCGCTGACGCTACCCCTATCCCTAATGAACTGGGCGGGTACGACATTATCGTAGACCTATATACCACAGATACCGACGAGTTCTATGGCGGGCTTCCCGGTATGCTTTATGGGCACGGTGTACCGCCGGAGTATCCTCGCCAGCTTGCCGCTGAATGGGCGAACCACCTAGAAGGTACCCGCCGTAAAGCGTCCTGGCTGTACGAAGCGGATAGGTGGGCGTTGTACGAGCCGGATAAGAAGCGTCTACAGGTAGCTTACGCGCTACATGGAACGGACGATATTGCTACCGTCCCCACAGTTGAGGAGCTTATTGCAGGTCAGCCCCTCTAACGGGAACCATACACGTAAACAAAAATAGGGGAGCCACCTCGAACTATGAGGTGGCTCCCCTAAAAGTATGTCTGGGCTTATCAAAAGGAAGCGCTCTAGAACAGGCACACGTCCTCGAAGCTACGCTCCGAATCAGTGACCATAGCTGGCGACTCATCGGGCGTAAGATGCGCTACAGCTACAGGTGCATCCGCGCTATTCCAATCCGCTACATCGTGGGATAGAACCCACGCTACACGCGCTACAGACTCAGGCAACGCCAAAGCGGAAACCAGCGCCTCATCTAGCGCGTCGTAAGCATCAATCATAGCCGCTCCCAAAACAGAGTCGGCAACCTCGGACGGCTTCGTAGGAACAACAGACGCAAGCCCGCCGTCGTTAATGAGGCGTTCCAAATCAGCACGACCATACACGTCCACAAAATCACCCGCAGGCAAAAACTTCAAGAACGCATCCACGCCCAGCTGTTCAACAACCTCACTCATAGCCTCAGATGCAAGAAGCTCCAACGTCGCCTGCTGTACAGCCGTGAACTTACGCACACCATGAGTGAAAACAGGGGCTAGAGCGTGACCGTGCGCCTCCACGTGCGCTTCCCTAAGCTTAGCTACAGCACTGGAAGAAGTCTCACCATCTACACCGATAAGCATCAGAATCGGGGCGTAAGCATTAGAGCGGATGGCGGCTTTATGCCACAACACCGGAGCCAAACCACTATGCGCGAAAGACCCAACCTCCGGCTGGCGGGGGATAGGCAACCCGTCAGGGAACCCTAAAGTCTTATAGAGACGACGAACATAAGTGCCCCACGTGGTAGACGCACAATCAGAGCTAACATACTTAGTGAACGCCGCAATATCAGGAACGTGCAGGCTGATAATTTCTGTGTTCTCGGCTTGGTTCGTTACCATTTCTATTTTTCCTTTCCAAAAGATTAAAAACCGTTTTAACGCATGAACGCTGAGCCGGAGGCAGTCTTACCCGCCTGCTCGCTAAAAGTCGCCCCTAGAGCAACTGTGGGGCGCGCACGGGCGACTGAGGCAGGAAACTGAGACGCAACATTAGTACGGGACGTATGTACGGGGCGGATACGTGCCCCCTTCTGTAAACCCATTGCACGACGCTCAGCCCTACCAACCTGAACGGCAGGCGCAAGAATCTCACCCGACTTAAAAGTCATTTCACGCATCTCCTGCGCCGTGAAATTCACAACACGAGTACACTCCGCAAAAAGCATCATCAGCAAATCAGGCGGAACCATCAGCTTAGCCTCATCCTCACCGCTCACGAAATGCAGATAAATAAGCCCAGGATACTCATCAACAGGGGAGACGGTAACCTTATCCCCATACCTATCCGTGACCGTGTACGGCTCCTTAACAGGTTTACGTGTAGGGTTACCCCACGGTGCGCCGCCCGTAATATCAGCCGTTTTCAGGGAGTCACGCACAAGCCCGTTACGTTCCGCAATATCTTTCAAATCAGCCTGAGTGAAACCTGTAGCAAGAACCGCTTTAGAGAAAAGCGTCATAATCTTAGTCGGCTCCAAAATAACGGAAGCGAACCTAGCATCCTCATCACGACCAGACGGTGCGGCTTCCTGCGCTTCAATGAAAGCACCATGAATATCGCCACCCGCCGGTGAAACCATAAGAACATTACCGTTCTTAAAGGAGAACTCTACCGGCTCCCCAGCCTTAAACGCCTTACGCTTATGCACAGCCATTTACAGAACCTTCCTAAAACCAACCAAAAACTTACTCAACAGGTTTCCCTCTAGGTGAGAGTGAGGCGGCGAAACACCCACAACATCGGGGAGCTCCACCGCCTCACAACAACACATGAAAGAAGCTTACTTCTTAGCGTCCTTCGCCTGGCGCGCTTCCTTCTTCGCGATAGCTTCCTTCTCCTCTGCCTTAGAAACAGGCAGAGCCGCCACATCCTTCTTGAGGGTGCCAGACTGTGAAATCTTCACAACCTTGTGCGCGTCCTTCGGCTTCAGCTCAGTAGAACCAAGACCAGCACGAACCATAGTCGGAGGAGCGACCTCAACCTTAAAGGTAGCAACCTTCTGAATAGAAACATCCTCACCGGAGCTCAGAGTCGCATGCAGAGCATCCGCCAGGTGACGCGCGAAAGCCTCGGACTTAGTCTTAGACAGCTCAATGCCTGCCTTCTCGGCGGCAGAGTGAACAGTGTTGTACCAGTTAGCGGTAGACATAAAAACCTCAATCTGTTGGGGTAACAATAAAACCGTAATCCCGCCCCAGAAAAACCTGGAAACGGCGGGTTACACGAAAATTGTACCACAGAAAACCCGGCAAACCCCGTAAAATCCCGAGTTTTAGAAAGAAACCTCGTAAATTTTAGTGATGTAAAACACCTGTTTTTGTGTTGCAACCCAAAAAGTAACCCTGCTATAGTAGTAAACGGATAACGCATAATCCAGCTCAACAAAGGAAGAGAGTTCCTCCTTACCTCCTCTTCCCACATAGAGCCAGGCACCACACCCTAAAGGCACAAACACCACCGCCTTTAACACCCACCTGGCTCACACCCAATACAGAGCCCCTAGCCAACCCCACACATATAGGCTAGGGGCTCTACCCATCCCCAGAGATAGATATACTCCAGGTACAGAAACATAAACTTTATATAAAGAGAAAAAATATGACCAAATCAAACACCCCACAGCCTTGCAAGAACACGCACCATGTCAATAACTTTGGGCGACCCATGCCGTGCGACGCGGCAACACCCGACAGTTGCCGCTTCAAAGGCAATGTTCACGGTTCACAGGAGGAAGTCATCCTCGAAGCTGAGAATATTTCGTATAAGAGGAACCAAAGCCGTGAAGAGCGCCTGGCTAAAAAAGCCCTTGAGAAAGCGGAACAGCAACAACAGAAAGCAACCACCCCAACCCCGGCAAACCCCACACCTCCAAAGCCTGCACCTAAACCAGCTACACCCAAACCAACACCGGTACCGAAACCACCTGCTAAACCTGCCGCACCCACTAAGCAGAAACCCAAAGTGAAACTAGGACACACCCTGGC
>ENA-OWLE01000073-OWLE01000073.1-metagenome-genome-assembly--contig:-NODE-73-length-18101-cov-6.243711_pt1 | contig 18101 bp, 15 predicted proteins | sample MGYA00245345_ERZ651094 | MGnify/ENA primary metagenome ERZ651094 (study PRJEB26857, sample SAMEA4031770) | metagenome | biome: human; feature: oral; material: saliva | place: Philippines | collected 2014 | study... | reverse complement strand
GTGGGCTGCGGGTCCGGCGTGGGCTGCGGGTCCGGCGTGGGCTGCGGATCGGGCTGAGGCTCGACCCACGGGGCCGGCGCCGTCGCATCCTGCTTCACAGACTTCACAACGGCGATCGTCGTCGCCGTTGCCTCGGTTCCGTCGGGCAGGGTTGCGGTCAGGTTCACCTGATCCCAGTCCACAACGTTGCCGCCGGTGATCGTCGCGCTCTTGCCGTCCTCGGCCGCCTTCAGGATGACCGCACCGCCGTACTCCAGGCCCCAGGTCAGGGTCGCGTCCTTGAACTTCTCGGGCAGCAGCGGCTTGAGGGTAACGGTCTCACCCTCCTCCATGTCCACGCGCAGGTGGTCGACGGCGATCTCGTCCTCGCCCAGCTCGGTGGCACAGACGTTGACGGTGGCCATCACCGGGTCGAAGACCATCGGATCCATGTAGTCAGCGACAGCCCTAACGTCCGAGCAGCCCTCCTTCAGGGCAGTCACGAGGCCCGACTCATCATCGACGTTCAGGACGTCGATGTCATCGCCGGACCAATTGATCTTCGTCATGTTGGCGTTCTCAGGCTGGTGCGTGACGCCGATGTTCGTCTGCTGACCAACAGTCATGTTGAGCTGACCCGACTCGATACCGAAGTCGAGGGAGGTCATGGCGACGCGCTCGATCGCGACGTCGGCACGCTTCGAGGGCTTTCCGTCGCTCCCCCACGCAACGAGCTTCACGGTCGCGGGCAAGGCCTCCGTGTGGCCAGCCTTCGTCCAGGCCGCCTGGATGTCGGAGAACTGGATCTCAAAGCTGTAGTGGTGAACGCCGTCGGCGGTGACGTTGCCGGGGAAGTCGACGACGCGACGATAGAAGATGGCGTCGGTGGACGGGTCGCGCAGGTCGATGCTGGACAGGCCCGGGTTGTCCTCGACCTTGAAGCTGACGGAACCGCCGAGCCCCTCACTGATGGTCGTGACCTTAGAAATCGTGGGGCCGTACATGTCGGGGTCGGGCGCCGCAAACGCGGGGGCTCCGAAGGCTGCACCGGACGCTACCACCGCGCCGGTCGCCAGGGTCGCCAGGAACGCCCTGTAAGTTAACTGGGACATACTCACTCCAATGTTGATCCAACGAACCATGCCAGTTGGTTAGGCTTAGCGGCTCGTAGCATGAACGGTACTGCGCAATTGAATACTTAGCAACGCATTACCGACTTACCATCACACAACTACAAGTGAATACGTGGGTCCCTTAGCGGGACCGAAGCCCATTTTTCAGCCGTTTCACAGCCGGAAACTTACCACTGCACATATGTTCGTTAGAATGCGCACATTTTCCCAGCAGGTAACCCCTTAAATTCCTGAAAGAATCAAGCCTAGGGTGAACTATTGACACGGTCAACAGGCGCGCGAGCTACGCATCAACACGAAGTAGCCCCTGACCTGCGTCAAACCCCTCCAGCTGACCCCACGGCCACCGGGAACCCCGGCCCCTACTGCCGGTCGGACAGCTCCAGGTTCGCGCGCACGACGATGCCGATGCGCTCAACCATCTGCTCGTCGACCCAGGACCCATCGAGCGCGTCCAGGCGCGGGTGCGCGCCCTCCTCGCCGGGCATGCGATCGAAGCCCAGGATCGCCCGCCACAGGGGGATGAGTTCCTCGTGGTACGTGTGCCCGTGCCCGCCGGGGGCAGTGCCCGCGACGGGCAGGTCCGCGAGCACCTGAATGTAGGTGACGAAGCGCGTGAACTCGACGTTGCGGGACACGTCGCGCCCGGCGCGCTCGCGCAGCCAATCCGGCTGCGTCCAGATCAGCTTGTTGTTCCACCATACGACCGGATCGGAGGGGTGCTGGGCGTAGACGATGCGGGGGAACCCCCACGGCCCGAGCTCGCGCCCGTACAGGTCGGTGCGCAGGTCGGAGGGCTCGTTGGCGAAGCGCACGCGGCGCGCGTTGTGGACGACAGGGGCGACCTCGGGGCTGCCCTTGTGGCGCGCGGCCGTCAGGGCCCTGTGCATCGGCGTGAAGGCGGGGGTCCCCACCCACAAGGCACCGTCCACCTGGGCAAGCGCCTCCTCGACCGAGGAGAAGACGGACTGCGACGCGAAGGCCCCCAGCGACTCGCCGCACACGAACAGCGCTGGGCGGTCGGCCTCGTCCATGGAGTCCAGCTCGGCGCGCACCGCACGAAAGAGCGCCGCCGAGGCGTCCTGCGCGGGCTCGAGGCCGGTGAGCCAGTTCAGCACCGAGGGCACGTAGGAGTACTGCAACGAGGCCGTGGCACAGTTGCCGCGCGTGAGGAACTCGAGGGGTTGGACCTGCCATTCGTCGACCCACCCCGAGCCGGTCGACGCGGCAAGGAGGATGACGGCGCGGTCGAAGGCGCCCGTGCGCCGAAGCTCGGCGACGACCGTGGCCGCGGCCGCCTCGATGCCCACCCCGCCGGTGGGCATGCCGGCGTAGACGCGGATCGGCTCCATGGCCTCGCCGCCGCTCACCTGCGCGATGTCGAGGCGCGAGGGGCCGCGCCCGAGGAACACGCGCCCCTGTCCGCCCACCGACTCCCAGGTGACGGGCGAGGCCGGGGACGCCGAGCGCTCGGGCACGAAGGGTTTGTAGATGCCTCGCGCGGTGCGCAGGTTCATGCGTTCGGCGTGGCGGCGGAAGAAGCCGATGCCTCCGCGCAGGATGACGTTCGACGTCAGGAAGAAGACGATGGCGCACAGGATGGCGACGCCGACCACGAAGGCGGCGGGGCGAGGCATGTAATCGCCCAGGGCCGCGATCAGCAGGCGCCCCACGCGGTTGAGCCCGCCGAGGATCGCCAGGAGCGTCCAGGACACGACGACCGTGCCCGCGGTTCCCAGGATGTACTCCCCGAAGGTCTCCCCCGGCATATTGACGAGGGCCGCGGCCTTGCGCGCGCGCCGATAGGACTGGATGACGGCGTAGAGCCACCAGACGGCGAAGAGGGCGCCGGCGGCCACGCGGAAGCCGATCTCGACGGGTTCAGAGGCCCGAATCGTTAAGCCCGTGGCGGTGAAAATGCGCGCGCCGACGTTCTGCACGAGGACGCCGGCGACGTAGCCGCTGGAGACCAGGACGCCCGAGGCGACCGCGTGCCACGCCCACGAACGCGCCATGAGCGAGGGGGACACGCTCACCGCGTACATGGCGAGCGCAGCGATCACTCCCAGAAACGACAAACCCATGATGCCCATTGTGCCAGGCGCGCTGGCCCGGTTCAGGAGGGGACGAGGCCGTGGCCGCCGGGGCGCGCCGCCGGGTTGGGTGCTCTGATAGTGTGAGTGGACTCGCGCCGCAGCGAATGACATGGTCACCGGGAGGGCATGATGACGACGAGGATGCTGACGGGGCGCGCCCGACGGGCCGCCCGCTGGGCCGCCTGCGCGGCCACCGTTGCACTGTGCGTGGTGGGCGTTGTCGCCCCCACCCCTGCGATGGCGGCGATCCCCACGCCGGCAGTGTCGCTGACCGAGCGTCCCGAGATGCCCATCGTGCCCGACGTGCCCATCGAGGTGTGGATCGATGTGCGTCCCACGCACATCGAGGATGCTTCCGGCGACTTCATCTCAGCCCAAGAACTGAGTATGTCCTTCTTAGGCGGCTTTGATGATGGCACCCGCCTCTGGAAAGAGGACTGCATCGCCTTGACGAACGCCCTGCTGACGGGTCGTTCGGAGGAGTTCGAGGCGGAGGTCGGCTGGGTCGGCGAACGCTGCGACGTCTCACTGAAATACGCGGGGGAGTCCCGCCACGCCTTCTACTCCCTGGACGACGCGGGCACCATGCAGGTCCGCGTTCCCATGGGCCTCGTCAACCGTCTACTGTCCGCCCTCGGCGAGACCACCGTCACGCAATTGAGGATCCACTTCGACAGTATCAATAACGCCCACTGCAACGGCGATCCGACCCGTAAGGAGGAAAACGAGTTCCTCGTCTACAGCAACTCCACGACGTGCGAGTGGGACACCCGGGACGGCGCGACGATCCCCTTGACCGATGACCCCCTCATCGAGGGGGAGGTCGACAACACCTTCTTCACGATCCTCAACGGAACGGTCGGCCCGTTCATGGACCCAGCCGTGCCCATCGACCCCCTGACGATTCCAGCCCCGGCCGCGCCCGAGCTGAGCGAGGGAGGCACTGACCGGGGAGTGGTCATCGGGGTGAGCGCCTCTGTTATCGTCCTGCTCCTCATTGGCGGAGCATCCTTCGTCTGGGCGCTGCGCTCTCGGCGCTAGCGGATGCGGCGGCCTCTCCGCGTCCGCTCAGCGGGCGTTGCGACGGCTCTCACGGGCCACGACCTCGCCGCATTCTTGCCACCAGGTTAAGGATTCACCTACAATGGTTGGCATCTACCGCTAGGAGGTGAGGATGCCGCTGTTCGAGGACGATCCCGACCTGATTCGCCGCCAGGAGCGTCAGGTTCGCGAGCAGGCCGAGCGCGCCCGCGTCATGCGCCAGCAGATCGAGGCCGTCCAAGGAGTGGGCAACTCTCCAGACAACAGCGTCGAGGTGGTCGTCGACTCCGGCGGAACGCTCCTCGGCATCGGCATCGAGGGCGTGTCCAACGAGGTGTGCGAGGCGATCATGGCCGCCTACGCGGCCGCCCGACGCGACGCCGGCGAGCAGGTCATCAGCGCCTCCCAGGCCGCCTTTGGCGAGAACTACGCGGGCATCGAGCGCATGCGCTCGCTGTATGGGGTGCCCGACCCGGAAGAGCCGGAGGACGAAGCCCCGCACCCGTGGACTAACGCGCGGAGGCCCTGAGTGTCGGATACGTTCTCAGCCGATCCCGCGGCCCTGACCGCACACGCCAGGCGACTCGCCTCCTACCAGAGCGACCTTGAGCAGGCCTCCGACGCGCTGCGCCAGACCTCCGCCTCCAATGGCGCCTTCGGGATGATGGTCGGCCCCTTCATCGCTCCTCTGTTCCAGCTCGTCGAGGCCGGCGAGCAGCTCGCGATTGGCGGGGCGGGCTTCGCTCTCGATAAGCTCTCCCAGTCCCTGGTCGCCAGCGCCCGCAGCTTCGAGGCGCGCGAGGCCTCCTCGTCGGCCTCCCTGAACCAGGCCGGCTCGGGTCTGGACGGAGGGCACCGTGGCAACTGACGGCACCAATCCCCTGGTCGCACAGCGCCAGGACACCACGTCCACCCTGTCGGGGGCCGGCGTCTTCGACGACATCGAACAGCTCAGCGAGGCGATCGAGAACAAGTCGTGGGTCAGTGGCGCGCTGGCGGGCGTCGCGCTGGGCGTCGACACGCTCGCCTACGTGTCCGATCCTCTGGCCACTCTCATGGCGTGGGGCATCGGGTGGGTGTTCGACCATATTCAGCCCTTCAAGGACTGGCTGCTCCAGCTCGCCGGGGACGCGGACCAGCTGCGCGCGAACGGGCAGACGTGGAAGAACGTCGCCGCGACCTTGAAGGCCGCGGCGGACAACATCGAGCGCGACGTTCGTTCCTCCTTCCCCGACGGGTCCTTCACGGGAAGCACCGCGACCGCGTATTTCGCTGCATCGGGCGCCACGACCAAGGGCATCGCCATGACGGGGGCGCTTTCGGGAGCGGTCGGCACCGCCTACGACGTGTGCGCGGTGATCATCCAATTCGTCCACGACTTCGTGCGCGACGCGATCAGCCAGGTCGTCGCCTCCATCCTGTCCTACGCGGTCGAGCTGGTCGCGTCCTTCGGGACCGCCTTCCCCCTCGTCATGGAGCAGATTTCCACCAAGGTCGCTTCCCTGATGAGCGGCGTCTCCAAGCGCATTTCGGCCCTGAAGGAATCGCTGTCGAACCTGGGCACCAAGCTGACCAACGCCGATCAGCTCCTGAAGTCGCTCAAAGAATGGCTCCATAAGCTCACCCACTCGGACGCGCCGAAGGCCGACATGGACGCTCCGGCAGCGCCGAAGGCCTCGACCGACGCGCCCACCGTGAAGCCGACAGGCGACGCGCCCCACGCGAAGGGGCAGACACCAGACGCGCCAAACCCGCACTCGGGCGATCCGGCGCACAACTACGGCACGTTTGTGGACGACGACGGGATCCCGCACATTGACCCCAGCGATCCGCGCCCGTATCTCGATCCCAAGAGCCGTCCATCATTCCGCAAACAGACAATTCTTGACGTCTGGAATAACGAGGTGAGGGCTGACGGGACGGTTTTGGACCCTGCAGGCAGAGTCATCGAATGGACACCCGGCACCCCCCGTCGAGGAGTGTGGGATATGGGCCACATACCCGGCGAAAAATATCACGACAGGTGGCTCGAGTACGTCAACGGGGAGATGACCCCTGCCGAATTTAGAGAGTGGTACAATACAGCTGAGCATTATCGCGTTGAGCATCCAACCACTAATCGCAGCCACAAGTACGAAGGCCTCGACAAATGAACATCTTTCTCACGGCGAATATGAAGACATTTGAGGACTTCGTCGCCCTCTATGTGCCGGGGGACGAGGCGCGCGCGAACCGGGGGCGCTCCCTGTTCAGTTACGCTCTCGGGAACAGCAAACCGGAGGAGCGATACAAGATCGTCGACTTCCTGCTCGAACGCAATCCGTCATTCGCCCACAAATCCGGTGACGGGGCATCACTCCTGCACATCCTACTGGGCGCCGTCAAGCACGACCCCGCCCGCGACGCCGCCATCGCACAGGTCTTGGTCGACCACGGAGAGACCTTCAACTGCCTCGATAATCGCAAGCGCCTCCCCCTCCAGTACCTGCTCCCCCTCCACCGGTACTCCGACGAGGACCTGGCTCCCATCTACGACGTCGTCTTCGCATCCCCGGACCCGGGTTTTACGACCGTCGTTGACGGGGGAAAGCCCTTCCATGAGCTCGTCCGCGCATTTGAGGAGCGGCAAGTCCTCGCGGACCGCATCGACAACTACCTGCGCACGCAAGGTGACACTCACTGAGAGGAGCAATAATGCGCCCCACCTACATTCGCGGCGCCGGTGCCGCCATCGTCTCTCGCAAGATTGTTGAGCGCACAGGCAACATCAAGTGGCTGACCCGCGAGGAACCCTTCGCCCCTCAGGACTCCGGCTGGCGCGTGCTATCCGACCGCGACACCGCCGAGTACCTGGATGATCCTAAGAACATGACGGTCGTTGACTTTAACGAGCTGTGCAACCTTGAGCCCGCCTGCATCGGCATCTACGACCTGCCCATCGGCTCCGACATCCAATTGGTCGTCGAACCTGACGGGCGCCGGCGCTGGTTCGACAACAAGACCGAAAAAGAGATTTCCTTCCGCTGACTCACGCAGCGGCCACGTACTCACAGGTGGGTGAGCCACACGAGCGTCGTGTACGGGATGGTCACCGTCTCCCCCGGCGCATACCCGAGGTGCTCGTAGAGGTACCAGCGCAGGTTCGCCTGCATGCGGCCGCGCCCATCCTGGGAGGAACGAATGTAGGAGGACCGGGTCGTCCCCAGGGTGAGAACCTGCTCCGGTGTCATGACGTCCTCCCACGCGACCTGGGTCAGGCGCATGGGCGCGAATCCGCCCCCGGGCGTGGGCGGGCGATCCGGCCGATGGACATCCCCCGACCGCATGATGCGCGCGAGCCTATGCACCCACGGGACGGAGACGTCCATCTGGTTCCACACGATGGCGAGCGCCCCGCCCGGGGCGAGGATGCGAGCGGCCTCCGCGCCTGCACGCGCGGAATCAACCCAGTGCCAGGACTGGGCAAACACGACAATATCGAACGTTGCGTCCGGTAATCCCGTGTCCTCGGCAACGCCGTCGTGCCACGTCACGCCCGGAATCGACGAGGCCTGGGCGCGCATCGCCTCCGAGGGCTCCACCGCGTCAACGAGGAGTCCGGCGCGAGCCAGGAGCTCGCTCATCTTGCCGGTGCCGGCGCCGATGTCGGCGGCGCGCAGTGGGCCGCCCTGCCCCGTCGCATGAGCACCCCGCGCGCACCGCGCGGCGTCAACCAGCGCGGCCACGGCCTCGTCCGGGTAGGCCGGTCGCACGAAGTTGTAGGCGCCGCCCTCCCCGACGAAGGGATTCACGTCGAGCGAATCGGACACACTGTTCGAGATCGTGCCACAATCCCTGTTCTGAGGCCGCGAAGGAGTGGTGGCTGCGCGCCCCGCCACGGCCTCGTTGTCGCAAGCACTCACAGGAGTGAGCTCGCCAGTCGGCACACATTGTCGACGTAGTGGATATACCACGGCTTGCTGCGCCACTCCTCGTAGGTGAGCTCGCGGGAGGCCTCGCGCGTGCGGTCGTCATTGCCGTGCAGCAGCTCAACCAGGCGCGAGCAATCGGCGACGAGGACAATCTCGTAGTTGAGGCCGAAGGAGCGCGCATCCATGTTGGAGGAACCGATGATGCACAGGCTCCCGTCGACGACCATGTACTTCGAGTGCAGCATCCGCGGCTTGTGGTACAGGTGGATGCGCACGCCCGCCTTCAAGAGCGGCCCATAGTAGGAGCGCTGCGCGTGCCCGACCAGGAACTGGTCGAATTGCTCGGAGACGAAGAGCTCGACCTCGACACCCGACAGCGCGGCGTTCGTCAGCGCGGTCATGAGGGCCTCGTCCGGAATGAAGTAGGGGCTCGTAATCGACACGTGCGTGCGCGCCGTGGAGATCATGTGGACGAAGGCGCGCAGGTTCGGCTCGCCCCTGAACGCGGGGCCCGACGGGATGATCTGCATTGCCGAGGCCTGCTCTCCCTCGCGCTCTGCCACAACCTCTGCGGCGGGCGGGGTGAGGACCTCGGGGGTCAGGATCTCCTTGCACGCGTAGTACCAGTCGAGGGCAAAGACCGCCTGGATCTGGGCGACGATGGGCCCGGTGACGGACACGCTCGTGTCGTCGTAGAGCATGCCGGCCTTCGCGTACGAGGGGCTGCCATAGTCGGGGGCCACGAGGTTGTGGGAACCGATGTAGGCCTCGCGCCCATCGACGACGAGAATCTTGCGGTGGTTGCGCAGGTCGGGTCGGCGGATCTGCCCGCGCAGGGGCGCGAAGGGCAGCATCTCGTGCCACTCGATGCCCATGGCGTTCAGGCGGCGGCGGAAGTCCCTGTGGCCCGGGATCGTGAGCATACCGTGGTGATCGACGAGCAGGCGCACGGTGACCCCGCGGGCGACCGCGCGCTCGAGGGCCTCGTAGAAGGGCGCCGTGTACTCGTCCCAGGACGTCTGGTAGTACAGGGCGTTCACGTGGTGGGTCGCCGCATCAATGCTGGCCGCCATGGCCCGGAACGTCTCAGCCGTGTCGTTGTAGAGGCGACCAACTTGCCCCGCCGAGGCCGGGAAGCCGCTGAGGTTGCCCGCCAGACGCATGATCGAGGCCGTGTCACCGTCGGAGCCAAAAGGCAGGCCGTCGGGTCCCGTGGGCACCTCGTGGTTCTCGGGGTCGGGCACGGTCGAGCCGGCCACGATGTCCTCGACCAGCTGACTGGCCTCAGGGTCGTCGTCGAGGCGCCTGCCCATCGCCCACCACGAGCCAAAAATGATGTAGAGCGGCACGCCGAGCAGCGGCCACAGGAAGATCAGCAGCAGCCACGCGGTCGACGTGGAGGCGCGTCGGCGCTTGGGAACGACACCCAGCGCGACGACACGGATCGCGAATTCGACGGCCCCGAAGAGGAGCCACGCCCACAGCGGCGGTTCAGGATACGGCGGCACCATACACCTATGGTAGCGAGCGCCCCAGATCCTGGTCAGCCCACCGGCGCCAATGCGGCGCGTAGGTCTGTCCGTCGCGCGCGAGAGCCCGGTTTCGGCGCTCCTCCTCGCCGGGGTCTGCGACCCACACCGACAGGTCGGCGTCGGCGTCCCAGGCGCCGCAGCCCTCGATGATTGTGGGGGCCAGGGGAACATCGACGGTGTGCCCGGGGCCCTGCGTCTCCCAGTCCCAGGTGACGTAGGACGACGCTCGGCCTTCCCGCAGGTCGGCGGCGATTCGACGGGCGACCTCGGCGCCCTGGGCGAGGCCGTCCCAGCCCGGGTACCAGTCGTCGAGGTGGAGGACCTGCCAGATAGGCAGAAGGCGCGCGAGGGCGGCGGCCAGCGTGGACTTCCCGGAGCCGGAGTAGCCGTCGATGGTGACGACGGGGACGGCGAGCGGCGCGCGGGCGTCGGGCACGCCGACGCCCGCGAGCGAGCGCAGGCGCGGGGCGAGGGCGAGCGCCGCCTCGTCGGGTGCGAGGGACACGGGGACGGTGAGGCGCTGAGTGGGCGCTGCGGCGTGCCCGCGTGGGTGCAACGCGTTCGGGCCATTCATGAGGTCCCTTTAGTCGATGGAGGAGCCGACGGGCACGTAGGGCGTGCCGTCCCAGGTGCGATCACTAACCGCGACAATGGCGACCGGGCAGGTGCCCGCCTCTGCGCGTTCCACGCGAGGAATCGCCTTGTCGATGCTCGTCGCGGGCAACAGCGGCGAGGACGCCGCACGCGTTTCTCACTTCGTAGAACGAAAACCTGTCGCGAACGCTCGGGGGAACAATAGACGGATTATCATACGACGTCGTCTGAATCATGCGGTCATCGTAACACGAGTCTCCGTGGCGCTTGACACATCGTGGAGACCAGGCGGACGACGGCAATTTAGATCTCTATTTAGATCTAAATGGTATTAGACTGAGCGCATGACAGACGAGCCCTACGCCCCCCTCCCCACCGTCGCGGGCGGATTTTCGACGGTACTCTCCGACCCGCCGTGGCGCTTCCAGAACCGGACGGGCAAAGTCGCACCCGAACACAAGCGCCTCGGCCGCTACGGCACGATGCCCCTCGACGCCATCAAAGACCTGCCCGTCGCCAACGTCGCAGCACCCAACGCACACCTGTACCTGTGGGTCCCTAACGCCCTCCTCCCGGAGGGCCTCGACGTCATGACCGCATGGGGATTCCGCTACGTCTCCAACATCGTCTGGGCGAAACGACGCAAGGACGGCGGCCCCGACGGGCGCGGCGTCGGCTTCTATTTCCGTAACGTCACGGAGCTGCTCCTGTTCGGTGTGCGCGGCAGGATGCGCACCCTCGACCCCGGCCGCCGCCAGGTCAACATGATCGAGACCCGCAAACGCGAACATTCACGCAAGCCCGACGAACAGTACGATCTTATCGAATCCTGCTCGCCCGGCCCCTACCTCGAAATGTTCGCACGCTACCCGCGACCCGGCTGGTCCGTCTGGGGAAACGAAGCAGACGAGAGCATCGAACCGCAGGGCCGCGTCTACTCCGGATACGCCGGCGGGCAGATCGAACGCCCGGCCGCCCCCCTCCCGGCTCTCGAGTCCCACCAGCGCCTCCCGCACGACTCCGAGCTCGCGGTCAGCAACGAGCTGCGCCGCCTCTACGAGGAAGGGAAGTCAATCAGCGACCTCGCAGCGCTTCACGGATACTCGATCGCGCGAGTACGCCGCTACCTCGCCCTTGCAAACACGCCCCTCAGGCAGCGCGGGGCACGCCCCACGGCGGCGAGCTCAGACAGCTAACGCGCATCGGGCCGGGGCCTTCACGCCCCGGCCCGAGCATTCACCGGCCCACCAGCGCGAATGTCCCAGCCCACACGCTGACCGTCAGCGCGATGGCGGGAACGGCGATGGCGACCGCCATGAGGGCCGCGTCGGCGGCGCGCAGGCGCGAGGGACGCGCCCACGTGCGCGCTCCGGCCGCTCCGAAGCCCCTCGCCTCCATGGTGGTCGCGAGCTTGCCGGAGCGACGCAGCGCGAACACGAGCAGCGAGAAGGAGCCGCGCAGGAAGGAACGGATGCGCGAGGCGTCGCCCACGCCTCGGGCGCGTCGGGCCCGCTCCAGGGCCTTCCAGTCGGCGGCCATCAACGAGGTCATGCGCGCGCCCGCGAGCGCGGCCAGGACCGGCCGGGCTGGCAGGTGCAGGATCTGCGCGAGGCCATCGCCCATGTCGGTCGGGTCGATACGGTCGAGCAAAGCGATCGCGGGCACGACGAGCGCGCACATGCGCAAGCCGATACCCAAGGCCAGCCACATCGAGTGGTCGGAGATCGCCGCAGGCCCGAAAGACCAGTAGACGTGCCCGCCGGGTGAGACGTAGAGCAGCATCGAGAGGGCGCCGAGCGGCGCGGCCAGCGCCAGCGGCGTGGCCTTCAGGAAGAAGCTGCGCGCCGACACGCCCGACAGGGGCACGAGGGCCAGCTCGAGCGCGAGGGCCACGCCCGCGCTCACGGGGTCGATGGTGATGAGCAGCGGCGTGGTCGCCACCAGGAGGGCAAGCACACGGGCGACGGGGTTGGTGCGGGCCAGGAGGCCACGCCGGGGCGCTCGGGCGGAGGTGGGCGCACACATCCGTGCGGCACCCGCAGTCGCCGCACTGGCAGGCACCTCGCCCGCAGGCGCGTCAGCACCCGTCGCATCGCCGATTATCGTCGCGTCCGCGCTATCGCCAGGTTCCGACCCGACACTCGTGCGGGACGCGCAACCAGAGGAGGCCTCGTCACGTGGGGAGGCGAGCGCGGACTCGGCGGAATCGCGCGGCTCTCCCCCGCCTCGGGTCCCAAGCAACCCCAGGTCGACGACGCGCTGGCCCATCGCGGCCACAAACGCGGGGTCGTGCGTGATCGACACCAGGGTGACGCCGCGCGCGAGGGCGGCGCGCAGGAGGCGCACGAGGCCCAGCCACGTGCCACGGTCCTGCCCGAAGGTCGGCTCGTCGAGGATGAGCAGCTCGGGGGCGCTGATGAGCGCGGTCGCCACCGACAGGCGGCGCTTCTCGCCGCCCGACAGCGTCATGGGGTTGGCGCGAGCGAGCCTGGTCAGGCCCAGGGCCTCCATGTGTTCCTCGACGAGGGGGGCGATCTCCTCCTCGGTCATGCCGACGGCGCGCGGGCCGATGGCGAGTTCCTCGGCGACGGTGGAGGCCAGGAACTGGTACTCGGGCTCCTGGAAGACCATGGACATGCGGCCCAGGAGCTGCTTGCTGCTCCACTCGTGGGGGTCGCCTGCCGTGCCGTCGGAGGTCTGGACCTCGACCGTACCCTCCAGGGGCGGCAGGAGGCCAGCCAACGTCAGCGCGAAGGTCGACTTTCCGGCGCCGTTAGCGCCAACGATGCAGGTGGACACGCCGCGCTCGAGCGTCAGGTCGATGCCGGACCGCACGGGGGAGGCCTTGTCGTAGCCGATCGTCAGGTCGGTGACGCGGGCGATGGGGGCATCCTCGGACGAGGCCGGGGCGACCTCGGGCGCGGGGCCGACCTCGGCCGCGACGTCGTCGCCGGGCAGCCAGATGCCGCGCTCGCGCAGGGCGTCGCCCTGCTGTTCGAGGACCTCTCTCAGGGGGCCGTCGGCGGCGATGCGACCGTCGGCCACCACGATGACGCGGTCCACGAGGGGCGCCCACACGTCCACGCGATGCTCGACGACCACCATCGTCGCGCCCGTGCGTTCCACGACGGCCTCGACGGCGGCGCGCACCTCGGCGACGCCGCTCGGATCCAGGTTCGCGGTTGGCTCGTCCAGGAGCAGCAGGCCCGGGCCCATCGCGAGAATCGACGCGAGCGCCAGGCGCTGCTTCTGTCCGCCCGACAGCTCCGTCGTCGAATGATCGAGGGGAACGCTCAGGCCCACCGCGCCGAGGGACTCCTCCACGCGAGGCCATATCTCCTCGCGGGGAACCCCCAGGTTCTCCATGCCGAAGGCCACGTCGTCACCCACGCGGGCCAGGACCACCTGGGCCTCGGGGTCCTGCATGAGCAGGCCCACGCGGCCCCTGGCATCGGCCGGGGCGACGCCGTCGACGGTGAGCGTGCCGGTGGCCTCGCCCTCCTCGGCGCCGCCCAGCAGGCCGGCCAGGCCGCCCATCAGCGTGGACTTGCCCGACCCGGATGGGCCCAGCACGAGCACGCGCTCGCCCGGCGCAATATCGAGATCAACGCCCGACAGCGCGGCGTTCTTGCGCCCAGCGTGACGCCATCCCCAGCCGCGCGCGCACACGCGCGCGCCCGCCCCCTCACCCAGCGCAACCGGGGCACCGGGCGAGGAAACGGGGCGGGAGGAGGCGGAGGAGGCCTCGTCCATGGAGCGGGAATCAGACAAGCTCGCGCGCTCCACGTCCGGAGGCGAAACGATCCAACGCGCCCGTCTTCGCCAGCGCGTTCGTCAGCGCCCACGCGAGGACGCCGGCCAGGACGATGCCGGATGCCACGCCGGACACCAGGTAGATGGCGTTGTAGGGCACGCCCTTCGCGAGGTTGCCCTCCGTGAAGAGCTCAAGGAACCACTCGCAGGCGAAGGACAGCCCACCAGCGGCGGCAGCGACCCACACGTTGAAACGACGGTAAGCAAGAAGCGCAAACACGATCTCGGCGCCGAGGCCCTGCGCGAGGCCCGAGTACAGCGTCTCCACCGCCCACTGCGAGCCCAGGCCCATGGAGACGGTCGCCGCCAGCAACTCGACGAAGAGCGCGGCGCCCGGCTTGCGAATGACGTAGCCGCCGAGCGTGCCACCCAGCAGCCAGACGCCCGTCACCAGGCCGTTGAGGCCCGGCAGGATCGCTTTGAAGGCCTCGTAGCCCGCGTAACCCACCTGGTTCCAGGCGACGAAAATCAGTCCACACGCGACGCCGAGGACGGCGGCGGTGACGATGTCGATGACCCTCCAGCGGAGGGACCGAGCGGTGGTAGCCATGCGACAATACTCCCTTCGTGATGCACGGCGGCCACGAGGGAAGAGCCTTCCTACGCCGGTATGATCCGGATCAGGTTCTACGGTCGGGGGTGGTCCCCTCTCAGCTCGCGTCGAGCTCCCGTGGCACGCTGGTGAGCATAGTCACTTGGTATTCATCGCGCTACTCGTGCAGGTGGGGACCGGTATGCGGACCCTCGCCCGTACCCCCGTCGCCGAGCACGCCGCGCGCCGCGCGCCGCAGCAGGAAGTGGCGGTTCGCGAAGGCCGCGCCCACGATGAACGCGATCCACACCAGGGAATAGACGAGGCCGGGGCGGGTATCGTCCCACATCGCCAGGATGACGCCCATGGCCCCCATGAACGCCAGGACCACCCACGCGCCGACGGCACCGCCGGGCGACTTGAAGTGCGATTCCTTGTGCAGGTGGGGGCGCTTACGCAGGTACACCAGGTAGGACACGACGATGACGACCCACACGCCCATGAAGAGGGTGGCCGACACCGAGGTCACCAGCGTAAAGGCCGCGGAGATCGAGCCGCCCGTCGCCATGATGATGATAGCCGTCAGCAGGCACACGCATGACAAGAACAGGGCGTTGAGGGGCACGTGATGCTTCGAGAGGCGCGCGAAGATGCTGGGCGCCTGCTCCTGGCGGGCTAGGCCGTAGAGCATTCGCGAGGTGGAGTAGATGCCTGAGTTCGCGCTGGACGCTGCCGAGGAGAGCACGACCAGGTTGACGATCGTGGCCGCCGCGCCCAGGCCAGTCAGGGAGAACATCGTGACGAAAGGCGAGCGCTCGGGGCTCACCTGATCCCAGGGGGTCACCATCATGATGGCCGCAAGGGCCGCCACGTAGAAGAGCATGATGCGTACCGGGATGGAGTTGACGGCCTTGGGGAGAGTGGTATCCGGGTCGTCGGTCTCCGCGACCGTCGTGCCGATCATCTCGATGCCGATGAAGGCGAAGAGCGCGATCTGGAAGCCGCCCAGGAAACCGGTGAATCCGTTGGGGAAGAAGCCGCCGTGGCTCCACAGGTTCGAGACGGCGGCGGCGGTCCCCTCCTCGTCGATCGTGCCCATGGCGACCATACCGAAACCGACGATGACCAGGGCGATGATCGCGATGATCTTGACGAGCGCGAACCAAAACTCCGTTTCACCGAAGGCCTTGACCGTCATCGCGTTGAGGGCGAAGAGCAGCAGGGTCGTGGCGGTGATGGGGATCCACGCGGGCAGGCTCGGCCACCAGAAGTGCGTATAGCCGGTGATCGCGATCATGTCCGCGACGCCGGTGACGACCCAGCACGCCCAGTACGTCCACCCCGTCACGAAGCCCGCCCACGGGCCGATCAGGTCGCGCGCGATGTCCGCGAAGGTCGCGTACTTGTGGTCGGAGAGCAGCAGCTCGCCGAGCGTGCGCATGAACAGGAACAGGACCGCGCCGATGATCAGGTAGACCAGCAGGATCGAGGGGCCCGCGACGGAGATCGTCTTACCCGAACCCATGAACAGGCCCGTGCCGATCGCACCGCCGATAGCAATCAGCTGAATGTGGCGATTCTTCAGGCTTCGCTGGAGCTTTTCGCCGCCCTCCTGACGGGGCTCGTCGTGCACGACTGGCTCGCTGCTCATTCGTTTTCCTTTCCGCCGGTTGCCGCCCGCGGACGGCGCTTTGCGCGGTCTTTGCGCGCGCACGGAGCACGCTTGACCCTCCAACGCTACCGCAATAGCCCGCCCACGTCCGAATTCAGGTGTCGCACGGCACGCCCCGAGCGCTTTTCAAGCCGCCGCTGCGCACGAAGCGGCCAAGCAAGTTAGGTTAGCCTTATGACATCAGAGAGCAGCTCCTCCCTCGACGAGGCCTCAACCGCCCACTCCCCCACGGCCACCTCGGGCGCTCCCGCCCACTCCACTGAAACCACCTCCAGCAGCCCCACCACGCCCGCGCCCGTCGACACGACCCCGGAAGAGCCCGCCACGGCCTCGTTCCCTCTGATCGCCACGGCGTCGATGTCCACGGAGCGCGCGGCGCGTTACGGCAAGCAGCTCGTGAGCCACATGGGCCACAAGATCACGGGCTCGTGGGACGAGGAGGCGGCCAGCGGATACCTGCTGTTCGACCGCGAGGGTCCGGTTCTGGGACGTTTCGACGTGATCGCGTCACCGTCGGATCTTCGGCTTGAGCTACGCACGACCCCCGAGCGCGCTGCTCACCTCGAGCATGTCGCGGGCATTCACCTGGCGCGATTCGGCGTGCGCGACGGCCTGGCCATCGCGTGGGAGCGCACCGACGGCAGCGAAGGCTCCGTGCAGGGGCCCCTCACCCCCGAAGCGGTCGAGGCCCACGCCCGCGCCAAGAAGGCAGCCCGCGAGGCGGCGGCCCGAGAGGCCGAGCAGGCGGCGCAGTAGGCCCGGCGGGGCGCGCAGCACAGTAGGCCCGGCGGGGCGCGCAGCACAGTAGGCCTGGCGGGTCCCACCCGCTACCCCACTATCACGTTCCCACGCCCCCAATTTCGCACGTAATTCCCTAGCAGCCATACCGCGCAGCACTCTAAAAACCGCAGAATTCCAACGTTCTGATTTCAAAAGTTGAAACACCCGCAGGGGAATTACGTGCGACTTTGAAGAGGGATGCACCAGTTAGGGAGGATTACACCAGTTAGGGAGCATTACACCACCTCCCAGCTAGTGCAATGCTCCCTAAACGGTGTAACACCACTTAGCAACAAGCCCCACCGCGGCGCAGCAACTCCTACACCCGGCGCTGCACCCGTTACGGGACGCTGCACCCCTTACGGGACGCTACACCCGATCAGAACGGGTGCACTGCCTACGTATCGGGTGCACTGCCTACGTATCGCGTGCATCGCCCACGCGCACAAGCACAACCGCGGACACACCCCCTGACACGACCCTCACCATCACCAATTTCGCATGCAATTCCCTGGCGACCATACCTTGCAGGACCCTAAAAACCGCAGAATTCCAACGTTCTGATTTCAAAAGTTGAAACACCCGCAGGGGAATTGCATGCGAAATTTCGGGGGCGCACCGGGACGGGCACTCAGCTCACCACCCGCTACCCCACCATCGCGTTCCCGCGCCACCAACAAACCCCCGCAGCCGTGAGGCTGCGGGGGTCATTCAGCTCACTGCGGCGCTCAGCGACCCTCGAGGTAGCTCTTCGCGGCAACGAGAACCTGCTCCCACATGCCGATCGCGTCCTCATATGCCTGGCGGGCCTCGGCCTCGTCGTCGGAGACGGATGCCAGGCCGGATTCCTCGACGTGGATGGCGATGCCGCCGCGCTCCTCGGAGAGGGAGACCTCGACGCGGGTAGCGTATTCGTCGGGCAGCTCGTCGTCGGCGAGCGGGTACCAGCGGAAGGCGACGACGTCCATGGGGTCCTCGTCGGCCTTCTCGATCAGCCAGTCGCCGGCGTCCGGGTCGC
>ENA-OWLE01000072-OWLE01000072.1-metagenome-genome-assembly--contig:-NODE-72-length-18147-cov-4.388404_pt1 | contig 18147 bp, 16 predicted proteins | sample MGYA00245345_ERZ651094 | MGnify/ENA primary metagenome ERZ651094 (study PRJEB26857, sample SAMEA4031770) | metagenome | biome: human; feature: oral; material: saliva | place: Philippines | collected 2014 | study... | reverse complement strand
CGGCCTGGCTCCTCGTGTGGAGCCCCGCCCGCGCCCTCGGACGCATCGTCACCGGCCGGTCCTCCCTGGCCGTGCCGGAAATCGCCGCGCTGCTCTCGCTGATGGGCGCGACCCCGCGCCTGCTCGCCGGGCGCGCACGGGCCGCCAAGAGCCGCACCGTTCCGCGCTCCGCGCTGCGTTCCCTCGAGGTGACGCCCGCGTCGCTGCGCAAAGAACCAACCCACGTCGACGAGGACGAACACGGCGAACGCATCGACCCGCTCATCGTCGCCTCGATGCGGCGCTACCGTCTTCGGTCGGCGTCCGCCGCCGTCTCCCTCCTCATCCTGACCTCTCTTCTCGCGGCCCTCCAGTGGTGGGGGTCGAGCTCCGGACTCGTCGGCGGCGCGTGGGTCTCTCTGCCCGCCTCGTGGACCGAGCTGTGGAACGCCGCGTGGTCCGGATGGATCCCGGGCGGCGACGGCTACGCCGGGGGCGCCGACCCCCTGACGATCCTCATGGCCCTGCTGAGCGCTCCCGCGGCGCCCCTGGGCATCACGCCCGGCGCGGTCGCGACCTTCCTCCTCGTCGCTTCCTCGCCCTTGGCCGCGATGGTCGCGTGGGTGCCCACCCGCTCCCTGACCTCCTCGCTGCGGGTCCGATTTCTGCTCTCGCTGGCCTGGGCGCTCGCACCCGCCCTCCTCATGAGCGCGACGCACGGCGTCCTGGCCGGCGTACTCGCACACGTGGCCCTGCCGGTCCTGGCCGCCTACTGCGCGCCCGAGGCCCGCCCCCTGCTCGTGGACGGCGCCTCCGGCGTCACCAGCGCCCCCGTTTGCCCGCGCGGCGTGAACGCCGGCTGCGCGGCCCTGGCGGTTCTCGTTCTCGGATGCTGCGCGCCCATCGCCGTGGCGGCGAGCCTGATCGCGCTCGTGTGGCGTTCGCGCCGGCGCGCCCTCGTCGCGCTTCCCGCCGCGCTCGTGTGCGCCCCCACCTACGTCTCCATCCTCTCCCACCCCTCGGCGTGGCCTGCCCTCGCCTCCACGACCGGTGGCGTGCACGCCTACACGCGCGCCTCCTCGTGGATGGCCCTTCTCGGCATGCCGGCCGCCCCCCGCAGCGTCCTTGAGGGGACCGTGCTGGGAGCCCTTGGCGCTAGCGTCCTCCTCCTCGCCGTCCTGGCGCTCGCGCGCCACCGGTCGCGCTCCCTCGGCGCCCTCGCGTGCGGCGTGCTCGTGGCCGCGGCAGCCGGGTGGGCGGCCTCGCACGTCGGCGTGGGCCTCGACGGCGCCTGGGTGGCCTCGGCCTGGACGTCCCCGGCCCTGTCCCTGTCCTACGGCCTCCTGCTCCTGTGCGCGGCTCGCGTCGGCGCGCCGGTCACGACCGACGAGGCCGTGGTCGCGTGGGACGGCCCCCGCTCCCTTGCGCTGCGCGCTTCTGGGGCCCTCGGCGCGCTCGCCCTCCTCGCGGTGGGCGCCACGCAGTCCGCGGCAGCCTTCGCGGCCCGCGGGGACGCCTCCCAGACCCCGACCTACGTGCTCGCCCAGCGCGAGACGGTCTCGCCCGTGGGGACGCCCATCGTCTCCGCCGTCGCCTCCCAGGCCCAGCGTTCGCCTCGCGCCGGACGCATCCTCGTCCTGGACGGAGACCCCGCCAACGGCACCGTCGACGCCTCCCTGTGGCGCGGCGCCGGTCAGTCCCTGACGGACGCCTCGCCCTCCGTGCGCGCCCTCGCCCTCGCCCGGGCCCGCCGCAGCGCGGCCACGGGCACGGTGAGCGACCCGGCCACGGCCTCGCTCGCGCAGGCGGCCTACACGCTCGTCGTCTACCCCGATGACGCCACCGTGGACACCCTTGCCGCCCACAACGTCGATACGATCCTGGTCCCCCTCGGCGCCAGCGGCGCCCAGGCCCTCGCCTTCGGCCTCGACCGTGCGGCCGGCCTGGAGAAGGTCGGCGACACCAACTCCGGGACGGTGTGGCGCGTGCGCCCGGACGCGACTACCCCCTCGCGCGTGCGCGTCGAATCCCCCGCGGGCGTCACCAGCCCCGTGGGCGCCTCCCAGCTGCGCGTCGACGGCGACGTCAACGCCATCGGCACCCTCGTCCTGGCCGAACGCGCCGACTCGGGCTGGCGAGCCTTCGTCGACGGAGTCCCCCTTGCGGCCGCCGACCCGGTCGACGGGTGGGCGCAGGCCTTTGACATGCCCGCCGCCGGTCACCTCACCGTCACCTACGCCGCCTGGTGGATCATCCCCTGGCGCATCGCCTCAGGCATCAGCCTGGTCATCGCAGCGGCCAGCGCACTATCCGCGTGGAGGAAGAGATGAACGTGCACCGGATCGCCTCACTGGGTGCCATCGCGCTCGCCGGGCTCGGGGCCACGGTGCTCGCCTCTGGGTCCCTGTTGATCGACTCCGCTCCCACGAGCGTCGAGGGCAGTGAGCAGAGCGCCCACCCCTCGCAGGTCCAGCTCGCCTGCCCCACCGGCCTCGTCGACCCCTTCAACACGACGAACGTCGCGCCCGCGACCACATGGTCCTCCCTGTCACGCACCCCGATCAGCCCGGCTCCGGCCTCGGTGACCGGCGTCGGCGGCGTCATCCCGACCGCGCTGACCCTCGCGGGGCAGGGCGGCGGTGAACTCGCCGGGCTCAGCGCCGTCGGCTGCGCAGCCCCGCGTACCTCCCAGTGGATCGCCGCGGGCGCCACCACCTCCGGCGCCGACATGGTCCTGATCCTGTCCAATCCCGGCCCCACCGCCTCGGTCGTCAGCGTCGACGGGTACGGAGCGACCGGCCCCATCAACGCCGCCCCGCGTCAGGTGACTGTCGCCGCCGGGACTACCGTGTCCGTGCTGCTGGCCGGATGGTTCCCCGACGAAGGTTCCCTCGCGGTCCACGTGCAGGCCGACGGGGGAGGAGTCGCCGCCTGGGCCCAAGCCTCGCTCATGAACGGCGAGATCCCCCAGGGCACGACGCTCGCCTCGGCGGTCGTCCCGGCGACCACCCAGACAATCCTCGGCGTCGACCCCTCGGGTACCTCCCTGCTGCGCCTTCTCGCCCCCTCGGGCGAGGCGCACGTCAGCGTGTCCGTCGCGGACTCCGACGGCGTTCACCCCCTCGGCGGCGGGCAGGCGACGGTGGCCCAGGGCAGCACCCTCGAGATGCCCCTGGACGGCGCCTCCAAGGACTCCACGCCGATCGCCCTCATCGTTTCCTCCGACCGGGAGATCGTCGCGCAGACGACCACGATCACGCTGGGCGCCCCGTGGGCCGAGCGCGCGAACGCATGGATCATGCGCTCCAATGCCGCGCCCGCCACCTCGATCACGCAGGCCGACATCCCCGGTCGGCGCGCCCTGGAGTCCATGGCGACGCAGGTGCTGTCCACCTCACCGATCCGCGACACCTCGGTGGCGACGGACTCCGGGGTGAGCGCGACGCGCGCCAGCCTGCTGCTCTACGCGCCAGCCACCGGCGCCGAGGCCTCCCGGCAGGACGGCGACGAGCAGTCCGGCACACCCGCGCCCACGGCGACCCCGAACATCTGGGCATCCCCCTCACCCGCGGCCACGAGCGCGCAGTCCGGAAACCAGGGCGCCGCCCAGTCCACCGGCACCAGCCCCTCCACCCCCGGTGCCGTCACGGTGACCGTTGGCGGACGCACCGTGTCGATTGCCCCCGGAGTGCCCACTCTCGTCGAGCTGCCCGAGGAAGCCGCTCAGATCAACGCCGATTCCCCCATCCAGGCCGCCGTCGTCGTCTCCGCCGACACGGCAGTCGGGCGCATGAGCACGACCTGGAACGTGGGCACCGAAGGCATCAGCGCGGTGCACGGATCCATCCGCACCAACAACTGACCAGAGCCGCGCCTCTCCTAGCGAGGCCCGCGCGACGGGGAGCCGACGGGGCCACTGGCGAGGCCCGCGGCGCCAGCGCCTCAGCGCATCGCGTCGTCAATCTCGTCGGGCGGCAGCGCCAGGATGTGACTGATCCGCTCCACCAGGATCCGGCGGGTCACCACACCCACCTCCTCGAGCGGGCAGCGCAGCGTAATGGGCAGGCGATACACGACGATCCGGTCGCGCAAGCCCCGGCGTCGATCCGCCGGAAAAATGCGGGCCACGACGACGTTGTGAGACTCCCAGGACGCGGGATTCGACGGGGGAACGTCCTCGACCGCGAACTCGATCGTCGCGACCTGCGGCCAGCGCCCGATCAGCTCCGACACGAGCTCGCCGACCATCAGATCAAAGTCCTCCCGGCGCGTGCGCCAGGCAGGGGTCCCCGGGAAAAAGAGGGGACCGCGAGGACCGCGACCGTGCCGGTCGCGGCTCGAAACATAGCGTCGGCTCGCACACACCCCACCAGCGTAGGACCACGGCGTGCTGGAGCGCGCGATGCGGGCACAGAGTGTCGTACTCTTAGGGGCGTGATTGCCCAACGACACTGCTCGAAGCCCGGCTGCTCCGCCGTCGCCGTCGCCACCCTCACCTACGACTACCGTGACTCCACGGTCGTCGTCGGCCCCCTCGCCACCGTCGCGGACCCCAACTCCTACGACCTGTGCGACGAACATGCCCAGAACCTGAAGGCGCCCCTGGGCTGGCAGGTCGTGCGCCTGGCCACCACCTTCGAGCCCGCCCCGCCCTCGGGCGATGACCTCGCTGCTCTGGTCGACGCCGTCCGAAGGGTCGCCCAAGAAGCCCAGCAGGCCCCGGCCTCGGCCCCAAACGCGCGCACCCCACGCACCGGGCCCTACGCTTCGGCGCGCTCCGTGGGAAACCCCGACACCTCCAGCCCCCTGGATCCCTCCAGCCCGTATGCGCGTCGGCGCGCCCAATTCACCGTCGTCGACGGCGAGGAGGGGGCCGACCGGGACTGAGCGCTACAGGCCGAAGCGGGGCTTGGTCGCCTCGTGGAAGCGTTGCGCGCCCCGCTGACGCCGCTCGATCTCGCGTCGCCACTCCCGATCCCTGCGCGCCACCAGTACGGCGGCAATCACGAGCTCAGGGTGAAGCCCCTCGGGTAGGGGAGTCTGCACGCGCCGGGAGAGGCGATCCGCCAGGGAGGCCGCGACCTGGATCCTCAGCTCCCTGTTAAGGGAGCGGTTCGTGCCCAAGAACGCGCGAGCCTCGGCGACGAGCTCATCATCCAGGGGCAGGATCGTCGCGGTGGCAGCCCACACCTCAAGCCCCGGGGGCATCACGAGCGGCGGATAGAAGACAGTGGAGCCCTGCGAACACACCATCGTCCCGGCGGCCAGGTCACCCAGACGCTTGCCCTTGGAACTCAAAAACTCCGACGCGAGGGCGATGGCTCCGAGGGACAACCAGTTTTCCACGATCCCCACCCCGACACGAACCGCACTGTGGCGCGCCGTGATGGGGCCACCGTCGTCGCGCACGACGCGCAGGTTCATCGCCCACTTGCCCAGCGAACGCCCGCCGGTGGCAACCTCGACCGCGAAGGGGACGAAGAACAAGGTGGAAGAGGTGAGGGCAATGATGAAGATGCGCAGAGCCGATTCTGAGTCGCCCGACCAGGTCTTGGTCGCGATCAAGATGAGGATGAACATGGCGCCCACATACGTCGTCCCGTCGATCGTGGCGGAGGCGATCCTCTCCATCGGAGACGCGGGGGAGACGTCAAGACTCACCGCCTCGCCAGTGCGGACGTAATCATCCTGAAAATCGCTCGACTCGATGCGTTGCGCGCTCATATGTGACACGCTAGTCCAATGGACATCGATGTGCTGCGGGTAAGCGGAAAAAACCAGTGGAAACGTCTCGATGAGCTCACGCGCGCCCGCGTACTGAGTGGCGAGGACATCGACGAGCTCGACCGCCTCTACCGCAGCGCTACCACGGACCTGGCGCGCGTGCGCACGGTGAGTCCCGACCCCGACGTCATCGCCGAGCTCTCGCGCATCCTGTCGGCCGCGCGCGGGCGCCTGGCGGGCACCGGCGGCCTCACGGGCGCCGTCATCGCCCGCTTCTTCGTCGTCTCCCTGCCGCTGGCCCTGTACCGCATCCGCTGGGTGATCCTGGGGGTGATGGCCGTCTTCATCGCGCTGTGCGCGATCCAGGCCCACTACATGATGACAACCCCCGAGGCCATGAACGAGCTGGGCAGCCCCGAGAGGCTACGCACCTACGCGCAGTCCGAGTTCGTCGAGTATTACAGCCAGGACACGCACGCGGAATTCGGCGTGTCCGTGTGGGCGAACAACGCCTGGATCACCCTGATCAGCATCGGCACCGGCATCACCGGCTTCTTCCCCCTCAAAATACTGTGGGACAACGCGGTCTCACTCGGGACCTCCGCCGCGGTCGTCATGACCTATGGGGGCGCGTGGCACTTCTTTCGCTTCATCCTGCCCCACGGCGTGCCCGAGCTGACCGCGGTGTTCATCTCGATCGCGGCCGGGCTGCGGATCTTCTGGGCGTTCCTGGTCCCGGGCCCCGCGTCGCGCTTCCAGGCCGTCGGGCAGGCGGCGCGAGCCGCGATGACCGTGGCGGTGGGGTGCGCGATCCTGCTGGCGGGCAGCGGATTCCTGGAGGGCTTCGTGACGCCCTCCGAGCTGCCCGACGCCGTCAAGATTTCCCTCGGCCTCCTCCTGACGGCGGCGGCCTGGGCCTACATCCTCCTCCTCGGGCGCCGCGCCGATCGGGCCGGGCTAAGCTCCGACGTCGGCACCGACGCCGGTTACTATCAGCCGGTCTCCGGCTAGGTCTCCGCTCGCCCGCTAGAGGCGCCCGCTAGAGGCGCCCGCTCTTCTTCAGCTCGATGTAGCGATCAGCCGTGCGGGCGGGCAGCAGGTCGGCGGAGGCCTGGAGCGTGAGGGCGCCGGCGAGGCGCACGTCGGCCGCCCCGGCCTCGTCCGCGCGCTGGGAGAGGGCTGCGGAGGCCGCCAAAAAGACCTCCTCGGCGTCCGCGCGTCCGCGGCGCGCGCGCAGCTCGTCCGGGTCCGTCGCCGAGGCCACGAGCACCGTGTGGCGCTCGGTCAGGCGCGACAGGGCATCCGTGAACTCGCTCTCCATGCCCGCGGGCGGGATCTTCGTGGCGATAACGACGAAGGCCGGATGGTGCACCGTCTGCTCGACGGCGGCCGCGACCTGCGACCAGTCGGTCACGTCCAGGCGCGCGGAGATGTCCGTGAAGGTGCGAGCGAGCGTCTCGATGATCTTCGGGCCGCGCACGCCGGAAACGCGGGCACGAACGTGTGAGTCCGCCGCCAGGACGTGGACCTTGTCGCCCGCGCGGTCGGCGAGCGCAGCGAGGAGGAACGCCGTCTCGATTGAGGAGTCCAGGCGCGGCGCGCAGCCCAGGGCGATGGAATCCACCTCCATGCGTTCGGGGGCGCCCAGCAGCGCCGACGCGGCACGCCCGCAGTCCACGACGATGACGACGTGGCGGTCGCGTTCGGGACGCCACTGGCGCACCATGAGTTCGGGCGCGCGCGCCGAGGCCCTCCAATCGATGTCGCGGGGGTCGTCGCCCAGGACGTAGGCGCGCAGCGAATCGAACTCCGTTCCGGCCCCGCGCAGCGTCGTCGGGGTGGTGCCCTCCAGCTCGTGCAGTCGGGCCAGGCGCGAGGGCAGCAGGACGCGCGCCTTGAACTCGGGCAGGACCGACAGCGTCAGGGGCGCCGCGATGGAGACCTGTCGTGCGCCCAGGTGTAGCGGCCCCCAGGAACGGACGGTGACCACGTCGGCGTGACGGGTTCCGCGGCGCGTCGGCGACAGCGTCGTGGAGATCTTCTCGGCGCCTCGCGCACCGATGTGCACGCGTCGGCGCGGCGGCGAGGGACGGAGGGAGGGCGGCCACGCGTCGCGCACGTCCAGGCTCATGCGCCGCTTCGTCGTGTTGGACAGGCGCAGGGTGGCCGTGGTCGTCTGGTCGGCGCGGATCGGGCCGGTCACCTCGCGCCGCAGGCGCAGGGTGCGCGGCGAGGGGGCGCCGAGCGCGTCGAGCACGCAGGTGGCGACGATGATGCCAAACCAGCCCCACGCGAAGGCCCGCGAGGGGGCGAACGCGAGCGGGATGAGCCCGACGAGGACGAGGAGCGCGCTGCGCGCCGAGACGATCATGGAGGCCTCAGCGGGGGACCGGGGTCGCCGCGAGGACGCCCGAGACGACGTCGGTGGCCGTGATGCCCTCGAGGTTGGCCTCGGCACGCAGCCCCAGGCGGTGCGCGAGCGTCACGGGCGCCATCGTCTTGACGTCGTCGGGGGTGACGAAGCCTCGGCCCTGCAGGAACGCCCAGACGCGCGAGGTGCGCAGCAGGGCGGTGGCGCCACGCGGGGAGACCCCGAGGCGCACGGCGGGGGAGGTGCGCGTCGCGCGGCACACGTCGACCAGGTAGGCCATGACGGCGGGCGCGATCTCGACGCGAGAGGCGGCCACGGCGGCGGCGTGGATGTCGGCGGCACCCGCGACCGGGCGGATGCCGGCCGCGGCCAGGGACATGGGGTTAAAACCCGCCTGATGGCGTGCGACGATGTCGATCTCCGCCTCACGCGAAGGAAGGGGCAGCTCGAGCTTGACGAGGAAGCGGTCCAGCTGGGCTTCGGGCAGCGGGTAGGTGCCCTCGTATTCGACGGGGTTCTGGGTCGCGATCACCATGAAGGGGTCAGGCAGCGCGCGGGTCGCGCCGTCGATGGAGACGGTGTGTTCCTCCATGGACTCCAGGAGCGCGGACTGCGTCTTGGGGGGCGTGCGGTTGATTTCGTCGGCGAGGAGGAGATTCGTGAAGACGGGACCTTCGCGGAAGACGAACTCGGAGCGCCCCGCGTCCCACACCATCGAGCCGGTGATGTCGGCGGGCATCAGGTCGGGGGTGAACTGGATGCGCGCCATCTCGACGTCGAGGGCTCGCGCGAGGGTGCGCACCAGGAGGGTCTTGGCGACGCCCGGGACGCCCTCCAGCAGGGCATGCCCGCCCGCGACGAGGGCGACGATGAGGCCGGTGGTCGCCCCGTCCTGGCCGACGACGGCCTTGCCGATTTCGGCCTTGAGCGCCAGGAGCGCCCCCTGCGTGTTCTTCTCGGCCTCGCTCAGGGACCGGCCCGACCATCCTTCGCCCGTGGGGGCGGTGAACGAGGCCGGGGCCCCCTGGGCGGGCGCGGCCAGGTTGGCGCCGCCGCGGGGCGCGTACCCGCCGGGAGGGACCGCGCCGGCCCCGGTGGGACCGTACTGCGGGGTGGGCATGGGGCTAGTCATGGCGTATCTCCTTCTCGAGGGCGTCGAGGTCGTTGGCGAGTTGGACGAGGTCCGCTTCGGAGGTCGGGGGAGGTCCCCACAGCAGCGTCTCGTAGCGGGAGGGGGGCAGGCCTCGCGCTTCGATGGCGCGAACCAGCGCCTCGCGGTCTGCGCTGTGTGCGACGCCGAGCGTGGATGCGATGCGCGAGGCCGTGGCGGAGCGCAGTGCCGTGGCGGGGTGCGCGTAGGAGCGCTGGGATCGCATGAGTCGCGCCTTACCGACGAGGGTTTCCGCCGCCGGAACCTCGATGGGCAGGCGCTCCGGTGTCAGGGGGCCCAGGCGCTTGCCGCGCGCTAGGGAGGCCAGCAGTACAGCTCCGATGACCATGAGGAAGGCGGGGGCCAGGTAGGGCGACTCGGTGAGGACGGGGTCTTCCTTCGACATGGAATCGTCGGAGGTGACGACGTACCAGGCGACCTTGTCGGTGCGGCCGATCGCGTTGAGGGCGAGCGCGGCGTTGCCCTCGTCCAGGATCGCGCGGTTGCGCACGCGCAGCGAATCGGGGATGACGGCGCGGAACCTGCCGGGCTCGGAACGCTCCGCGTAGGCGTATTCCTGCCCGTCGGCGGTGAAGCACAGCTGCCAGCCGGAGGCGCCGTTCGAGACCGTGTAGTTGGAAGACGTCAGGGAACGGGCGCGGTTGGCCGCCTCGGAGGAACACCCCGGCGAGGTTCGTTCGGGTGCCTTCCATGCGCGCGAGGACGTGAGGCCGTCCAGGTAGGAGGGCGAGGACCCGTATTCCTGCTCGAGCCCGATGTAGACGACGTTGGCTCGCGTCGAGACCCCGGCGCTCACGGAGGGTGACATGCGGGAGGGGAAGACGACGACGAGGGTCGTGTGCTCGTCCACCGTCGTCGCCTCACGCGCACCGACCTCGCGCACCGAGACCCCGTGGCGCTCCAGCACCTGCGCCAGGGCGCGCGCACCGTCCCCCAGGGGGTTGCGTATGCCGACGGGCGTGGAGTCAAAGCCCGCGCGGGGAAGAAAAGCAATCCCGATGCACACGAGGAGGAGAAAAACGACAATCATGATCGCCGGACGCGCCGCGCTCACGCGCTCGCGGGCCGTGGGGCTCACGATCTGGACCTGCGTGGCTTTCATGCGTTCTCCTGGGCCCGCTGGCAGGCGTGCACAACGAGAGGCGCGAGTTCGCGCAGCGCGTCCACGTCTTCACGCGACACGGAGGAATGACCGTAGCGGACGCGGTCGAAGGTGCGGGCGTGGTGCCCGAGCTGTTGACCGTACTCGGTGGCGAGTCGCGTCGCCGCATCCGCGGCTTCTTTCGCCGTCAGGCCGGGCGTGGAGGAGACGACATCGGCCGTGTCCAGTCCCAGGACCAGCAGGCGGTAGGACCACACGTAGGCCAGGTTCCAGTCCCCGGCCGCCACGGCCTCGTCCAGGGACGCGCGCACGTCCTCCGCGGTGGTCTCCTCCTCGAAGACGGAGTGCGAGGCCCGCGACCGCAGGCGAATCGGGTTGAGAATCAGTGCGATGATGATGGCCGCGAGCGCGATGATGCCCAGGATGATGAGGACCAGCGAGATCGGAGGCGTGCCGGTGCCGCTCCAGGAGGTGGCCTTCGAGAGGCCATCGAGGAAGGACTGGATGAAGCGCGCGATGGGATTCGAGTCGGCGTTGTATTCCGCGCGCGACAGCTCCTCGCTCAGCCAGGACTGAGCCTCGTCGTTGTCGGGCGTCAGGGGAGCGCCGCACGCGAGCACGTGAGTCACCCCCGACCCTGGCTTGCCTGCGCGAGGACGATGGCGAAGTTTTCCTTGCGGATCTTCTGGTCCACGTACATGAGCGTCTGATACGCCGACATGATCGGTAACACGAGGCTGTAGACAAGGGTCTGCAGGGCGCTCGTGATGATGAGGAGCACGACAAAACTCCACGCAGTGTTGGGGTCGTCGAAGGACGCGGAGCTGAGGAACGCGAAGCCGGCACCCATGACGATGACGCTGATCAGCGTGCTGATGATATTGATGATCACGCCGCACACGACGCCGATGAGGAGCACGCGGCCGAGCGTCATCCAGAAGGCGCCGGAGGTCAGGGTCCACGAGCGCTTGAGGGACTGAATGGGGCCCTTGTGTTCGAGAACCGCGCAGATCGGCGCGTACAGGAAACGCACGCTCAGCGAGTACAAGGCGAGCAAGAGAGGCAGTCCGATCAAGAACATCACGCCGGCGAGCGAATACGCGATATCGGATTCGGTGCCTTGGATCAGCATGGCCAGGAAGCCTACGGCCCACAGGATCATGGGGATGGCGATGATGAGGAAGAGGAGGAAGGACGCCCCGATCATTGGCAGGAGGCGGCCCCTGACCATGGACCATGCCTGGCCGAAGGTGATCTTCGTGCCGATCACCATCTGCGAGACCGTTACCGACAAGACTCCGTTGATGAGCGCTGCTCCGAGGAAGGTCGCCAGGAAGAGGACCACGTAGCCCAGGAGCATGGAGATGAGGGACAGGGAGGACGATGCGAGGACGTCGCTGTACGAGGCCTGCGGGTCAGACGTGGACTCGCTCAGTGACATGAGCGAGTAGAAAGGTATGAAAACGGCCAGGCCGTTCACGAGGGCCACGATCGCCATGATGAGGATCGTGTAGCCGAAGAGAACCTTGGGGTTGCGGCGCAGCGCGGCGAAGGAGCCGCTCATCAGATCCGAGAGGGTCAGCGGGCGCAGCGCGATGATGCCGGGTTTGGCGGCCCACGCCCAGGAGGTCGATTGGCTGTAGCCGGAGGCGCCGGGTCCCGCATCGGGCCGCGGCTGCCCGTTCTGAGGGGAGGGGAGGGGGGAAACGGGCTGGGCGCCGGGTGCGACGAAGCCGGGCTGGGCGCTCGACTGCTTGGAGCGCTCCCGGGCGGAGTCGGTCGGATCGGGGGACATCCACGGCGAACTCATCATTGCCTCCAGCATCTCGGTGTTGTACTAGTCTCAATCCTGCCATAGCAACGGATGGGGTGACACCTCTTGTCGGTAAAAAAATGCGGCGGCGCCGGTCGAATCTCCTGCATCCGTGACGAATTCGTGACACTATCGTGACATGAGTTCGCGCATCCTCGTCGTCGACGACGACGTCGCCCTGGCCGAGATGATCGGCATCGTCCTCGAGAATGAGGGCTTTCGCGTCGCCTTTTGTGCTGACGGTTCACAGGCGCTGACTCGGTTTCAGGACAGCAACCCGGACCTGGTCCTCCTCGACGTCATGCTCCCCGGCATGGACGGCTTCGACGTGTGCCGGGCAATCCGTCGCGTCTCTGACGTGCCGATCGTTATGTTGACCGCCCGCTCTGATACGTCCGACGTCGTCACCGGGCTCGAAGCTGGCGCGGACGACTACGTCCCCAAGCCCTTCAAACCCAAGGAACTCGTCGCCCGCGTGCGCGCGCGACTGCGCGGCCGCGAGGACGCGCAGGCCGACGAGGGCCTGACCCTGCAGGACCTGTCGATCGACGTCGCCGGCCACATCGTCAAACGCGGGGGCCGCGTCATCGCGCTGACTCCCCTCGAATTCGACCTGCTCGCCACGCTGGCGCGCTCCCCCTGGAAGGTCTTTTCCCGCGAGGAGCTCCTCGAGCAGGTGTGGGGATACCGCCACGCCGCCGACACCAGGCTCGTGAACGTCCACGTGCAGCGCCTGCGCTCCAAGATCGAACGCGACCCGGAAAAACCCGAACTGGTCGTCACCGTCCGCGGAGTGGGCTACCGTGCCGGCGCGGGAGCGTAACCACCCCCTGCGTCTCCTTGCCGGGGCCGTGGCCTCGTCGAGGCCGTGGACGTTCCTGCGTTCCTCGCAGATCGTTCACCGCATCCGTCATTCCCTCTCGGCCAAGCTCGCCGTCGCGATCACGCTCGCGGCCCTCGTGCTCCTCCTCGTCTTCGGCATTATCGTCGCCTCCCAGCTGCGCTCCTCGATGTTCGAAACCCGCAAGGATGCGATCCTGGCGGACGCGTCGCTGCGCTTCTCCTCGGCCCAATCCGTCTTCTCCTCCTCGACCGCCACGTCCCCCGACCAGGTCCAGGAATCCGCGCGCGGCGCCCTGGCCTCGCTCAAGGCGTCGGCCGCCGGCGCCGGCGCGACCAACGTCGCTCTCCTGCGCTCGGAGGGCTCCACGGCCTCGTTACGCATCAACCAGATCGAGGACGAACAGATGCGCGGGCTGATCACGCCCCAGATGCGCGAGGCCGTGGCTCAGGGAGGCGCCCAGTGGCAGTCCGTGGGCATCAGGGCCTCCGACTCCGACAAGGTCTCTCCCGGCATCCTCGTGGGCACCCAGGTTCAGCTGCCCCGCGCGGGCACCCACGAGCTCTACATCCTCTACTCCCTGGCCGCCGACCAGCGCCAGGTCGACGTCGTCCTGCGCGTCCTCGTCCTGTCCGCCCTGCCGATCATCGTCACTCTGCCCATCGGCGTATTCGCCCTGCTGCACCGCCTCCTCCTGCCCGTGCGCCTGACCGTCTCGGCCGCCACGAAGGCCGCGGAGGGGGACCTGGACGTGCGCGTCGAGGTCCACGGCGCCGACGAAATGGCGGCCCTGGGGCGCGCCTTCAACGCGATGACCTCCTCCCTGCAGGACACAATCTCGCGCTACGACGAACTGGCCAAGCTCCAGCAGCGCTTCGTCTCCGACGTCTCCCACGAGCTACGCACTCCGCTGACCACCATCCGCATGGCCGAGGACATCGTGTGGGACAACCGCGAGGACCTGCCCGCGCACGCGCGCCGCTCCGCCGAGCTCCTACACGATCAGACCGAACGCATGGAACAGATGCTCGCGGACCTGCTCGAAATCTCGCGCTACGACGCCGCGAGCGCGCTCCTGGACGCGGAGGAACGCGACCTGCGCCCGATCGTCACCCGCGTTGTCGAGGCCTGCGCCGAGCTCGCGCAACGCCAGGGCGTCCCGGTCGAGGTCGTGGCCCCCGCCCGGGCCGCAGCCGAGATCGACGAGCGGCGCATCGAGCGCGTCATCCGCAATCTCGTCGTCAACGCCATCGAGCACGCGGACGGGACCCGGGTGACCATCACGGTGGCCACTAGCGCCACGGACGTGGCCTGCCGCGTGCGCGACCGAGGCGTGGGCATGACCCAGGAGGTCGCCGACCACGTCTTCGACCGTTTCTACCGGGCCGACACGGCGCGCGCTCGCACGACGGGCGGCACTGGCCTGGGGCTAGCCATCGCGACGGAGGACGTGGCGATCCACGGAGGCCGCCTCCAAGCCTACGGCGAGCCGGGCAAGGGAGCCTCGTTCCTGATGACCCTGCCCAAGCACGCCGGAGACGAGATCGCCAGCCGGCCGCTTGCCCTGTGGGAGGACGAATGAGGAGACATCTCGCCCTGATCGCGTGCGCCGCGCTGGCGCTCGCGGGCTGCGCGTCGCTGCCCACGTCCTCGCCGCCCGCGCCCTTCGACGTGTCAGCGCGCGACGGCAGCGGCGTCCAGTTTTCGGCGGAGGGCCCCTCGGACGGGTCGGATGCCGCGACCCTCGTGTCGGACTTCCTGCTGGCGTGCGCCGCGGGACCCCAGGACGACTACGCGACCGCGCGCCTGTTCCTGACGGCGGCCTCGGCGCGCTCCTGGCAGCCCGAAACCGAGATCCTCGTCTACGACACGGACACGGCGCCCGCCGTCAGCGCGACCTCGGAGAACGCCTCGCGCTCCGAGGTGACGGTGTCCGTCCTGGGGGTGGCGAGCATCGACCAGGCGGGCGTGCTGACGCGCTCGAACGGGGCGACAGTCTCGCGCACCTTCACTCTCGTCCGCGAGGATGGGCAGTGGCGCATCGACGCTCCCGAGAACATGATCCTCATTAGCCGGGCTGCCCTGACGGCCTCGTACACGCTCGCGAACCTGTATTTCCCGAGCACTGACGGCACGGAACTGGTCGCGGATCCGCGCTGGTACCCCTCCCGGCGCCTGGCCTCCCACCTGCTGGCGGGCCTCGTCAACGGGCCGCGAGCCGACCTCGATTCCGTGGTCGCGAACGCGATTCCGGCGGGGGCGACGCTGCCCTCCCACGGCGTGGAGGTCAGCGACGGGGTCGCTCATGTCGAGCTGAACGCCTCCATGCCGCCCAGCGAGTCCGCGCGAGAGAGCCTGCAGTGGGCGCTGACGCGCACGCTCACCCAGGCCGCCGACGTGTCGCAGGTGAGCGTGTCCCTGACGGGCGAGGTCATGGAGGTGGCTGCCCTGCCGACGCCGCCCTCGTACTCCCTCGATACGCTGGTGGGCGCGGGGAGCTCGGGCGTGGGCATCATCTCCTCCTCGGGTATGGCGCCCCGCGCCTCGGCCACCGACGCGTTGAACCCGACCGCCTCGCCGGTCGATTCGTCCCTGGTTGCCTGGAGCGGCGCCGACGGCGTCTACGCGGAGCGGGCCGGGACCGCGGTGGCTTATTTGCCGGGCCAGGCCCCGCTGGGGCCCTCGATCGATCGCTACGGCTGGGTGTGGGGGCCGGCCACGTCCGCGTCGACGCTGAGCGTGGGCGGGGGAGCCGATGGCGCCTTTGACGTCGCCATCGAGTCGGAGAGTGCGGGGGAGATCCGCGCGGTTCGTGTCTCGCCCGACGGCTCGCGCGCCCTGGTGGTTCGCGGGTCGACGCCGAGCGCGTGGGTGGGCGTCATCGAGCGCGGCCCGGGCGGGCGACCGCAGGCGGTGCGATCCTTGGAGCAGGTGTTTCTCGACGGCGCGGTCATCGACGCCTCGTGGACGACGTCGACGGGCCTCGCAGTCGCTGTGCGCGGGGGGAGCGGTGAGGACGATCAGCTCGTCACGATGACGCTGGGTGGACTGCCCTCGAGCCTGCCGCTGCCGATCCGCGTGTCGTCGATGAGCGCGGGGGCCTCCTCCGCGTCGGTCGTCATCGTGGGGACGGACGACGCGGGAAGGAAGCAGGTGCTGGTGCGCTCGGGTGCCCTGTGGCAAAACGTCGCCGTCGACGTGTCGTCCGCGCGATACGCGGGGTGAGGATCGTGGTTGGCTCGCGCCCGGTGGGTGCCCTCGTCGAGGGTTTCCTCGGCGCGGTCCTGCCCGTTCAGTGCGTGGGGTGCGGCGCCTGGGACGAGGTGTTGTGCCCGTCGTGCCGCTCGTGGGCGTGCGCGCAGCCGCTGCCCACGAGCCTGGAGGGCGCGCGCGGGGCGATTCCCGGACTGGTCCTGGGGGAGTATTCTGGAGCGCTGCGCAGGATCATCCTGGGCGCCAAGCACGCGGCGCGCACGGACGTCGGCGATTTCCTCGACGAGGCCGGGGCTACCCTCGGCGCGTCCCTGTGGCGGGTGGTGGGCGGCGCCAGCTCGCCCGCGTGGGTGCGGGGCTCGGGTCGTGGGAGGGATCGACGGGGTGGGGCAGCGGCGCAGGTGTGGGTTGTGCCGGCGCCCTCGTCGTGGGGTAGGCGCCTGCGGGGCCGCCAGGTGGCGCTTCCTCTCGCACGCGGGGTTGCTCGGGGGCTGGCGCTGGGCTCTCCGCCGGGTGTGCGCGTGCGCGTCGTGGACGCGGTGGCCTTGCGCGCTGGCGCGGGTTCGCAGTCGGGCAAGGCGGGGGCGGCGCGCACGGTGGGGCGGATGGGGTCGATGCGAGCCCGCGTCGTGGCGCCCGCGGGCGCCCTCGTGGTTGCGGTGGATGACGTCGTGACGACGGGGGCGACGATTCGGGAGATGGAGCGTGTGCTCGGTCGCCTGGATGGGATCGCGGCGTTGGCCCGACCGGGGCTTATCTCATGACGCAGGTCACCGGTCTGGGGTATGCTGTAGGCACGGACTTTCGATAGCGCGATGGGCACAGACGCCTGTCACGTCAGTGCGGGAGGTGATAGCTCAGACCACGGTTCGGGCAGTGAGCACCGAACAATCCCCACCCGCGGGCAACGATGCCCGCCGCACACCATGGAGGAAACACATGGACATCACCGTCGTCGCACGTAATGCCGAGATTCACCCGAATTTCCGGGCATACGTGGAGGAGAAGGTTTCGAAGATCACCCAGTTCTACCCGCGCGCGCAGCGCGTGGACGTTGAGCTGACTCACGAACGTAACCCCCGCCAGGCCGACACCGCTGAGCGTATCGAGCTGACCGTCTACGGCAAGGGCCCGATCATCCGCGCGGAGGCTCAGTCTGCGGATCGCTACGCGGCCGTCGACATCGCCGCCGGGAAGCTCTACGAGCGCCTGCGCCGCCTGCGCGATCGCGTCAAGGACCACCGCCGTCGCTACCCGCGCGACCTGGTCGAAGCCGAAATCCTCGAAGTCGCTCCTGTCGTCGAAGAAGTCGCCGAGCCCGAGCCTGAGGCCCCCAAGCCGCTGCGCAGCGCGGAGGATCTGAAGGTCGGCGAGGCCCGTGAGGAGCAGTGGGGCGACACGCCCATCATCGTGCGCCAGAAGGTGCACGAGGCGCCGCCGATGAGCGTGGACGAGGCCCTCGATCAGATGATGATGGTCGGCCACCCCTTCTTCCTCTTCGTCGACAAGGAAACGAACCAGCCGTGCGTCGTCTACCACCGTCACGGGTGGACGTACGGCGTGCTTCGCTTGAACACGACGATCTGACGGTTCACTGATGCGGCTGTGCCCCGGGCCTTGGGCCCGGGGCACAGCCGCATGTTCGCTCTGAGACGTTAAATTCGTCCATGTTTGCGCGGGCGTTTCCACTTTGGGCAGTTAGTTCGTAAACTAATGGGTGGATTTGACTGTTCGCTCTACAAGGGGGCGGGCTATAGACGTCAGGAGCTATTCGTGTCGATTATTGACAAGATCCTTCGCGCGGGCGAAGGCCGGATGCTGCGCAGGCTGGATCGTCTCGCGTCGCAGGTGGATGCCTTGCAGGAGGACTTCGAGGCGCTGACGGACGAGGAGCTGCAGGCCAAGACCCAGGAGTTCAAGGACCGCCTCGAGG
>ENA-OWLE01000071-OWLE01000071.1-metagenome-genome-assembly--contig:-NODE-71-length-18185-cov-4.064479_pt1 | contig 18185 bp, 17 predicted proteins | sample MGYA00245345_ERZ651094 | MGnify/ENA primary metagenome ERZ651094 (study PRJEB26857, sample SAMEA4031770) | metagenome | biome: human; feature: oral; material: saliva | place: Philippines | collected 2014 | study... | reverse complement strand
AGCATCCCTATTTTTACGCAACGTCTCATACGACGGGTGGGCTTCATCAGCGGCAATAACCTCAGCCGCCGTCTGCGCGCCCGCACGGTACGAACGGTTAGCCTTCATTAACTCTAACGCCTTCGCCTTATTTCCGGGGCTTACAGAGCCACACGTGGGTTCACTAACCTTCGCGATGTTCATGAAAGAAGTATCGACAGAACGCCACTCAGAGACAGGTGTCACCGGCTCCTCAGCCGGAATATTGAAAGCCGCCCGCACCTCGGGCGTGAAAAGGGAACCAGCATACTCATTATTCAATATTGCGGCTTCTGCGCGGTTCTTAAAATCAGCAATATACAGCGCCTTATCACGAGCCGGAATAAGAGAAGCCTGCTCCTGAGTAATTTCAGCACGCTCCGGGATGCCCTCAGAGGCAAGCCGCCTCACAGCCGTATCTTGCTCACAGTGCAGTAACGCCTCAGCTAAAGTATCAAAATGCTCCAGCTTAATACCCTGCTTACGGTATGCACATACGTCTTCGCCTTTACATTTACCTGGCTTCCCGTTCGGTGATATGTGCCAACACTTCATTTTTATACGTATTTTCCTTGAACTTTAAATCTTTTTTACATCAATATATAACACAAAAACGCCTGTAAGGATGCCTCCTGATACCCGGAACTTGCCAGGCGTTCAGGAGGCATCCTATATCAAGGGCTACAAACCCACGAAACAAGCATACATTTTCATCAGCTAAAACCCATATATCAAAAGCAGGTCACGTTACTTCTTAGTAACTGTAGAAGCTTTAGTAGATGCTGTAGGCGTGGGCTTAGGTGTACTTAGCGGAACGTTCTCACCGTCGGTAGTGTAGTTAGAGCAACGCGGCGTAACCTTAACCTTAACCTCAATGTTATCAATGTGCAGACCTTCGGGGCGCTGTTCCTCCGTGAAAATAAGAGCGCACTCACGGTAAACCAGCTTAGCCGGGTTGCTGAAATCCTTAAACACAGGAACACCCGAGGAAGACATGTGAGAGTAAACATAAGGCATACCAGCCTCGTCGCCGTTCCACTGGCGGAGCTGTTCCTCATCAACGGTAAGACGTGAAAGAAGATAATCCGAAACAGTTACCTTACGTTCCGTGTAGTCTTTCCAGCCAATATAGGCGGCACCCGAACAAATAATCAGAGCCAGCACACCGAATACAGCGAGAGACTTTTGCTGAGAACGCAGAGCCGCATAGAAAAGACGCTGACGCTTACGAGTGGAGAACTCAGAGTTATCTTCGTTATCTTCCTTGGTGAAAGTGATACGGCAAATTTCACCGAACACAAAAATAAGCGGGAACACGGCAAGGAGTACCAGAGCGGCAATCCACAGAATGGGTTTAGTTGATTCGTATGCAGTAATAAACATGAGCTAAAAAATTTAAAAAAGAGAGCTAAATGTGGATAACGTTAAGAGAAGTTAGCGTAAAGAAAGCGCCAGCACCCCAGAACAAAGCACAGGTAGGAGCGGCAATCAGGAAGCCGCGCATAAAATCCTTCCCATAAGACTTCTCGGGGGTAGGCACAGGTTCGGAAGTGGAAACGTGATTAGCGGGCATCATAATTCTCCCAAGGCATGTTATCGGCGTGGTTTCGGGCATGAACATAAACAGGTGCGGGACTGTTAAGCTTACCGGCATTGCGGGCAAGAGCACGAGTCACATTAGGGTAACCCACACCCGCAGAGTCATTAGGGTGATAGTCAGAGGTCGTTGCTGGGCTCTTCGCCAAAGCGTGCGACCAGGCACTCTTTAGAGCTTCAATAATCTTCAACAGAATATCCTTTCAACAAAAACAGTAATAGAGGTACTTTAGCACATGTTTCTAACGTATAGCAAATCACACAGTTCGGTACATCACGTTTATCAACAAGCAGTGCAAACAATTAAAGAGGGTGCTATACCGAATTATAGAGGGCAACCGCCCTCATCTCAACCAACAGTAAGGTTAAAAACCTATGAGCATTAAGTTCAACACCCTCCACTACGCAGGCACTACCGGCACCACCACCGACAAGGCAGGCGTAAACGACAACATCATCTGGGTTCTGGATGTAGCTACCCCACTATGGGAGTCGTCCTTCACAGAGAACGACGCGGCTTTCGCAATTGAGAAGCTTCACAATGCTCTCACGAATGTTGCTATCACCTCAAGCACATCTCTACACGACTTCCTCGCCTCGGGTACCCACACCGCCCGTGAAGAGATTGAGCACCAGTATCCTGACTTCTTCCGTGTAAGCCCACGCTACCAGGTGACATTCTCGGTAGCTGTAGCGCGCGTACATGAAAGTGAAGTTGAGTATCTCCTATTGGGGGACAATATTCTCGAGTATGAGCTGGAAATCGGTGAGCACGTGGCGCGCTCCTTTATCAAAGACCACCGCATCGACCCGTTCAAGGCGGCTAACAAGGCACTTATCGCTAACCTAACTAAGGAAGGTAAGCGTGAAGAGGCATATGATGAGGAAGTACTTGAGATTTACCGTGATGCCCGACTTATGGCTAACACCCCAGGTGGGTACCCTATCGCAAGCTTTGAGGTTTCTAACCTTGACGAAGCTCTAGAGGGCGCGTTCTTCACCACTTCTCAGGATATTCCGTTTACTTTGGCGGTCTATACGAATGGTTTTGAGCGTCGCCTGCCTGGCGGATACCCGGCACGTGATTACAGTGCTTTCATTGAAGCTATCAAATATGACGAAGCTGAGCATGAAGGAGCTGTAGCTTTCGCAACCCGCGACTAAGTAAAGCGCCTATAAGATAGCATAAAGTAGCGCCTCCCAGGACAAGAAACCTGGGAGGCGCTACTTTTTATTTGTGCAAATGCGATGAAAATATTGTGTACGTGCTTTAACGGTTGTTACGGGAGAACCGGCGACGAACGCCCACAATGAACGCGGCAATAAACACACCGATACCTAGACCGAAAACACCAGCCGGAGTGCCCGATTCAGAGTCGTGACCAGTCTTAGCGTCCACAGGTGCATCGGGTTTGCCCGTAGTAGCATCTCCCGTAGGCTGTTCCGGCTTAGAAGAATCCGTAGTCGGTTCACTGGTGCCAACATTCGCGTTAGCATCCTTGGTGGCTGGGACGGTCGCCTCATGCTTAGGCTCCATTGTTTCAGTGTCACCATTTACCGCTCCGGTGTACTCCGGGTTTTCTTCACGGATAGCAGGTTCTACACCATTTACCCCGCCGGTAAAGTCAGGATTCTTGTTAGAGTCAGCTTCTACAGCATTAGCGCCACCATTATACTCCGGGTCATCCTCACGAACAGCTGGCTCAGAGCCGTTCACCCCGCCGGTAAACTCAGGATTCTCTGCAACAACCTCCGGCACACCCTTCTCGGTCACCACCAGTTCAGGGTTTTCCGGCTGGACGGCAGATTCACCATTCTCACTAGAGGTGTTTGCCTGAGCAATAGCCTTCCCAGTAGTAGAACCAATCAGTAGGGTAACTGCACCCTTAGAGGATACAGTGCCGTCAGAGCGTACAGCCGCATAGTCTACGGTCGGCGCGAAACCTTCCTTGGTTTTGGTGGTAATCTCAATACCCTGGCGATTCTTGCCGGGCACGTCCACAACTCGGTAGGTTGCCATACCGTCATCATACTGGGTGACTTCCTCTCCGTTGGCGTTATACAGTTTAACGCCGGTCAGAGTCATGCCGTTATTGTTACCAAAGTTGGTAGAGTCATTAGCCAGTACGTCCACAATCTGAGTAGTACCAGTCTTGAGGCGCGGGTAATCAGAAGCCGCTAGAGGGTTGGCTTCCTGTACGCCGCCGACGGTGTAGGCAAAGCCGCGAGACTTGTAGTTCGAGTCGTTAGCGTAAGTTTGGAAGTGCCACTTCTTAGTCTTAGCGTCATACACAGGCACGTCTTCCTGCCCCGCCTGGCGGATAACCATCTTGGAGTGGTCTAACTCAGGGACAGTTACACCCGTCCACTGGGACTTGTCCGCAAGCTTCTCGTAAGCGAGGTAGTCCTTAGACTTACGCAAATTCTCGGTTACCAGGTGTACGGGGGTGGATACGCCCTCGCGGGTCGGCGTGATAGTCATACCCAGCTCTTCGCCCTGAATCACGCCATTATCAGTCTCAGTAGTGGACTTGTAGCCCGGAGTCTCATGGAAATCAGTGTTCAGGTTCATAACCCAGAATGGGTCGGTCACGGTATAGGTACGTGAATCACGACCCGTATGGGTAGTGTGACCAATGTAACCGTTCTCATGCACACGGTCAGGTAAGTAGGTTCGGACAGACAAATCACCAGGAATAGCATCAGCCGACCAGTTCACAAGCGTATTCTGCTGACCGGATGAGCCAGCAGGAAGCTCAGCGTAGTTCACAGGCATCCACTGGACAGCATGCCACGGGAACGCGGCGTTACCGCCGGTGTGCTGGTCAAACATGCGCTTTAGCCAGCCGCCCTCGACGGTTTCATCCATATAGATATTCTTGCCTTCACGAGCGGCAGGTGCATAAGACCAGCCAGACTCGAAGTTGAAGGCAATTGTGGCGAGGTTTCGGTCGGTCACAATGCCGCCGTATTCCTTAGCGGCTTCAATCTGCATACGCAAAATAGAGTCTTCGGTCTTGTCAATGGAACGCAAGTACCCATCAGTGTCGAAATCCTTGGGTAAACGCCACCGCTGACCTGCGTGTGGAGCCTCCGGGTACTTAATGGTGTCAATATTGCCATCTGCCATTTTCGCTGGGAACGAAGCGCCCCTCTGATAGTTCGGGAACGTTACAGACAAGGCGTGTTCAATTTTGCCACGACGGAGCTCATCAATACCAATCTGAGTATTCTCATTAGCCATACCCACCACAGAGGAAGTACCAGACGCAAGGTTTAGCCAGTAGTTGTTCTCGCCCAAGCCACCAAAGTTGGGGATGCCGGTCATATATCCGCCGGAGGAGTATTTAAGGACGGGTGTCCAGTCAGCTTCTACCTGAACATTTAGGGTTCCGCCAGCTTTTTCTACAGCCGCACGGGTGGCGGTGATAGCGCCAGTATGCGCATCAATAGAAACACCCTCAACAGGGTTCACGAGGCGGAACGTCTGACCGCGCCCAATAGGGTAACGCATATCGCGGTCAAACTTCAGGTCACGAGAGTAAGCCTGAACCGTGATAGTGTCGCCCGCTGAATATGGAGACACATGGTTGGTTGGCGTGTAAACGGGAGTAAGACCGTCTTTAGCAGTAGTATTCGCGGCAGGGACAGCCTGTAGCTGAGCACTCTGCGCATCCACCGTCTGTGTCTTACCTTCTACGGGCGCGCTAGTGAAGTAAGCGGTGTCGTAGTTCACTTTCTGGCGAGCAGACTCATCCTTCGCACCCATCCACTTCTCAACATTAGGAACAGTGCCATCTTCGGACATCTTGATAGTGGCGGTAGCCTTGTAGGTCTGCGCGGGCGCATCCTGCATGACGTGGAACATTGAAGTCCACAAGCCGGTTGCCGTGTCATAGATTGCCAGGGACTTATCACCGGACGGGTTGGGGTGATTCAAATACCATAAGGACATGGGTCGGGAGCCCATTGTGAGGCGACGGGTTGCCTCATTGGTTAGGACTCGGTTATCTCGGGATACAATCTCTACGTATTCCTGGTTAGGGTTAGAGGAATCGACGGTAAGGGTAGGAATAAGCTCCTGACCGGCACCGCTACGATTCACGTTCTCGGCGGTCAGCCATTTATTGATAGTGCGGGAGTAGACAAGGTGCTGACTATTGGTGTTCTGGCTGTTATCCAGTACGGGTGTGTTATCGGGTAGTTTTTGGTATGCAAAAGTGTCGCGTGCCACCTGCTGACCGGCACCCCAAATGCCTGTGTCTTCTACTTTATGTAGGTCTTCTAACGTTTTGGAGGTATCTACAGCCGCGTAGGGGGCTAGAACCTCATGTGACGGGTCGGCATTATTGAAGCAAAAGGCATTTACGGTGTTGCCGTTCTCGTCTAGGGGAACGAGACGGTACCCGGTGACTAGGCAAGGTTTGCCGTTGCTGGTGCTAATGGTTTTAGTTGGCGCGGTTTCTCCGTGGTTGCTATCCCACGTATTTGTTCCTGCCGCGTTAGCTAAAGTGGTTGGGAAGAGCGTTAGTGCCGTGAGAGTTAATATAGTTGCTTTACGATGATTAGAACGCAAGGGTTTAACCTTCAATGGTTTCTGTTGCTAATGTGAATGTATATTTTTGCACCCCTCGTGGGGTTCTCTATAGCAAACGCACTAGTCGGTGCTTATAATTACTAATATTCTATATCATAGTTTGTGCTGTAGTGTATAAATATAAGCTCGGGTTGCAAGTCGTAAAAACATGTGGTAGACTTGAATTATCAAGTTGAACGAAAGGAACAATCATGCAGACCAAGCCCCTGGAGCAAATTTTTGAGCAGGCAGACATCTTCGGCATGGCACGCCGCAACGGTATCTCGCCCGAGAGCGTTGTTGCTTACGGTGTTTACGGTTCTCAGGCTGTTGGTCTGGCAAACGAAAACAGCGACTTCGACATCTTCATTATCATTGATACGGACATCAAGAAGAACCGCCGTATGATTAACAGTGAAGCGGGTGACTACAAGTTCATCCCTGTAACTGAATGGGGCAAGCACGGCGGTATGCTGTTTGACGTTCTCGCCCTGGGCACTTTTACCTTCCCTAAGATGCGACGTAACGACTCAGATACCCCCACGAAGAATCCGTGGGCGGCATACATCCTGAACGCCCGCCCGTCCCTCTACGAGGCAATGGACGCGGCACAATCCTCAGCTAAGTACGCGCGTATTCGCAGTGACGAGATGAGGGCACGTGATTCTTACGACCCGGTGAGCATGTACAAGCGTGAAAAGCTGGCACGTAAGCAGACCATCCGCACACAGAAGATGGAAGATTACCTGTACAGCATTTTCACTACCGACGATGCGTGCTACACTCCGTATTTCACAGCTGATGAGCGCGCCGAGGTGCTCAACTTCTAAACACTGTGTTATCCCGTCCGTTAAGGTGAAATGGGCGGGATAACACTCCCTCTTTTTTCTCCTACCGTTCCTACTTTAATGTTTGAAAGGTAACATAAGCAATGAACGCGAAACCCCTTAAGAAAACCAAGGTAAACGACAATAAGCGCACGGTGCGTAATGCTTGGAGCTTCATTGATGAAGCAACTCATGCGTGGGACACAATGTTCGCCACAGCACGCCGCAATAACAGCCGCGTGCGCATCCCTAATGAATCAGACCCCGTGGGCGTCCCGTGGGATGAACCTATCAATAAGGAAGACCCTAACACTTGGGTTTTCGTAACTCTAACCACTATGGGGGATGTTGTTCCCGGTTGGGCATCTGAGGCTTTCACGCGCACCCGCTTCGATGGTGAGAATTTCTGGCGGGTGAACTGGGCAGACGGCGAACTCATTAAACCTGAGAGGGGAGCGGCTTTCCACCTTGAAGACGACGGTTTCACCATCACAGTGAATGAGCAATGGCGTGACGAGTTTCTGCTCGTAAGCCCCGTCTTCCCGCAACCTCTCACTACTGATGCGCGAGTCACTACGCACAATCTGATGCGGGCTCTCCGACTAGACGGCTTCGCCAACACCGCCCATTCCCTCATGAACTCCCTCTTTGATATTGGGGAGACTGACCCGTGGTTCCCCGTAAAGGAAGCTATCCGCAACCTACAGGGCAACCCGACCCTCGAGGCAATTGAGGCTGTTCAGGATGCTATCGATAAAGCTGTCGATGAGACGGTAGTGTTTGAAGTGTAACCGCCTTCTGTGACCACATAATGATACCCCCGCACTCTAAAAAGTGTGGGGGTATCATTGTTGGCTAACCGTTTAGCGGAAAGTTGCACTATTAGGGGGTAGCACAACCTGCGGGAAGATAGTTACTTTGTTTAGGGCTGTAACTTCTTTTGAGGCACGCAAACGCTTGTGAAAATCAATAACAGATGGAGGCGTAGGGAAGGCAGGCTTATTATTGTTCTGACCTCGGTACCCATCCCATTCGTTCCACCTTTTACGGCATCTATTGCACCCCTCGCGGTAACACAGGGTTGGTGTACCACAGGGAGTGCCATCCTTCATTACCCCGCTACATGTCCTATGACTAACTTTTAAGCTGATGTAATCAATGTACGGCTTATAAGGGGTGTAGAGCCCTTTAGCCCAGAAAAACCTATAGTGCCGCTTATAGCACTCTTTGCAATCCAGAGTGTAATCCAGGGTGTCTTCTAAGCCGCATCCTTTGCAAGGTGGTGCTGAGGGGGTAGCAATAATATCTGGGCGTTGAACCTCATATAGTGGGTTTCCCGTGGGGACGAGTGCATCCCCATCAATTTTTCCACGCTTCAAAACACGCTCAATCGCCGGAACCCAGGCAGTACGATTTTCGTAATGATACTCAACACAATCAAAGCAACCTGGCGTAAACATTCCACGGGGTGCCCCACACAGTGTACACCAGCTTGTCGTATTATAAACGTCAGCTGGAACGGGGACACGGAACACTACACCTGTCGGCATGCGATGCTGGCAACCCGCACAGCCGGGGGTTGCTAAGAACATGCCCTTCACAACAGGGCATAGTGGGCAAACATAATCTGTACGGTTATCACGCACCTGGAGCCATTTACTGAACGTGAAACCAGCTTGATGCCACCAATAGTGTCGGTAAAGGCAAGCGTGACAATCTTCATTAACATCAAGTGGACTGGAACCGCAAGGGCACATAGTCATAACGGCGTGCCTGTAATTAAGCGCCTCAACATAACGGTTCGTACCTCCCCGCTTCCAACGCCTATATTCAAGCCAGAGGCAGGCAGGGCACGCTAACTGGCATGTATTATTATCATGCTCCGGGTGCTTGCAATCAGGGCATAGCTTATTATGCTGTTCTCCCAAAACGCAGAGTCTCCTTTAAAAATAAGAGAAGCGGGGCTACATCAAGCTTCAAACAAGCTGAGGTAGCCCCGCTGTGCTTGTTCAACTATATAAGTTTACAACATATTAGCGTCGGGTACCTAAAACACTGCGCGTAAATGCACGTTTCACAAATACGCGGTTCATCTGGTTATACATATCCCCAGATTCTAGCTTGTATTCTATCTTCGGGTCTTTCTGAGCGTAGGAACGCAACCCGATACCTTCTTTAAGATACTCGAGGTCGGCAAGGTGCGCTACCCACTCATCATCGATGGCTGACAGGGCGGCGGCACGCGCATACATAGCCGCATGCGCTTTATCTAGCTCCACCATAGATAGCCACTGCTGTTCTGCGGCTGAGGTAAGCTCATGCACGATAGCGTCACGTGTCAGTTCTGTGCTGGCTGGGTACTCTTCCTCTAAATCTTTAGGGGAGATAGTGGGCGACCATTCCAGCTCCTCTTTAAGGTGTCGCCAGAGGTTTTTGAGGTTCCAGTCATCCACATGCTTACCCTGCTCGTCTAGCCAGTCGCCTACGGTGTTGCTTACGCATTGTTCAATGAACCAGTGGGCTTGGTCGATAATGAAGTCCGTGTCGCCGGTAAGAATTTTAGCGCGCTCACTGTAGGTGGTTTTGCGCTGTTCCGTAAGAACATCATCATACTGGAGGGTGTTCTTACGTGCTTCACGGTGACGACCATCAATGGAAGCCTGCGCGCTTTCAATCGCCTTCGTGAGAAGCTTACCTGTAACAGGGGTGTCTGGGTCTTTCGCCATAGCGCGCGCCACCCTAGCCAAGTTCCCCGCCCCGTAGAAACGCAGAATCTCATCATCTAGCGCCAGGAAGAACTTACTCTTACCAGGGTCACCTTGACGACCCGAACGACCAATCAGCTGGTTATCGATACGACGCGAATCATGTCGCGTAGTACCAATAACATATAAGCCACCCAGGTCACGTACAAGCTCCGCTTCTTCTTCCACCTTAGCGTCCGCGACGGGTTGCAGTAGCTTACGCTGGTTCTCATACTCGGCTGGCGTGTACTGAGGGGTTAGACCCATGATAGCGAGTTGTTCCTCCACAATCATGTCAGCGTTACCACCAAGGAGAATATCCGTGCCGCGACCCGCCATGTTGGTAGATACCGTAACAGCGCCTAAACGACCAGCCTGAGCAATAATATGAGCTTCCTGCTCCTCATGTCGGGCGTTCAACACATTATGTTTGATGCCCGCCTGAGAAAGTAGCCTAGAGAGCCGTTCAGACGCGGCAACACTGGTTGTGCCAATAAGGATAGGTTGAACTAGCGGGCGGGTATCCCCTTCCTCTGTGGTATAGGTGCCCTCAGCAGACTCATGGAGAGCCTTAATCTCTGTGATGACTGCTTTAAACTTCGCTGATTCTGATACGTAGATAGCGTCCGGTAAATCTACGCGCGCCAGAGGCTTATTTGGTGGAATGACACGAACGGTTAGCTCGTAGGTGTTTGCGAGCTCAGCGGCTTCCGACTCCGCCGTACCCGTCATACCGGACATTTTCTCGTAGAGGCGGAAGAAATTCTGCAAAGTGATGGTAGCTACGGTGGGGTTTTCAGGCTGGATAGCTACCTGGAAGTTGCCCTTAATGCGTTCTTTCGCTTCGAGAGCCTGGTGCAGTCCGTTACTGAAACGCCTGCCTTCCATAGCGCGTCCCGTATGTTCGTCCACAATCATGACTTCACTGCCGCGAACAATGTAGTCCTTATCGTAATCATAGAGAGCTTTAGCCTGTAATGATGCACGGAGGAACGTTAAAAGTTCGCTGTGTGTCCCGAAAAGAGCCTTGTCCGTGGTACCCCACACGTCCTCAATATAGTCGTAACCTTCTTCAAGGAACTGGGCAGTGCGCTTCTTCTTATCGAACTCGTAATGCACACCAGGCACCATGCTATCGACCATGTGGGCGCTCGCCTCGAACCATTTCTCAGCCTCAGCCACATCTTTCGCAGGCGCAGAAATGATGAGAGGTGTTCCTGCTTCGTCAATGAGGATAGAGTCCAGCTCGTCAATGATGACGTAATTTAGCTCCCTCTGTACCCGGTCTGCTGGGTCTTTTGCAATATTGTCGCGCAGATAATCGAACCCGAACTGGTTATTTGTTCCGTACACAATGTCGCGGGCATAAATATCTTTACGCTCCGCCGGTTCCATAGACTCTTGGATAGCGCCGTGAGTCATACCCAGGAACGAGTAGACGCGACCCATCTGAGCTTCCTGCTCACGCGCCAAATAGTCATTGGTTGTCACAAGGTGCGCTCCCTTACCCGTAAGAGCGTTCAAGTACAGCGGAGCTACAGCTGTTAGCGTGTTGTGGGTTACGACATGGTCGCCCGCCTGGAATAGGTGTGACGGGTGAGAAACAGTGAAACACACCTGCTCCTTCTCATAGCCCATGTCTTCTACCGCAATAACCTGCACATTAGGCTTAGGTTTGCGGTTAATATCTACAGCCCACCCAAACTCATCATGGGCGGGGCGCACAACAGCACCCCAGCCGAGAGCTCGGGCGTGCCAAGCAATAGTTTCAGCATCAAGCTCCGACCAGGCGGAAGCGATATAAGAATTAGCTTCCGGCAAAGACACAGTTACCACGCTGTTAATGAGAGAACGAATCTGTTTCTCGGAACCCAGAGGCTTATCAGCAGTAACAGGGATGTGCGGGTCTACGGTCTGCGCTAGAATCTCCTGTAAAGTAAAGCCTGCATCTTCCAAAACAGTGCGCGCAACATCAACATTCACCTGATAGTGACGGACAGAACTATCCTTAGCATCAACAGTGGCAATAATTCCACCAGCCCGACTAAGAGCATTAAAAACATCTACAGCACCCCGAGTAGCTTCTACACCCTCCAAAGAGCCCTCCATCAGCTCTACAAGGCTATCTAAAGGCTTATCAGAGGAGCCGACGTACACAAACCCATCTTCCTTAGACAAATCGGCTGTGGGGTCTTCAGAGGCTCGGAACAAAGCATCTGTTTTACCGGCACGCGGAATAAAAACAGCCTCCCGGCGAGAAAGACGCTCAGCAATAACCTTAGTAGTAACAGCTTCAGTAACACGCTTAGCTACAACAACTTCCCACAGATGCTCATTATTACAGTCAATATAACGACCATCAATGAAATGCACACGGTAAACATTCTGCTTGCCCTGCGGGAACACACCAGTAACACTAGTAAGCTCACCAGTACCAGCATAAATAGTGTCACCAATAATAATTTCCGACGCAGGCTTAGCACCCTCCGGAGTTGGGATAAGCGTATCAAATGTGACTGCCTTACCCTCACCCGTGCGCATCTCAGCAACCTGCCCAAGATGCAAAGCAATACCGCCAAGCATCTGAACATCATAAGGACGCTTGCCCAGCACACGCTTAGAAGCCTCACGCGCTACAGCAAACGTCTCCGGGATAAGAGAATCAAGCTCCTCACCGTCCGCGATACGCTTCTTAAACTCCTCAGCCTGCGCTTTAAGCTCTTCATCCGTCATATCCTCAAAGAGCGGCGCTAAAAGGTTAATTGCCTCTAAATACTTTTGTGCACGCTTCTCTTCACGACGTTCACCAAAACGGAGAGCTTTCTCAATGGGATTAGCCAAAAAACAATGCCTTCCAATGCAAAAATAGTGTGTTTCTTTAGCGGTTATTTTACCACGTATCCGTATAGAAAAATATATCGGCTACACACGGATATACTCTAAAAGTAAATTCCTCAACAACTTCACAGGTCACGACAAAAACATGCTTACACGATTCACCCGCAAACTAGGCACAGCCCCACTCGCCGTATCAGAGGCAACAACCCTTATCGTCGGCGCAATTGTCTACATTGGCTCAGTATGCTGGGCTGTATGGGAGCTACAGAACCTCCTGCCCGCACTCATCCTTATCGGGCTGTGGCTTGTAGTCCAGCGAAGCCTACAAATGGAAATCTTCTACCGCCCCATGCTACTGGGTATCTGGCTTACATACAGCCTTGTTAGCATACTAGCCGTACTAGACGGAACCCGACGAGAAGACTTGTTCGGAGCCTCATTCGTTATTCTGGGTGGCGTTCTGATTCAATGGGCGGCGAACACGCTATCAGACCCCAATAAATAAAAAAAGAAAATACCCCTTATCAAAGCATCCAATCCATGCTCTAATAAGGGGTATTTTTGGGCGGTACCGGCGGGATTTGAACCCGCGGATGCCGTAATCAGCATCTACTCCTTAGCAGGGAGCTCCATTCGTCCACTCTGGCACGATACCTTAAACGCCTACAGGCGTAAGCGGTAAAACAACTATATCACAGATAGTAGCTAGAACGCAACATCGGAACGCCAAGCGTTTAGACGCGCCACCAAATCCTGCCCCGCGTAGCCCTCTAGAACATCATAGAGCGCTTCACTCACACCATTTGTGCCCCAGGGGAAGCGACGCACCTTATAACCCGCCGTGGATACCGTGTCGGTCACACCTAAAGCAACTTCCGCGCTCAGATTATCGTTGCCTGGGTTGCAATCACGGGTAGGGGTTGAAGCGGTGGCTCCAATAAGGCGAGCGCCTGTGGTGGTTTCCACAAAATCCTTGAGCAGGTCAAAATCATCGCTCTGGAAAGCGAGCTTAACAACATCTTCACCGCTAAGGGCGTTCTTCACATCAATAGTGCTTGTGTACAACATAACTTGTCTTTCTGTGTGTAGGTAAAAAATAGTGGAAGGCGACCCGCCAGAGGGTTTTCTGGCGGGTCGCCTAAAAGGTGAAGAGCGACTGACGGGAATCGAACCCGCGTATCATGCGTGGGAAGCAGGCGCTCTACCATTGAGCTACAGCCGCATATGCAACAAGTGTACCAAAACAGGCGAGCTTGTTGCAAACACAATTATACACAAAATGCGTGAAAGATTCTTTAACCGCGTGCCTTACACGATTTACAAGTCGCCTCGTGTGCGTCATACCAGGCAAGGAAACTGTGTAGACGTTCACTCTCAAGAATGAACAGCACCACGTAGAGGGCGGAAGCTACAAACCAGGCAACAAACGCAATAATACTGGTAGCAGAGCTAATCAACCCAACAGCCCCCAAGCCCGCCGTGTTAAGAACAATGATAGCTAGAATGTTGGCTGATGTGTAAGCTACCAGGACGACAAGCCATGCCTTTAACGTACCAACCTTAAATAACTTCCATACTGATTTACCGCCTTTAAAATGGTTTGGAAGCCGGTACGCAATCACAAGAACGTACATAACCAGAGCTGAGGGGACATACATGTAAGCCGTGCTCTTGAAAAGCTCCCCGACCGCTTCTAGGAACATCAAGCCGTTATACTGCCCTGCTTGTAGGAAAGCCAACGCAACAGTGAACAAGATAGACACACATCCAATTAGCGCCACACTTGTTAGGAAGCGCCTGACACGCTTCTGAAGGGTGTAAACGTCTTCGGACGGGTCGACGTTATGTGGGTCTAGTACAGCGTCGATAGGGCAAGAAGAAACGGGGGTGCTCATTGTGGCTCCTCAAAATTAGGGTACGGGTTAGAGTTTGTTACTGTGTTTATAGCGCAATAGAGCCGCCATGCAGAACATCCGCATGGCGGCTCTATTGGGTACTTACTCTTCCTCGTCTGCCTCTTCATTCTTTAACATATACACGGCGGCATCCGTGTACCTGGGAAACAAGTCATACGCGCACAGGTTCCAAATGTTACCTAAAGCGAAAGCTACTACAACCGACAAACCATACCAAGCGTAATTACCCCCATTATGAAACGAGAGCGCGTAACCAGCAGAGAGAGTAATCACGGAAATAAGCTCAGGAACATCTGTAAGAGAGAAAGACTTACGGAACGGCTCCTGAACAAGGTATGAAGTTTCCTCAAACTTTGACGTGTAACAGGGGCGCAAACGTGTTAGCGGGATGAGTCGCGCCAGCACCTTAACCACCAGCACAGCAAACAGAAGAGTGACGCATACGCGCGCGAAAGAATCCCAAATGCTTGTAGCAAGCGGCACACTGTTATTCGCGAAAGCGATAACACCCGTCAAGATAGCAATATCCCACACGTTATCCCACGAGCAACCACGCAGAAAATCACGCCGCATGTCCGCGTCTAAAGACACGAAGGTTTTAGTCATTCGCGCCGGGTCGTACTTCACAATTTCCGGCGTATCAATATCAACATCTAGAGCCATAATTTAAAGGTAGCCCTCTCTATAGGAATAAAAACATAACCATTATATATAAAAGGTGACCCGCCAGGCTAAAAAACCTAGCGGGTCACCTTCATTAGGAAGCTCTAAAACTTAATCGGCGCAATAAGGGACGCGCCCCCAGCGCCAGTGCCAGTGGACTGTACACGCGCCACATCCGCTGGAACAGTGCGGATAAGGTGCGTATCAACCTGACCGGACGCGCCCTCAACCAAGGGAACCTCAGAGGCGGGCTTAGGGGCGTTAGCGGTTTCACTATCAAGAAGCTTCTCATCTGCGTTTTGCTTACGCTTGAAGATGGTAATCAGACCTGAGAACAAAATAATCTCCTGTGTTGAGTGTGAACGTGTATCTACTATATCGCGTTTAGAACGGGATGCCCAAAACCTTAGACTCAAGGGCGGCAGAGTACACGTCACGCAACATGAAATAACCCTCATCATTAACACCATACTGCTTAAACGCCTTGTTGAAGCGGCGGGCACCCTCAGCGAGCATACCCTCAAACGTCTCAATCGTATTACCAGCTTCGTCAGTGGTAGCTAGAAGCCCAATCTCAGCGAAAGCATACGTCGGGTCTTCCATAATTCCGTACTCACCAGAGCCGTTAAAAATGTCGGTCGCGGCACTCTTGTACAGGTCGCTCATGGTCAGCGCGTAACGTTCACCGTAAGGTGCCGCTTTTTCGTAAATAGCCAGCGCGTTATCGGCAATAGCGCCCTCGTTGATATTGTGAACCGCAAGCTCAGGGTCGTTAGCGCGGTAATCCAAATCATCAACCGTAATAGGTCGCTGTACGAGGGAGTCGAAAGTTTCCCCCGGAGTGTCACCCAGAATTTCCCACACGCCCTTATCGGTGGGGGACGCAGTAAGAGCGGAAAGCTGAGCCTCAGTGTACGGGTGCAGGTAGCTAGTCATGATGTGTAAACCTTTCAGTAAAAAACCTTTGCAGAAATATTCTACCACATGTTTTGGTGCTTTGCGTGTTTTATGGTGTGCAGGGTGTGCATCGAACAACCAAGTTGTTCTGGTAACCGAAGCCGAACGTATTACCAGCACCCTGGTCACCATCAGAACCAACCTGCGCCCCCGAACAGGTAACGAACCATAGCGACCGCTCCCCCGCCTTCTTCCACATCTTATCTAAAGAAGTAAGCTGATTCTGAGGTACCGTAAACATGTCCACAACGTGCCACTGCGTAACACCACCGTAACCATCTGTAACAAATACACGCTCACACCCCTTCAAGCGATGCAAGTAACCCCACGGCGACAAGTAATAATTCCGCTTATTCACATGCCCTGCAAGAATCGTTGAACCCTCTGAAGCTGTAATGGGGTTAGACGGGCTGTAATAAATACCAGAGCCGTCCGTAGTGATAGGCAGAATCATCTTCCCGCCCGTAGCGCCACTAGCGGTTAAAGACGCAGAAATACCGTGAGACGGGATACTCCACCCGAAAGCTGGGAGGTTGCCTGGAATATCTGTCGTGATTTTTGAAGCGTCAGCCTCACAAACAGCCTCACGCACCTCAACCTCCGGCTCAGGAGCATAGAGAGTGTAATCATCTAGAACAGGCATCTTTTCGCCCTCAGAGTCAGCAGGCGGCTGATACACCGGAGCCCCAGCATCTGTAGTAGCGATGGGGGTAGCGTCCCTATGCTCTACCGTATAAGGAACACGGATAGTGTTATCTTTAGCCACATAGGGACGGTACGTCGCTAAAAGCCCCGCTAAGCCGCCCGCAACAGCAACACCCCCACCCATAAGCAAAGCACGGCGCGACGGCTTCTTAGGGGCACCTGTGCCCTCATGTGGGTGTTCTGTAACATTGTTATCCTGAGTAACCATGTTTTTATCATAGCTGATATGATGGGGGTATATTTCTACGGGGCGAAAACCTCGCAACCCCAACTAACAAAGGCTGTTAATTTTGAAGAAAATTCTCCCTCTGACCATGCTCGCGCTCACCGTCACCCTCGCAGGTTGTGGCGCAAACACTACAGACAACGCTAACGCAACCACAACACCGACGGCTACAGCAACCGTTGCCACCTCGGAAACACCCACCGCTACAGCAACCGCACCAACCTCTGTTGAACCTAGCCGTGACGCGAAAAACCCTAATGTAGCACAGGGTAACGACTATACCACTGGCATGAATGGCGTAACCGAGACGAAGCCGGGCAATATCACTACCGTAACCGGCGACATTTCACCCCACAGCACAGGCAATACTGAAGCTGAAAACCCCGTAACCCCAAACCCTGAGCACACTAAGCCTGCAACCGACGAGGATAAGAGTAAGCTTCAGGAAATTATCAAGAACCTTGAAGGTGCGCCTGTCATCTCCGCAGGTAGCTACGATATTCACCCGAATCTCAAATACCCCATCAAGCCCGCTAACAGCAAGGAAGAAAACGGGGAACTCACGGCAGATAAGTACGCCGAGGTTGTTATCCTGGATGACGTAGCAGACGGCGGCGAAGAATACGCTGTAGTAGCACCACAGGTCAAGGGCAACGAACACGACATCAAGCAGAACGGCTTCCGCCCCATCAACACCGAAGCGGCACGCCAAGCACTACAGAACGACCACAACACCCGTATCCAAGGCTTCCTACACTACGAGCCTAACGCAACCTACACAGGCAAGCAGACTCTAACCCTGCACATTAAGCAGAGCAACCACGGTGCATACGCTAAAGCAGGTGCAGTAGCAACCGGCGACTCTACCGCTGAATAAAACAACTTCATAACCGCACTAGAAAACCCCCTTAACAGGAATTTGCTAAGGGGGTTTTCTAGTGCGGTTAGATAGCACAGGGGAACTATGAACTTTTTCCTATATTTTGATTTGACAGGCATGAGCCGTTCTGCTGTAATAAACATACAGCCTTATACAGATGTAGTCACGCGAGACAGTGGCGCATCTCCCTTTAAGGCAGTGTTCTCAGTAGAAACATAGGTGACAACCCTGGTTGTGTG
>ENA-OWLE01000070-OWLE01000070.1-metagenome-genome-assembly--contig:-NODE-70-length-18186-cov-6.125034_pt1 | contig 18186 bp, 11 predicted proteins | sample MGYA00245345_ERZ651094 | MGnify/ENA primary metagenome ERZ651094 (study PRJEB26857, sample SAMEA4031770) | metagenome | biome: human; feature: oral; material: saliva | place: Philippines | collected 2014 | study... | reverse complement strand
CACGGCCGCGGGTCTTGGGCTGGGCGTAGATGGCCAGGGCCTCGTCCAGGGTGATGGTCAGCAGCTGGTCTTCGGAGGCCAGGGTGCGCGAGTCCGTGCCCTTCTTCAGGTAGGGGCCGTAGCGGCCGTTCTGCGCGGTGATGACCTCGCCCGAGGCCGGGTCCGTGCCCACCTCGCGTGGCAGGGACAGCAGACTCAGGGCGTCCTCGAGGGTGACGGTGGCAATGTCCATGGTCTTGAACAGCGAGGCGGTGCGCGGCTTGACGTCGCTCTTCTTCGCCTTCTTCGCGCCGGCCTCGTCCTCAGCCGCCTCGGGGAGGATCTCGGTGACGTAGGGGCCGTAGCGGCCGTCCTTGACGATGATCGTGTGACCGGTGGCAGGGTCAACGCCGAGCTCGCGGCCATCGTCGGCGGCGCGAGCGAAAAGCTGGTCGATGAGTTCGTCCGTCAGCTCGTCGGGGGCAACCTCCGGCGGCACGTTCGCGCGCGTCCCGTCGGCCTTTTCCATGTAGGGGCCGTAGCGGCCCACGCGCAGCGTCACGCCGCGACCCAGGTCGATCGAGTTGACGGCGCGCGCGTCGATATCGTCGCCCAGGGAGGCGACGTCGTGGCGCAGGCCGCCATTCTCGCCCGTGCCGTCGGGGCCGAAGAAGAAGCCAGTCAGGAAGTCCGTGCCGTTCTCCTCGCCAGCGGCGATACGGTCCAGGTCGCCCTCCATCGAGGCCGTGAAGTCGTAGTCAACCAGGTTCGCGAGGTTGTCCTCGAGCAGGCGCGTGACGGAGAACGCCAGCCACGTGGGCACCAGGTACTGGCCGCGGTGCGTGACGTACCCGCGGTCCCCGATCGTCTGGATGGTGGCCGCGTAGGTGGAGGGTCGGCCGATGCCGAGCTCCTCCATGGTCTTGACCAGCGTGGCCTCCGTGTAGCGGCCCGGGGGCTGGGTTTCGTGGCCGTCGGGGGTGGCCTCGGTCAGCGTCGCGGGATCCCCCTCGGCGACGTCGGGCAGGGTCTTCTCCGCGTCGTTCTTTTCCGCGTCGTAACGCCCCTGGTCGCGCCCCTCCTGGTAGGCCAGGCGGAAGCCCGGGGAGGTGATGACCGTGCCCGAGGCCGAGGAGATCACGTCGTGACGCGCGCCGTCGACCTCGATGCCGGTGAGCACGCGGATCGTCGCCGTGTAGCCAACCGCGTCGGCCATCTGCGAGGCGACCGTGCGCTTCCAGATCAGGTCGTACAGGGCCAGCTGCTGCTTCGACAGGGAACCGGCAACCTCGCCCGGCGTGCGGAAGTGGTCGCCGGCGGGACGGATCGCCTCGTGCGCCTCCTGCGCGCCCTTCGACGTGGTGCCGTACATGCGCGGGGAGTCGGCCACGGCCTCGGCCCCGTAAAGCTGGGTGGCCTGCTCGCGGGCGGCGTGGATTGCCTGGCTGGACAGGGCCGTGGAGTCGGTACGCATGTAGGTGATGTAACCGGACTCGTAGAGGGACTGGGCGGTGCGCATCGTCGAGGAGGCGTTCCAGTGCAGCTTGCGCGACGCCTCCTGCTGGAGGGTCGACGTCGTGAAGGGGGCGGCCGGGCGGCGACGGTAGGGCTTGCGGGTCACCGAGTCGATGACCGAGGCCGGGGCGTCTTCCAGCGCGCGGGCGTAGGAGCGGGCGGTGGCCTCGTCCAGGTGGAGGACGCCGGCCTTGGTGGCCTTCGCGCTCAGCTCGCCCTTCTCGGAAAAGTCGGAGCCGGTCGCGATGGCGTGGCCGTCCACGGAGGCCACGCGCGCGCCGAAGGCCTGGCCTGCCGACGTGAAGGCCGTGTCGATCGACCAGTATTGGGCGCTCACGTGCGCCATGCGGTCACGCTCCCTGGCGACCACGAGGCGCGTGGCCACCGACTGCACGCGTCCGGCGGACAGGGAGGGTCGGATTTTGCGCCATAGGAGGGGCGAGACCTCGTAGCCGTAGAGGCGGTCGAGGATGCGGCGGGTCTCCTGCGCGTCGACGAGGTCGGTGTCCACGTCGCGCGTGTTCTCCAGGGCGCGCTGGATCGCTTCCTTCGTGATTTCGTGGAAGACCATGCGGCGAACGGGCACCTTCGGCTTGAGCACCTGGAGGAGGTGCCACGCGATGGCCTCACCCTCGCGGTCCTCATCGGTTGCGAGGAAGAGTTCGTCGGATTCCTTGAGGAGTTTCTTGAGTTCGGTGACCTTTTTCTTCTTGTCCGGGTTCACCACGTAGTAGGGCGTGAAGCCCTCGTCGACGTTGACGGCGAAGCGGCCGAATGGCCCCTTTTTCATGTCTTTGGGCAGCTCGGAGGGTTGCGGGAGGTCGCGGATGTGGCCGATGGAGGCGGTCACGTGGTAGTCGGGACCCAGGTATCCCTCGATGGTGGCTGCTTTCGCAGGAGACTCCACGATCACGAGCTTCGTCGCTGACATTGCCTGTCCCTTCCCGTCACTTCCCCAGTATTTGTAGCACCTCGTCGGCGAGCGCACGCGTCGAGGCATCTGGGATGGACCTTACCGCGTCCCGCCCACATCTGGGTACCAGGGGCGCTTCCGCGCGTCTCACGCCCTTCGGGTTTGACATTGACGAGGCCGTGGCGGATTCTCGCGCGCGTGCGCGACCGGGTGGCGCGGCGGTGGGCGCACGTTACGATACCTATACATAGGGCGCGCCCCGGCCTCGTCTGGCCTGCGACGCCACCAAAATTACCCGGTTACTAGCGGATGCGGTTACGATCGGGTCCATGAGATTCCCAGACGAAGACGACTACAGGTGGGCGGGGTCGCTCAAGCGCCTCTGGTACAAGATCATCTGCCCCTTTACCTTCGGCGCACGCCTGTGGATGGTGATAACCAGCATCATCTGCGTGTTCGCCGTCCTCCATACAGTGGCCGGATCGTGGGGCTACCACGGCAACGCCAAGGACACTGGCTTTCTTTCTGGCGACTACGTCAACGGTGTGCGCCTGGCATGGCAAATCGATGCAGCGGACGCAGGCCTGGACCGCATCGACGACTACGTCGCACGCGACGGCTACCTCTTCCTGGTGGGCTATCGCGGGAGCCAGCGCATCGCCGTCGGCTACGACGCCTCCCACTCCACCCCCCGCCAGCTATGGCACGTCGACGTCGACGACGAACCCGGCGTGCACTGGTGGGACGGGGACCTCCTCGTCGGCAATACACTGATCTCTCCAGCAGATGGGAAGGTCACAACTGGTTGGCCGTCGTCGTCTGGGCTTCATCTGGGACTCTCCCCTTACGAGCACGCCTCGACGGAAGGCTGGTCGACGGCCCCCATCGGGCCTGTCCGTTTCTATTGCCCCGATCCGGCCACCGGACTGTGCGAGGCCTGGGACAAGACCGCGACACACGTGTGGGATCTCGACACGTCAGGCTGGTCATTCCCCGACGACGTCGCTCCCGTGGACGGGTGGGTTCCGCTCTTGTACTCGGGTTATTCCACATACGATATGACCCCCGATTCAATCGGCAGAGGACTGGCCGGCTTCCTGAACCTCAACACCGGTGAGCACACCGGGCTCGAATCCGTCGCGGAAGCATGTGAGCCCGCGCTTGTGGAATACGAGGGAACGCTTCATTGCACGATGACAGAACCGAACTACAGACTGCCTCTCATCCGGGCCCGGGACGGCTGGGTAATCAGCAACGGGCAAATGAATGCTGCAGCCGTCGCCCCCGATGGTTCCAATGCCAGGGTGGTCACCCTGAGTGCCGAGGAACTTAACCGGCTCAGCTACCTGACCCTCTACCCGTCATCCGACCAAGCTTCCCTGCCTACCACCGAGGAGATTCTGCACTACGCGGCCACGGGTGAACGGACGTGGGAAGCTGATCTCGCACTCGTGGAGCGATACGCCGATAATTTCGGGCCACTCCTCGTTATCAACGGAACCCGCGAGCTAGACACAAAGATGGACATCACGAAAGCACGGGAGGACTCATCCGCATGGTGGAGCAGGCCCGCGATGAGCCGGGATACCTCCGTCATACTCATGCCCCGTATCGTGGCCGACTCCCCTCTATACACCAGCCGTGAGGATCGAAAGCCTCTACTCTTCGACACAGAACGTGCGGAGGCTGCTCAGTCAGCGCCCTTCCACGCGCTCCGAAAAGATGCGGTACCCGGCTGGAATGACCTCGGTGTTCGCTCAGCAACTCCACTCTTCGACGACCTCATCGTCGCCCGCGTATCCCCTGAGACATCACCGTGGTACAAGCGCTTGCTTGGCCTGACTCCTTCCTCCGGCGACCACATCGTCGGCCTGACCCCAGCCCCCGGACCAATGAGGAGTGTCCGATGACCACATCCATCCGTCGCCTTCCCCGCCCAGTTCGCAAGCTCATCGCGGCCATCGCCGTTCTCATCGTCGCTGCTCTGGCCCTCGGATTGTCCTGGCTAACCCACCGGCCGACAGGGTATTCGGGCAACGCACGTGTCTCCTCCTTCATTTCCCCGGACTTCGCCTCGGGCTTCGACGTCGCCTGGGAGGCCACGGCCTCTGATCTCGGCATCACGGGGCAGATCGCTGCCACCACAACGATCGACGGGGTACTCATCGCACTCGCCCTCCCCGAGCAGGCAGACGAACCGTCTCAACCCACAAACAAGAAGACTGCCACATCGACCGCCGAGCTCGTCGGCATCGACGCAAGCGGAAAGACCCCCACTGTCCTGTGGCATCACGACCTGACCAAGACGAGCGGCAAGCTCTTCGTGTGGGAGGACTCCATCGTCGTCGGCGATCAGACGATCCGCGCCTCCGACGGTGCCGTCACTGCCACGTGGAAAGAGCCCCTTCCGACGGAACTACGACCCAGCTATTTCTCACACAGTCCTGAACCTGGCACTCTCGTTGGAAATCCTTACGCTCTCGGGCAGAAAAGTCCCTTCGTCCGGGTGATGTGGCCGGTGGCCCTCACCTGCGAACCCGCCAAGAGCTGGGACCTGTCTATTCCCAATGACGCCGAGTTCTCCTGTCAGGCGTGGCGCAAGGACGGAACGGTTGCGTGGACCTATCGCACAAGCGGGGACGACGGCCGTCAACACGCCCCTATGAATGTTCCCGCAGCCAACGGCTACGTGTATGTAGCTCACCCTAGCTTGGATGATGAAGAACCGGGGATGAGCGCTTGGGTCATCGACGGCTTTATGAACCTCGTCGACGGCAGCTACGTACGCGGCGACCTCCCCGAGAGTGGCCTCATCGAATCATCGATACTGCCCACGAGCGAGGGGTGGCTCACTGTCCGTCCGTCGACGACAAGCAAGTTTGCAGAGGATTACGTGAGCTTGTCCCCGGACGGACACCAGATCGCTCAGACTCCCCGCGTCTACGGATCCCTGACGTGGAAGGCCTTCAGAGCGACCACTTGCTGGGATCCCCAGAGCCAGGTTGTCACCCCCACTGCCCAACAGGCCATCGAGACGATTCACACCGGAGAAGTGCCGTGGGCTGCGGCGTGCATCGAACGAACGGACACCGACGTGAGCGACGTGAAAGCCATCAACGGCCAAGTTCTCATGGTGACCACCGCGGACGGCTACCCCGAACCGGCATCCTACGGCCGCACGCCGATCGTGGCATTGGACGGTTCCTTCCTGGTCGCGGAGGCTCGATCTGATTCTCCTGACGGTGAGGGCGTAAAGTCGGCGCGTACGATGATCCTCTATGACGCGCCCTCGGGCGTTCGCCTTGCGGCACTTTCGGATGTTGGCGCATCGTCCGCGATTCCTCTCTACGACGACCTGCTCGTCGCGTCCCCCGCGCACCCGGATTCGTGGCTTGCTCGCCAGCGCGCCCTCCTCGGCACCTACCCCCACCCGGACACGGTGCTCATGGGGATCACGCCGAAGCGGGCGGGCTGACCCCCAGGACGCGAGCCGATCCACGAGGTCGGCACTGAGTCGCAGGACGCGCACCGATCCACGAGGCCGTCAAAATTACCCGGTTACTAGCGGATGCGGTTACGATCGAACCATGAGATTCCCAGACGATGAAGACTACCTGTGGGCGGGGCGATTCAAGCGCCTCTGGTACAAGATCATTACCCCACACACCCACGGAGCACGACTGTGGATGGTGACAACGTCCATCGTGTGCGCGCTCGCCGTCATGCATTCAGTGAACGGCTCGCGGGGCTATCACGGCAGCGCCCAGGACACTGGCTTTCTTTCTGGCGACTACGTCAACGGCGTGCGCCTGGCCTGGGAAATCGATGCAAACGATGCTGATTTGGACATGATCAACACGTACATCGCACGCGACGGCTACCTCTTCCTGGTGGGCTACAAGGGAAGCCAGCGGGTCGCAATCGGCTACGACGCCTCCCACTCCAGCCCGCGCGAGCTGTGGCGCGTCGACGTCGACGACGAACCCGGCGTGCACTGGTGGGACGGGGACCTCCTCGTCGGCAATACACTGATCTCTCCAGCAGATGGGAAGGTCACAACTGGCTGGCCGTCGTCGGGTGATTCCCTGGCTGGGAACGCATATGCACGCCCCACCTCTACGGGATGGTCAAGCGCCCCCAGTGGCCCGATCCGCCTGTACTGCCCTGATCTCTCCACCGGACGATGCGAGGCCTGGGACAAGACCGCGACACACGTGTGGGACTTCGACGCCTCATCGAACGCGTTCCCTGACGTCGTCACCCCGGTGAACGGCTGGGTGCCGTTGGTGAGAACAGACAAGTCGAGGGACAAGAGTCTTTCACCCGTTGCGTTTGACCTGGCCGGATTCTTGAACCTGGAGACGGGCGAACGCACAGGGGTCGACGCCATTGAGGAGTCGTGCGGCCCGGTGAGAGAGGAGAATTACGACGGTACGACAACGTGTCGCCCACTAAATCCAAGCACATTTCGACTACCCATCATTCGCGGCAGGGATGGCTGGATCATCAGTGACGGGCTCAGGAGCGCTAGAGATTCCTACGTGGCCGTCGTCGCCCCCGACGGCACAAACCCGCAGATGAGCTCCCTGTCGTTCGAGGCAATGGAACGCATCGCTTTCCTGACCGTCAACGCGGCAGACGATTCCGAACTGCCCACCACTGAGGACCTACTCCACTTCGCCGCCACGGGCGAGCACACGTGGGAGGCCTCGAGCGCGGTGGTCTACACGTCGCCAGGCTCTGGGATGGCCTCGGTCATCATCAACGACAACCAGGAGATCGTCACTGATCGTCAAGTTTTCGATGACGATATGGACGCGCACATAGTGGATGCTCGTGTATGGGCGCGCAGCATTACCTATAGCCGCGACGCGTCGGTGGCATTGATCCCCGACTCCACGCCGCTCCTCGTCGACTCGGCGATAGCACAACGCAACTGGACAACACCTGGTCAGGACGACTACGGGCTTAAGGATGCTGCCGTCCCCGGGTGGCAAACCCTGCAGGTTTCATCCGGCACAGTTCTCTTCGATGATCTCGTCGTCGCCCGCATATCCCCCGAAACATCACCGTGGTACAAGCGCCTGCTTGGCCAAGCCCCCTCACCCGGCGGTCGCATCGCCGGACTCACCCCAGCCCCCGGACCGATGAGGAGCCTTCGATGACTGTCTCGGATAATGCACGCAGCCCTCTCACCTCCATTCTTGCCTTTATCCGTGCAAGAAAACTGCTTGTCGCCACGCTCACCTCGATCCTCGCGCTCGCCCTGTCATGGCTGGTCCATCTCCCGACCGGCTACTCCGGAAACGCGCATCCCTCACAGGCCATCTCCACCGATTTCTCCTCCGGGTTCTCCGTCGCCTGGGAGATGACGAGCAAGGACTTGGGGGTCACGGCACCGGTCGTCGCCAGCACGAGGGTCGGCGAGGTCCTCGTCGTGCTCGCCGCTGAGGAGAGCAAATCATCCAACTCACAAGAGCCAATCCCAGCGACACTCATCGGCATTGATCCCAGTGGATCCACTCCCACCGTTCTGTGGCACCACGAGTTAAAATCTCCGAGTCGCACGCTCTACACCTGGGATGACTCGATCATCGCGGGCGGGGAGACAATTCGAGCATCCGACGGGGTCGTGACCGCCACCTGGGATTCTCCCCTGCCCTCCACTGTCGGATACGAGGAGGATCTCGGTTCCCCACGTGTTGTCTTGTCCCCGTCGCGCCCATCGTGGGGCGCCGTTGCAAGCTTCATTCCTATCACCTGGCCCGTCGTGGTCACCTGCACGCGTATCGGCGATTCACAGGAAGGCGATCGCAACGAGGAACCCTCGTGCACGGGGTGGCACAAGGACGGCACCCAAGCCTGGAACTACGCGCTCACAAGGAACGCCGATAGGCAGAGGCTTCAGCCAACCTTTATTACTACAGCCAACAGCCATCTCATCGTCGGGTACTACGACGACAAGGATCATCCGTACTTCGATTCATTCCTCAGCCTTATCGACGGATCCGTCACGGATCTCGGCGTGGCCTTCTCTGGTCACCTCTCCATCGACACCATCTACGCGACAAGCGAGATCTACGCGACAAGCGACGGCTGGCTCGTCAATGGGATGGATTATGCGCAGCTTGAAGACGGTGACATCGCTGTCCTAAACCCTGACGGCAGCCTTCGCGCGTCGATATCGCTGACCACCAACTCACTATCGTGGAGGACATTCATCACCACCACGTGCGTGGATGCCGATGGGTATACCGTTCGCCCGACAACCGAGCAGGCCCTCACAGCCCTACGTACGGGGCAAGGCTGGACCCCCGTGTGCTACGGAGCTGAAAGTATCAGACCCGACAGCAGCATCTACGCCCTCAACGGCAGGAACTTCTTAGCCCCCGACGAGGACGGAATTCCCGCTGACACGCACTACGAACAAGGATCATTCTTCTCGACCGACGGTTCGCTGATCCTCGGCATCCAGTCGATAGAGAGCGACAAGAAGAACTCCACCAAGGAAGACGGTCCACCCTTGTACTACTCCCGGTCAGGCGTCAAGATCGCCTCGCTCTCGCAGGTTGGAGCAAAGTCCGCGCAGCCCTTCTACGATGACCTGCTCATCGCGACGCCCGTCCCGAAGCGCAACGTCTTCCTGCGGTACCTCGGAGGATACCCCCACCCGGACACTGTTCTCATGGGGATCACGCCGAAGCGGGCGAGCTGACCCCTAGGACGCGAGGCTGATTCACGAGGCCGGGGCTGGGACACACAACCCGGCTCCGGCCTCGTCGATCACCCGATAGGATCACACCATGAGATGTCCCAACGACGACGACTTCAATAACGTAGGCGCACTCAAACGCCTCTGGTACAAGATCATCTGCCCCTTTACCCACGGCGCACGCCTGTGGGTGGTGACAACGTCGATCCTGTGCGCCCTCGCCGTCATGCATTCAGCAAACGGCTCGTGGGGCTATCACGGCCGCGCCGAGGACACCGGTTTCCTCTCGGACGGCTTCGTCAACGGCGTGCGCTTGGCATGGCAGATCGACGCGGCGGACGCGGGCCTGGACCGCATCGACAACTTCCGCGTTGGTGACGAACACATCTATCTGGTCGGGTATAAGGGGGCTCAGCGCAGCGTCATCGCCTACGATGCCTCCTATTCCACCCCGCGCGAGCTGTGGCGCACCAACGTCGACGACGAGGAAGGGGTGACCTGGTGGGGCGATGACCTGCTCGTGGGCAACACCCTGGTGTCGACCGCTGACGGGTCGACGCGCTCGGATTGGCCGACCCCGGGCGTTCGCCTAGGGGACTCCCCCTATCAGCATCCCTCGGGAGCGGGACCGAGCAGGGGGGCGATCGGGCCTGTTCGCCTGTACTGCCCCACCCCCTCGTCTGCTCCCTGCCAGGCCTGGGACAAGACCGGAACCCACGTGTGGGACTTCGACGCCTCCACCGGTTCCTTCCCCGACTCCGTCACCCCGCTGGAGGGCTGGGTACCCCTGCGCACGTGGACACGTTACTCGGGACAGCCAGCCATGGGATACATGCTCGATCAACTCACGGGCTTCCTCAATGTGGACACTGGAGAGCGTGTCGGCCTGGACGCCATCGAGGAGGCGTGCGGGCCCGCCACACTGGAGAATTCGCACGGCGAGCCCTTTTGCCGCATCACCGCGGATTCCATCGTGCAGCGCTTCATCCTGCGCGCCTCCGACGGGTGGATCGTCGGCGACGATGATGGCTACATCGCGACCGTCGCCCCCGACGGCTCGAACCCGCAGGTGATGCAACTGGATGTTCAGGCCTCGCAACGTCTCATGTTCCTGCGGAGATTCCCCGATCAAGGTTCCGCGCAGACCCCCACGATCGAAGAGTTCATGCACTTCGCAGCCACCGGCGAGGCGTCGTGGGATTCCTCGATCACCGTGTTGCCGGGAGACTACGACGCCCCGATCTCCATCAACGAGGAGACCACCATCAGCACCGGACAGTCGTACTACGGAACTGGCACCGACGACCCCAGCGTGTGGCTGGGTAACCCCGCGCTCAGCGAGGATTCATCGGTTCTGTTCCTCCCCCACATCAACGTGGCCCCTACCTCCTTCTTCATTCCCAAGAGGGAATGGCGGCCGCTTCTCGTCGACGTGAATGCGGCCGCCGATGCCACCAGCACCGCAGCCGATTCAGACAAGTACGCCATCAGTTCCTACGCTGTCCCCGGATGGGAGAACCTCCACATGACGTCGGCGACAACAATGTTTGACGACCTGATCGTCGGCTTTGCGTCGCCCGCGCAGGCCCCCTGGTACAAGCGCCTAGCCGCCCTGTCTGCCGCCCCCGGCGAGCGCATCGTCGGCCTGACCCCCGCCCCCGGACCGATGAGGAGCGTTCGATGACTCTCTCCAACACGCTGGCCTCCTGGCGCGAGGCCGTCCTGACCTTCCTCCGCCGCCTCGCTATTACGCTCGGTGTTGCCCTCGTCGGCGCGCTGGCCGTCGGCTCCTCCTGGCTCATGCACATGCCGGTCGGATATTCCGGCGACGCGCACGCATCCTCCCTGATCTCCCCGGACTTCGCCTCAGGCTTCGACGTCGCCTGGGAGCTGACGGCCGCGGACCTCGGCGTGGGCGGGTCGCTGCGCGCGTATCAGGAGATCGATGGGCTTCTCGTCGCCCTTTTCGGGGAGAAGGGTCAGCCTTCCACGCTCGTCGGACTCGATCTGAGCGGTGAGAAGCCCTCGGTCCTGTGGCGCCGCGAGGTAGCAGCGGTAGATTCGCCGATGTTCGCGTGGGGGGACTCCGTCGTGGTCGCGGGACAGACGATCCGCGTCTCAGACGGCGAGGTCACGGCTACCTGGGAGATGCCGCTCCCCACAAGCGTTACCTCGTACTTCTACGATTCTGATAGGTCTGATAAGAAGGGCTTCATCAACGTGGGAGGCGACAGTGTCGACCCCTCATCCACGGGTTTCTCACGCGTGACGTGGCCCGTCATTGTCGTCTGTTACCCGAGAGACAAACCTTATGGTGTTCAGGATTTCGACTACCTGTGCCTGGGGTGGAACAAAGACGGAACCGAAGCGTGGAGATATAAGGTGAACCTCTCCCCGTACGACCTTCAGGGTCCCGGCATCCCGTTGCCCGTGACGGCGGTCGACGGCTACGTTCCCGTCTCCCGGAATTTCGACTACGAGGATAATCAGGTCGGCGCCTTCCTCCACCTGGCCGACGGAGTCCTCGTCGAGAGACCGACCTACGACGCCAAAACTCTCCGTCCCGTCGCGGACGGGTGGGTGCTGGAGGGAACGATGACGGACAATCCCAAGCAGAGCGCCCTCATCACGCTGGCCCCTGACGGAACCGAGGTCTCACGCACTCGCCTCGCCGATCCGTTCATACGACTGACGGACCTCAACTATGTGAAGTGCTGGGACGAGGACGGGCGCGTCGCGCGACCGACGAGCGAGCAAATGGCATCCACTCTGGCCACGGGGGAGGTCACCTGGGCGCACCTGTGCACGCGTCGTGAGGACACCACTGTATTTGGCGGAGTCTCCATGTTGAATGGCCATCGTCTGATGGCGACGAATGAAGCGGGCGGGGCTGAGAACGGCACCTATCCCGAGAGCCTAATCGCCGCAACGGACGGCTCTCTGATCCTCTCCCTACCCCCGAAGGATAAGGACTCGACGGACAAGAACCCGCCGATGAACCTGTATACCGCCCCCTCGGGGATCCAGCTGGCCTCGCTGGAGGACGTTGGCCTGCACGACGCGGTACCTTTCTACGACGACCTGCTCATCGCGTCCCCCGCGCGCCCGGATTCGCGGATCGCCCGTCTACGCTCCTATCTGGGTGTGTACCCCCACCCGGACACGGTGCTCATGGGGATCACGCCGAAGCGGGCGGGCTGAGTCGTCATCATCGACGAGGCCTGGGTCCCTTGGGTGACGCGGCTGCCCGTGCGTTCATCTCAGAGGTGGTGCCCTGGGCCCTTCACTGCGCACGTTAACCCTATGGGTGGCAGTGTGGGCAGGGCGCCCACACTGCCACCTCAAGGGCCCAGCTGCGCACAAACGGGTTAGCACGACCACCTGTCGCGAGCCGTCACGCACGACAACCCACCACACCCGGCCCCGGCCTCGTCCCACGTCCCCATCGCACCCATCGCTTGTGTGACCTACCAGCCATCGGGCAGAATCGTGAGCGTGAACGCGAGTTTCCTGTCCCACATCCCCTTCCCCGTGTGGTTCGCCATCGGGTGCCTCGTCGTGCTCCTGCTGAATCACTACGTCAAGCAGGCGGCCGCGCGCGCGAAGGGCGCCACCCCCGCGCCGCACGACGTGCGCAAGGCCGGAAAAGGCGAGGAGTGGGACAAGCTCAACAAGCACCACACCCCGAAACTCACAGGCTCGCTCAAGTCGCTGGCGGCGAACCCGAAGGCGCGCCTACTCGCCCCGGCGATCCCCTACGCGCTGTGCCAGGGCAACACGGTGGACACCCTCGCGCTGGGCGACAAGCGGGCGATCGAGCAGATGCTCGCCCGCGACTGGGGCATCACCGGCCGCGACGGCCTCCTCCGCCAGCTCTACACGCTCATGACGTCCGGGCACCGCGAGGACTACGAGCGCCTGCGCTCCCAATGCACCAACCCCTCGTGGGTCTCCTCGACGCTCGCGCGCCTGAACAAAACCGCGGACAGCGACACCTACGCGTGGGAGAAGCGCTGGCGTATCAACCGCATCGTCGCCAACGATCGCGGCATTCAATCCGTGGACTTTGGGGCGTGGGACTTCCTGCGCGTCGCGATGCTGACGCGCGCGGGGGCGGGCCTCGGCTGGCTGAGCGAGGACGAGGCCTGGGACACTCTCGCTCTCGTCAACCGCGCGCTGGACCTGTCCTACTCCTCGTGGAACGAGGTCTGGGACGCGTTCCGCACAACCCGCTGGCTGTGGGCCGCCGAAGGTAAGGCGCAAGAGGCGACCAACGACCTGCACGAGCGCAACCGAGGCACCTTCCTGCTGGGCCCGAAGGGCCTGTGGACGGCCATCCCGTGGGATGCCCCCTACCCCGCTACGCGTTTCCTCCTGCTCGACGCGATCGCATCCATGGGGGACCTGCGTCTCTTGTCGCCCCAGAAGTGGGAGCGCTCCTCGGCCTGGGAGCGGGAGCTCGACAACCAGTCGCGCAGCCGCGCCCCCTTGTCCTCCGGCGGCAAGCCGACCATCCAGTAGCGACGCCTCCGCTCACAGGAACGCGAACGCACGGCACGAGAACGAGCTTCCATGACCAGGCAGAAGAAGCGGCAGAAAGCTGAAGAGAAACGCCGCCTCGCACGCCTGAAAGCGAAAGCTCGCCACCGCGGCCACTAAGGACTGCGCTGCGCATTAACCCCTTGATACGCACGTTAACCCCATGACCTGCGCGTGGGCGGTGCTGCCGTGGGGCGAGGAGTGGGGCAGTCGCGTCGTCTTCTATGCCCTGCGCGTGGGCGACGCTGCCCACGCGCGGATGAAAGGGCCCACGTGCATATCATCGGGCCCACGTGCGGACGCGTATAGCCACGGGCGGCCACGAAGTGGATAGGAAACCACGAACTGGATAGGTTATGACGTTCTGGATAGGAAAATAACCTATCCAGATCAGCGCTTCCTATCCAGATCGGCGCTTCCTATCCAGAACGTGCAGCCCTCTCCCTCCCAGGTGAAGGCCGCCGCGATGCAGACCCCGTGCCGGCAGTCCCGTGCCAGCAGTCCCGCGTCAGCAGTCCCGCAGTACCTGGCCCCGCACGGAGGCGTTACCCCCGCGCATCACCAGCAGACTGGAGACACACACCCCCACCTCATGTACAATGTTCTGTACATGAACGGCATAGGAGGACGCCATGAAGATCATGACCTACACCGAGTCGCGCGCACGCTACGCCGAGGTCCTCGACCAGGTCGTCAACGACCGCGAGGAAATCGTCATCACCCGCCAGGGCCACGAGAGTGTCGTCATGATGGCTCTCGACGAGTACGAGTCCCTCATGGAGACCGTCTACCTCATGCAGTCCCCGGCGAACGCCCGTCACCTGCGCGAATCGATCGCACGTCACCGCGCTGGCGAGGGCGTCGTTCACGACCTCATTGAGCTCGACGAGGACTGACCATGCACATCACATGGGATGAGGAGGCCTGGAACGACTACGTGTGGTGGCAGTTCGAGGATCGCAAGACCCTCAAGCGCATCAACGCACTCATCAAGGACATCCAGCGCAACGGAAACGAGGGGATCGGCAAGCCTGAGCCTCTCCGCTACGAGTTCTCGGGGTACTGGTCACGCCGGATCGACTCACGGCACCGCCTGATCTACCAGATCAGCGACGACGGCAAAGCCCTCTGGATCATTTCCTGCCGCTTCCACTACGGCCAGTGAACATTCACGAGGCCCTGGCTGATTCCACCCCGACAGACAAGTAACAACGCCCTGACGCCAAGCGCCGCGGCTGCATGACGCAGCCGCGGCGCCCCCGCACGCAACAGCGCTCAGTACGTCAAGAACCCCCAGCGGATCAGGTCGCGCAGGGGAGCCTCGACCTCGGCGCGTACATCCTCCACCTCAACCGAGGTGAGCATCGCAACGGCCGACGCGATCTGCCCGACCGTCAACTCCCCATCCGAAGCCCCCACAACCGCGGACACGGCCGACGAGACCGGCACGCGGCGGCCCAGCCCCCCGCCCTGATGCAGGATCAACAGCTCCGGATCCGGGCTACCCGGCACGTAGTGGCGCTCCTCGCGCACATCCGACGCACGCGTGAGCGCCACCTCCCACAGCTCCGGGGCGCGCAGGGAGGCCAGCGCCCACGCCACGTCACGCCCGCGCGGGGCGTGCCCATCGAGGGACAGGTCGTAGGCGCGAACCCCACCCGAGGCGGCCTCGGCCTCGTCGAGCCTGCGCAGCGCCACGAAACCCATGCCGATCGCGCCCGTGCCCGCGCGACGGAAATCCACCAGCCACGACGTAAACGCTCGATCGTAGTCGGCGCGCGCCATCAGCTGGCCGCCCGAGTCACGGATCCACATGTCCACGTAGCGCGCCGGGTCGAGCACGTCACGCTGGACCACCCACGCGTCCACCGGCAGGCCCTCCAGCCAGGCGTCGACGCGCCGGGACCACTGCGTGTCCGGGTTGCGGCTCACGGGAATCTCCCAGTTCGCGAGCATCTGCAGCGTGCCCCCGGGCGCCAGGTAGGTGGGAGCCTCACGCAGGACCGCCCGGATCAGGTTGTCGCGATCCATGCCGCCGTCGCGGTACTCGAGCAGGCCGGCCGTCCCGCGCACGCTGTCCGGCGTGATCACGAAGGGCGGGTTGGAGACGATGAGGTCGAAAGTCTCACCGGCGACCGGCTCGAAGAGGGACCCCTCGCGCACGTCGATGACCGTCTCGTTGAGGGCCGCATTGAACTGGGTGAGCGCGCAAGCCCGCGCCGACAGGTCGGTCGCCACCACACGGTCGGCATGCGTCGCCAAGTACAGGGCCTGGATGCCGCACCCGCAGCCCAAATCCAGGGCCGAGTCAACCCGATCGCGCACCGTCATCTCCAGGAGCGTCAGGGTCGCCCCGCCGATGCCGAGCACGTGGTCATCGGCCAACGGCCTGCCGGTCTGCGCCTCCCCCAGGTCCGAGGCCACCCACCAGTCGTGGTCCCCGCCCGGCAACGCGGCCGCGTGAGGGCGCAGGTCGAAGAGGGCGCGCATCCACGGATCGGGCTCAGCCTCCGGATCGAGAGCCTCCTCGTCGGGGTCCCGCATCGTCGGCAGGGTGGGCGCCTCCCGGGACGAGGCCGCCCCATCCTCTCCCGCCTCGGCGCGCTCCCGCGTGGGCGCGGACGTTGACGTGGGCTTGGCGCACGCTCGCGGCATGACGAGGCAGGCGGCGGCCTCGGCCTCGTCGATGACGGCCGCCAGGCCCAGGGTCTCCAGGCCCTGCGCCCCAAGCGTCGGGAGCGCCCCGGCGAGGGCCGACGCCCTCTCGGGCTGGCCGAGAATAAAGAAGCGCGTGAGGGTGGCAGCCGGGTCTGCGACGCCCGCGAGCTCAACGAGGGCGGGCAGACGCGAGTCGCGCATGAGGGCGGCCAAGGTGTCGGCGCTCAGCAGCGCCTCCAAGGTGTCGATGGTCCAGCTCGACGCGATAACGTCGAAGCGCAGGCACGCGATGAGGTCACGATCGAGGGCGGGGACGGGTACGGAAGTTGTCATGCCTCAAGCCTATCCCCATGCGTACAATGCGCGGGTACCCAACCAGGAGCCCCACGTCAGGCTCAGAGGAGGAAACCCCATGTCCGGTGGACTTGTCGCACTGCTCGACGATATCGCGACCCTCGCGAAGGTCACGGCCTCGTCGATCGACGACGTCGCGGCGAACGCCGTCAAGGCCTCCTCGAAGGCGGTGGGCGTCGTCATCGACGACACGGCGGTGACGCCTCAGTACGTGTCGGGCCTGAGCCCGGCGCGCGAGCTGCCCATCATCGGCAAGATCGCGCGCGGCTCCCTCATCAACAAGCTCTTCATCATCCTGCCGATCGCGCTCCTGCTGACGTGGCTGGCCCCGCAGGTTCTGCCATTCCTGCTGGTCGTGGGCGGCGCGTACCTGTGCTTCGAGGGCGGGGAGAAGGTCCTCGAGAAGCTCGGCTGGCTGCCCGGCCACCACGAGGACCACGAGGAGGCTGGCGCGGCCTCCGGTGAGGAGCTCGAGAAGGGCATCGTCTCCTCCGCGACCCGCACCGACCTGATCCTCAGCGCCGAAATCATGCTCGTGTCCATGGCCGGCCTATCGAATGAGCACGGCGCGATGCGCGTCGCCGTCCTCATCGGGGTCGCGTTCTTCATGACATTCTTCGTCTACGGCCTCGTCGCCCTGCTGGTCAAGGCCGACGATTTCGGCCTCCGCCTGGCTCGCGGTGCCCTCGAGCCCGAGGACAACCGGCCCGGCCCGGTCGACAACATCGGCCGCACGATCGTGCGTGTCATGCCGCACGTCTTCAGCGTGATCGGCGTCGTCGGCACGGTCGCCATGCTGTGGGTCGGCGGCCACCTGGTCATCGAGAACCTCGCCGAGGTCGGCGTTCCCGTCTTCCACCACGTCCTCGAGGCCGCCGAGCACGCGGTGTCCGGCGCCGGCGGCTTCGTCACCTGGCTGGTCGAGACACTCCTGTCCGGCGTCTTCGGTGTCATCCTTGGCGCCGTCATCGCGTGGCTCGTCGTCGGGGCTTCCGCGCTCGTGCGCCGCGTGCGCGCTCGGGCCTGATCGTCTGTCGTTTCACGAGGCCGGGGCCAAGGATGCGCGATCGCGTTCCCCAGCCCCGGCCTCGTCGTTGATCGCGATCCGCGAAAGGTGACACAAACCCCCTACGCAAACCGGGACTTAAGTACTACCCTTGGAGTCAACAACCAAACGACAACGACGCCCAGGAGGAGCATCATGACCGTTTACACCCTGCCCGACCTGCCCTACGACTACTCCGCGCTGGAGCCCCACATCTCCGGACGCATCATGGAGCTGCACCACGACAAGCACCACGCGAACTACGTGGCCGGCGCGAACGCCGCGCTGGAGAAGTTGGCCGCCGCCCGCGAGTCCGGCGACTTCGCCGCGATCAACCTGTGGGAGAAGAACCTGGCCTTCAACCTGGGCGGTCACACCAACCACTCCATCTTCTGGACCAACATGACCGGCGAGGGCGCCTCGCGCCCCGAGGGTGAGCTCGGTGCCGCCATCGACGAGTTCTTCGGCTCC
>ENA-OWLE01000069-OWLE01000069.1-metagenome-genome-assembly--contig:-NODE-69-length-18305-cov-4.387781_pt1 | contig 18305 bp, 17 predicted proteins | sample MGYA00245345_ERZ651094 | MGnify/ENA primary metagenome ERZ651094 (study PRJEB26857, sample SAMEA4031770) | metagenome | biome: human; feature: oral; material: saliva | place: Philippines | collected 2014 | study... | reverse complement strand
AAACAAGCAGCGGCTTATCGTGAAATTTCCCTATTACTTCGCCGTCCGCCAGGTCGTGAAGCATATCCAGGGGATGTATTCTACTTGCACTCACGTTTATTAGAACGTGCTGCTAAATTAAACGATGAATTAGGTGGTGGGTCATTAACAGCCTTACCAATCATCGAAACACAAGCAGGAGACATTTCTGCATATATCCCAACAAACGTAATCTCAATTACAGATGGACAAATCTTCTTAGAAAGTGACTTATTCTACTCTGGGGTACGTCCTGGGTTATCTGCGGGATTATCTGTATCGCGTGTTGGGGGTTCTGCCCAAATTAAAGCGATGAAGAAAGTTTCTGGTACATTACGTATCGACTTAGCAAGTTACCGTGAGTTAGAAGCCTTCACACAATTTGGTTCTGATTTAGATGCGGCAACTCAACAAAAATTAAATCGTGGTAAACGTACGGTAGAAGTCTTAAAACAAGATGTTCACCGACCATTACCAATCGAGTATCAAGTCTCGATTTTATTTGCTTTAACACATGGCTTATTAGATGCGATTCCAATTGATCGTATTAAACCATTTGAAAAAGCATTATATCAACATTTAGAAAGCGAACATAGAGATATATTAAATGAAATCCGCGATCAACATGTGATTTCGGATGAAGAGAAATTCTATAAAGTAATTGAGAATTTCAAACAAATTCATTTATTTGAACGTGTTCAATAAGCGTAGAAAGGAGAGGTGACATGAATGACGGCTTCCTTAAATGATTTAAAGAAGAGAATTGTTTCAACAAAGAAAACAAGTCAAATCACTAGCGCCATGCAGATGGTCTCTGCAGCAAAATTAGCCAAATCAGAGCAAGCAGTGCGTCACTATCAAGACTACGCTCAAAAAATCCGTGAAGTTGTAACTCACTTATTATACGCAAATCACAATAAAGAAGAGGTTGTCGGTGAAACGTCAGAGGACGGAGAAGTAGTTACTTCTTTTATCGACTATCACGATTTATTAATTGAACGTCCAGTTAAAAAGACTGGGTACTTAGTGATTTCATCTGACCAAGGACTTGCTGGGAGTTACAACTCTTCCATTTTCCAATCAACAAGAGAAATGTTAGAGTTAGACCACCAATCGAAAGATGAATATGTCATCTTAACCATTGGGGGTGCTGCAAGTCGCTTCTTCAAAAAAATGGGAGTGGATGTACGTCTTGAAATTAATGATGTATCCGATATCCCAACCTTTGAAGAAGTAAGAAAAATTGTGTCAAGTGCGGTCCAAATGTTCCGTGACGGTGAATTTGATGAGTTTTACGTTTGCTATAATCACCATGTAAACGCACTATTATCAAACTACCGTGTTGAAAAAATGTTACCAATTATCGACTTGGATGAAGAAGAAGCAAAAGAGTACGAATTGGATTATATTTTTGAACCAAACAAGGAAATTATTATGGATATCTTGCTTCCGCAGTATGCAGAATCGCTTATTTACGGAGCCATTATCGATGCGAAATCAGCAGAACATGCCTCTCGTATGACTGCAATGAGAAGCGCTACGGATAATGCTAAAGATTTAATCAGTAACTTAACACAAGATTTGAACCAGAGACGACAAGCGCAAATTACACAAGAAATTACAGAAATTGTCGGTGGAGCAGCCGCTCTGGAAGAACATTAGGATTTTAGAAGGAGGAAAATGGATTGAGAACTGGAAAGATTTTACAAGTTGTAGGACCAGTTGTAGACGTGGTATTTCCTTTAGAAGAAGGCGTTCCAGATATTCATAATGCATTACAAGTTGTGAAAATAAAAGGTGACGGTAGTGAAACGACGGTTACATTGGAAACTGCTGTAGAATTAGGGGATGGCGCAGTTCGTACTATTGCTATGGAATCTACAGATGGTTTACAACGTGGAATGAAAGTGATTGACTTAGGACGCACAATTAGCGTTCCGGTGGGACCTGAGACATTAGGTCGTGTATTCAACGTTCTTGGAGACACGATAGACTTGAAGGAACCATTTCCAGAAGATTTCACACGACATGAAATCCATAAACCAGCACCAAAATTTGAAGAATTAAACAGTCAATACGAAATTCTACAAACAGGGATTAAAGTTATTGACCTTTTAGCACCTTATCTTAAAGGTGGTAAAATCGGATTATTCGGTGGTGCCGGTGTAGGGAAAACCGTATTAATTCAAGAATTAATTCATAATATCGCTGAAGAACTTGGTGGTATTTCAGTATTTACAGGGGTAGGGGAACGTACTCGTGAAGGGAACGACCTTTACCATGAAATGCAAGAATCAGGTGTATCTGCTAAAACAGCGATGGTGTTTGGACAAATGAATGAACCACCAGGAGCTCGTATGCGTGTAGCACTAACAGGGTTAACGATTGCGGAATACTTCCGTGATATGGAAAAACAAGACGTGCTTTTATTCATCGATAACATTTATCGTTTCACACAAGCAGGTTCAGAAGTATCAGCATTACTTGGACGTATGCCTTCTGCCGTTGGGTATCAACCAACATTAGCGACAGAAATGGGACAATTACAAGAACGTATCAGTTCAACAAAAGATGGTTCTATTACATCTATTCAAGCGATTTACGTACCAGCCGATGACTATACTGACCCGGCTCCAGCAACAACATTCGCCCACTTAGATGCAACAACAAACTTAGAGCGTCGACTAACAGAACAAGGGATTTATCCAGCGGTGGATCCGCTAGCTTCAACTTCAAGTGCCCTCACTCCTGAGATTGTAGGGGAAGAGCACTATGAAGTAGCGATGAAAGTACAACAAATGCTTCAACGTTATCGTGAATTACAAGATATTATCGCTATTTTAGGGATTGATGAATTATCTGACAGCGAAAAAATCATTGTAAACCGTGCTAGAAGAATTCAATTCTTCTTATCACAAAACTTCCACGTTGCAGAAGCCTTTACTGGACAACCTGGTTCATACGTTCCAATTAAAGAAACGGTTCGTGGATTCAAAGGAATTATCGATGGATTATATGATGATATTCCAGAAGATATGTTCCGTAACGTAGGACCAATCGAAGACGTTATTAAAAAAGCTAAAGCAGCAGGATTTGTTGGAGGAAATTAAAGATGGCTGAACATGAATTACTGGTCGTTGTCACAACACCAGAAGGAAAAGTGTATAACCATCGTTCCTATTCTGTGAGTGCCGATGCAGTCGATGGCGGAATCACCATACTACCGCATCATGCTCCAATCATGCTTCCTTTAAAAATCGGAGCACTTCGAGTGAAACGATTCTTAGAGGATTCACCAACTGATTATATTGCAATCGGTGGTGGAGTTATGGAAGTGCGGGATAATGTCGTAACGGTTATTGCTAACGTAGCTGAACGTGCTCGAGACATTGACGTGACTCGTGCAGAGCAAGCAAAAGATAAAGCTGAAAAAGTGATTAGCGATAGCAGTCGTTCTCAAAGTGATGTAGAACGTGCGAAAATCGCTTTAAGTAAGGCGATTAACCGTATTGGTGTTTCTAAACATAGAAGAAAATAAAAACGAGAGGATGCTTCATCCTCTCGTTTATTCTTGTAACGAAAAAACTAGCAGAGATTTCTGCTAGTTTTTTTGATTTTTATAAGATTTTTTCGATGTATGTCTCGAGTTCTTCTTCTGTCAGAACGCCGGCTACTTTTCCAACGATATTTCCGTCTTTATCTACAAAGATGAGTGTTGGAATTTCTGTAATTTCGTGATATTTTTGGAAGCTTGAATCAACATCAGCATAATAGTTGAGAGATAGAGAATGGTCTTTTAAGTATTTCTTTCCGTTCTCGATTGATTCTTTCTGACTGATCATCGCTACACCAACAAATTCAACTTTGTCCGCATATTTTTCTTTTAGTGTATTTAAAATAGGGAGCTCTTGTTGGCAATCTGGGCACCAACTTGCCCAAGCATAGTAGACTGTTGGTTTTCCAGTAAAGTCTTTTTCTGTTAATCTCGTTCCGTTAGCGTCTTGGAATACGACGTTTGCATCTGCTGGTTTGCTGCTTGATGGCAATAAATAGAATATAGCTAATCCTGCAACCATCAGTGCTGCAAGAGCCAATAATAATTTTTTCATAAAATCCTCTTTCTAATGATTATTCGTGAATATCAAACACGTATTTGTGGCCTTGTGTAAGGCTATGATAGAATCCTTTACCGTCATATAAGTGGAACACTTGTACTCCAGCAATATCTTCTTCGTTAGGGTAAACATCTTTTACGAATGGGTTATCTTTTAGGACTTCCTCTAGACGTTCACGACCGATTTCTTTTACAACACCTTCGATACGAATGACTTGAATTAAGTAGTCTTCGCTCTTCATGGCAGTGATGGCAACTTTCGGGTTCTTTTGTAGTTGTTTATAGAAATTGGTTTTAGGACTTGTCATAAAGAACACACCTTTTTCATTTGCAACACCGATATGAATATGACGTGCATGAGGTTGGTTGTGTTCATCTGCAGTCGAAATGACAGCTACATTCATGTCTTCTAAAATACTTAAAATTTCATTGACTTCCATATTGATTTCTCCTTCCCGTTTTCTTTTTATTTTACCATAGTTTGTATTATGAAAGAAGACTTGCGATTTCGTCTCGAATTTGTTCAGGTGTTGTAGTCGGAGCAAAACGTTTCAAAATCGTTCCATCCTTTGCTACGAGGAATTTTGTAAAGTTCCATTTAACCTTTTCGCCGAGGAGGCCTTTAGTCTCTTTCTTTAATAGAGCAAATAATGGATGTGTTTCTGGGCCATTTACCTTAACCTTACCAAACATTGGGAAAGTCGTATTGTACGTCAATTGGCAATGTGCGAGAGCTTCTTCAGCAGTGAGGGGCTCTTGACCAGCAAATTGATTACAAGGGAATCCAAGAACAGCAAAACCTTTGTCTTTGAATTCTAAATAGAGTTTTTCTAGACCGTCAAATTGTGGAGCGAGTCCGCATCCACTTGCTGTATTCACAATGAGTAGTAATTGTCCTTTATAGTCTTCTAGAGTGGTGACATCTCCACTGACTGTAGGAACTTCGATTTCATAAATTGACATTTATTTTCCTTCTTTCTCAAATAAGGCCATAATGTTTTAAACCATTCACAATGCCGTTATCTGTGTTATCCGTTGTAACAAATTCTGCAATTTCTTTAAGGACTGGAATAGCATTGCCCATTGCCACAGGATGCTGAACCGCTTGGAGCATTTCAATATCATTTGGACCGTCACCAAAGGCAAAGGTCTTAGCGTCTTCTTGGTTCAAATACTCTAAGAAGCGTTTGATTCCTTCCGCTTTTGAATTCCCTTTTGAAATCACATCGACAGAGTACGGTGTGTTACGAAGGAAATCAAGGTGAGGGAAGGCTTTTTTATATTTTTCTTCCGCTGGTGGAAGGCAGATGAAGAGCAGCATATTGATTGGATTATTTTTATAAAAATCTTCTTTTAGTGCAGGAGGATTCGTGTGAATAAATCCATACGCATCTTTTGCCCCCGGGGATGATTCTACAAGATAAAACTGTTCATGATTATAAGCAGTGAACCCGTAACCATCTTCTTTTACCATTTGATGGAATTTCTCTACCGTTTCGGTTGGAATCTGCGAAGAATAGATAATCTGTTCTTGATAAAGAACCACTTGCCCGTTCATAAAAATTCCTGAGTGGATATTGGCGCTCTCCATAATATCGCGTGTTTCAGCAGAAGAACGTCCTGTTGCGATAAAGGGTTCATACCCATTATCTTTTAGTGTTTGAATGGCTTTGGTTGTAGCAATGTCCACTTTTGACTCACCGTTTAAAAGGGTTCCATCCAAATCAAAAAATACAAAACCTTTCATTCCGTCACTCCATTCGTTTAGTCTTATTTTAGTATACCATGTTTTGTGGAATTTTAATTGTAGTTCGAATTGAAAGCATTTCGCGTGAAAGAGTAGAATTATCGTAGTTTTTATGTTAAAATTGAAAAGAATTTTAGTTAAGGAGGGAATCCTTTGTACAATTTGATTTTATCACTGATGGTTGTGGTATGCGTATTATTAATTATTGTTGTTGCAATGCAACCTTCAAAAACAAATGCTGCGAATTTAACAGGTGGAGCAGAGCAATTATTCGGTAAACAAAAGGCACGTGGTTTTGAGGCATTCTTAATTCGCGTAACAGTTGTTTTAGGAACAATCTTCATGTTATTAGCATTTGCATTAGCATACATTTCATCAAAATAATGAATTTAAGTACAATTGTTCGGACATCCAATCAATTGTACTTTTTTATTTGGTAGATTAGAGGAGAGAAATATGGAAGCACTATGGTTAAGAAAAGAAAGCAATACAAGAGCGGTGATTTTATTTCATGCATATACAGGAACGCCTGCGGATGTGAGAATGCTTGCGCAATTTCTACATCGTCATGATTATGCAGTCTATGTTCCAGTGTTTTCTGGCCATGGAACTCCAGATGTTGAAGATATATTGGCAAGTTCTCCTGAGGTTTGGTATGAAGACGCGAAACGTGCTGTCGACTTTGTTCGAGGACAAGGCTATCACACACTTTGTGCCTTTGGGTTGTCAATGGGCGGTATTATGGCGACTAAATTAGCAACCGAACATCTAGTGGAATATGCAGGAACTTTTTGTTCGCCAGTAACTTCTGGGAATCCTCAGTTGCCAGGACTGTTGCAAAGTTTTATGATGTATGCAAAGGCGTCTTATAGAAATGTAGGACGACCCTTCGATGAAGCCCAAATGAAGGAAAAAGCACAAAAACAATTAGCACAAATTCAATCATTTGCAGGAGATGTCGCCTCAAAATTAGACGAAGTGACAGGAAGTTTTTATATTGCACAAGGGGAACAAGATACACTTGTCGATCCAGAGTCATCCTTAGAATTAAAAGAAGGACTCATTAATGCACAAGTGGAGTTACATTGGTATGAAGAAGCAGGGCACGTGATTACGGTTAGTCCTGTTAGAAAGGAATTCCAAGAGACTGTTCTCTCTTTTCTAAATCAACAAGAATGGAGGTAAAGAAATGAGACAATCATTAGAAGAAATCTTAATGGCTTTCTTTAAGGAACATGAATCGGAAAGTTTTTTTGTTCAAGAAATTAGTGAGCATTTCGGATTTACTGCTTCAAAGGACTTTAAGATTTTAGTGAAACAATTAGCTGACCTCGAAGATTCTGGAAAAATTGTATTAACACGACAAGGTAAATTTGGATTCAATCAAAAAAATCGTACGTTAGAAGGAACATTTCGATTAAACGATAAAGGGTTTGGGTTTGTTACGGTTGAAGAAGGCAAACCAGATATTTTTATTCCGAGAACGGATGTCCATGGCGCTATGGATGGAGATACGGTCGCTATTCGTATCGTTCAAGAAGAAAATCCTTATAATGATAAAGCCGCTAGCGGAACGATTGTGAAAATCATAGAACGCGCTGTGAAACAAGTGGTGGGGATTTATACACGTTACCCATCGAAGATTATGATGCAAACAGGCTATTGTGGCGAAATTGCATTAAAAGATTCTAAATTAAAGAAAACGAAATGTTATGTTACAAGAAAGGGATTAAACCCAGTCGACGGAACTGTCGTGATTGCCGAAGTGGATCATTATGAAACAGAGCGTCACGAACTCGTCTTGAAGGCCCATATCGTCAAAGAAATCGGCTATAAAGACGCTGTCGGTATGGATATTTTAATGATTTTACATCAATTAAAAATCCCAACAGTATTCCCAGACTCCGTATTAGAGGAAGCAAACCGAGTGAGTGAAACCATCTCACCGGAAGAACTCGAAGGGCGTGTAGATTTACGCCAAGAATTAACCGTAACGATTGACGGAGCAGATGCCAAAGACTTAGATGATGCAGTAGCACTTGTCAAACGCGAAGATGGAACCTTTGTCTTAACGGTATCTATCGCTGACGTTTCCTATTATGTAACGGAAAATTCCGAAATGGATAAGGAAGCATTTGAACGCGGAACGAGTGTGTATTTAACGGACCGTGTTGTTCCAATGTTACCGCAACGACTATCAAACGGAATCTGCTCGCTTCATCCATATGAAGAGCGATTAACGTTAACAGCCCGCATGGAAATTGACCGTAGCGGAACGATTTACCAGCATGAGATTTTCCCAAGTGTGATTCAATCGAACGAGCGCTTAACGTATGATGAGGTGAATGTATTATTCAATACGAATGAAGCCTCTGAAAAAATCACTCCAGAGATTGAAGAAATGCTTTGGAACATGAAGGAATTACATACGATTCTAGAGCGTAGACGTATGGAACGTGGAGCGATTGACTTTGATACACAAGAAGCAAAAATTCTTGTGGATGAAAAAGGAGCACCAATAGAAATCGTACTACGTGAACGTGGTGTAGCAGAGCGACTCATTGAGTCCTTTATGCTTGCGGCGAATGAAACAGTGGCTCGTCACTATGAACAATTGAAGGTGCCATTTATTTATCGTATTCACGAAAATCCAGATAGCGAAAAACTCCAACGATTCTTAGAGTTTATTACAGCATTTGGCATTACGATTAAAGGGAAGAATGATTCCATTACACCGAAGAAATTGCAAAAAGCATTAAGCGAAGTACGTGGCGAACCGTATGAAGCGGTGGTATCGACGATGATGCTTCGTTCTATGAAACAAGCGAAGTACGATATCACGCCAACAGGACACTATGGACTGGCAGCGGAAGACTATACGCACTTCACTTCACCAATTCGTCGTTATCCTGACTTAATCGTCCATCGGATGATTCGTCATTACGGAAAACATCCAGGTCATTTATCGAAGAGAGAAGAAACACTTCTGGAAGATAAGTTACAACAAATTGCAGACCAATCCTCTCGTATGGAACGACTCGCAGTACAGGCTGAACGCGATGTGAACGCATTGAAAAAAGCGGAATACATGCAAGACAAGGTCGGCGAGGAATTCGATGGGATCGTAAGCTCTGTGACAAAATTTGGGATGTTTGTCGAGTTAGCCAATACTGTAGAAGGATTAATTCATATTTCTCACTTGAAGCAAGACTACTTCAACTTTATTGAAAGCCACATGATTTTACTTGGGGAACGTACAGGTGTAAGTTACCGTATCGGTGACCGTGTTCGTGTGAAATGTGTGAAAGTAGATGTGGAAGCTAGAGAGGTTGATTTCCTACTCGTAGAAGATGCAAAATTGACCAAAACAGAACGTCCAAGAAAGGGCGAACATTTTGATGAAAAGTCTTCTAAAAAGGGCAAAAAATCAAAAGGTCGCCAACGCTTTAAAAAAGCGATTAAAACGAAAAAGAAAAGACGCTAGGAGGTTCGTGAATGCCTAAAGGAACGAACGATAAAGTGCTCGCACAAAATCGAAAAGCAAGTCATGACTACACCATTCTTGAAACGATTGAAGCTGGGATGGTCTTAACTGGAACAGAAATCAAATCGGTTCGTCAAGCGCGTATCAATTTAAAAGATGGCTATGTGAGCTTGAAACAAGGAGAAGCTTTTCTGGTAGGTGTCCATATTAGTCCGTTTGAACAAGGGACACTATTCAATCATGACCCATTAAGAACGAGAAAATTATTGCTTCATAAAAAGCAAATCAACTATTTATTAGAGCAAGTTAAGCAAGCCGGAAATACAGTAGTGCCGCTTAAGGTTTACATTAAAAATGGCGTTGCGAAGTTGTTGATTGGCGTTGCGAAAGGGAAGAAAAATTACGATAAACGTGATGCCTTAAAGCAAAAAGATATGAAACGCGAAATCGATCGTGCAATGAAAGAACGATATTAAAGAGGATAGGCTGGATGATTGTCCAGCCTTTTTTGCATGCAAAAAATAGAACATTACCATATATGGTAATGAATGATTTCAAAAAGTAATTTCGTTTCATATTCGTTTCATATTGGAAGTGCAAACTAATAGTACAGAATAGGAAAGGAAGTGGGAGAGCACATGGATTGGAAAAGGAGAGCAGGTGCGTATCTTGTGCGCAAGAAGATTCGCACAGGAATATTATTTTTCATCATGATGCTAATTACAGCAGCCGTCTTAGCTGTACTCTCGATGCAAGAAAGTACAGGAAAGGTTCAAACGAAGCTATTAGAATTATCTAATTCGGGGTTTCAAATAGAATCGCTCTTACAAGATGGAAATATCGAACAAAAGAAATTGTCCCAAGTGGAACAAGTTGAGGGTGTGAAAGAGGCGCAGTATGAATTTGATGGCATCGGTCAACTAGAAGATGCTAAAGCTGTTGAAAGAGAACAAGCGGTCCAACTCGATCAAGGGAATATGGGAGAACTTGTGGGTTATCATGGTGTCACCTCTAGTAATCAGGAGTTAAATTTTGCTAGTGGAGCGCTCAGTCTGAAAGAAGGTCGTGCGTTAACTAAGGACGATTTTGGAAAAGTACTGGTGCATGAAGAACTTGCAAAAGAAAACAATTGGACCGTAGGAAGCAAAATTAAATTAAAGAATTTCCAAAATGGAGATACTAGTGCAAACAGTAAAGAAGTAACAGTGGAAATCGTTGGGATTTTCAACGGGAAGTTATCGGAGCAATCGACAGGATTGACGAGTGACTTAACTGAAAATCGTATCTATATGGATTACAAAACCAGTCAAGCATTAATCGGAAAAGAGGAATCAAATTCAGTTGTTCATCGTGCGATTTTTACGGTGAAAGACCCATCAAAATTAGAAGAAGTGATTACAAGAGTCAAAGAACTTCCTCTCAAGTGGGATGAGATGCAACTTTCTAAAAATGAACAAGTATTTGAACAGGTAGCCTCTCCTATCCAAAACTTCAAATCGCTCATGACATTGTTGACGAGTTCCGTATTTGTATTAGCAGTTATTGTTTTGTTTTTAATTTTATTATTTACATTAAGAGAACGAATTCATGAGTTTGGAATTTTGATGTCGGTCGGAATTTCAAGAAAAGAAATTATTGCGCAAATCTTATTAGAACTCTATACCGTTGCGGTGGCGAGCGCGATTTTCGCCCTTATGTTAGGAAGCTTTGTTGCCAAGCAATTTTACACGGGGCTCTTATCTTCGGATGAGATTCCAGTCCAAGTGAAATCATTATTTGAATCGAGCTTACCTGAATTTAGCTTAACGCAAGCAGGGCTAACCATTGGAGTTGTGCTTATCATTATTGCATTAGCCGTTCTATTTAGTACGGCAGTTATCTTAATGAAGAAACCGAAGAAAATTTTAAGTCAAATGAACTAAGGAGTGTTTTTATGTCAGTATTATCATTAGAAAATATTTATTATCGATACGAGGATTCTCAAAAATATGTGTTGAATGATCTGAATGCTACTTTTGAAGAAGGAAAATTCTATGCGGTCGTTGGGAAATCAGGAGCAGGGAAATCGACTTTCTTATCGCTATTAGCAGGACTAGATAGCCCGACGAAAGGAAAAGTTTGTTTCAATGGGCAAGATATTGCGCAAGGGTCATACAGTGAACACCGTCGCGACCATATTTGCTTAGTGTTCCAAAACTATAATTTAATCGATTATTTAACACCGCTTGAAAATGTAAGACTCGTGAATGGAAAAGCAACGAAGGATATATTGTTGAAATTAGGACTCGGCGAAGAATTAATTCATCGTAATGTATTGAAGCTATCAGGCGGACAACAACAACGGGTTGCGATTGCAAGAGCGCTCGTTTCAAAGGCGCCTATTATTTTAGCGGATGAACCAACTGGAAACCTTGATGAAGGAACAGCTGCAGAAATTATCGATATCTTAAAAATGGCAGCACATGAAAGTGGAAAATGCGTCATCGTAGTGACTCACAGCCCGCAAGTAGCGACTGCAAGTGATGAAGTGTTGGAATTAGAAGATGGAAAACTAAAGAAAGCAAGAGGGGTAAAATAGATGAATATCATACAAAATGCTTGGGCATATGTCTCAAGAAAAAAGTTTAAAACCTTTATTATTTTCTTTATTTTATTTAGTATGGCAACGGTGGCTCTTAGTAGTTTAGCCGTAAAACACGCAACGGATACCGCTGCAAAAGAAACCTTTAAGTCGATTAATTCTTCGTTCTCGATGCAAATCGACCGCAGACATAATCAAGGGACTGCTCGTGGGGGTGGGAACTTAAAAGGAAAAGATATTCAAGCGATTGAAGGAATTGAAGGTGTTCAAAAGGCAGTTAAACGAATGGAAGTCGTAGCGGACCTTGTGGATCAAGAATTGATTCCAGCAAAAGGAGTTCGTCTTGATGCAACTCGCCAACAACGTTTCGGAAAAGCCGTTCAGGTGACAGGGATTAATGATTCCAGCATGGATGAACGATTTGCTGCACAAACCTTCACGCTAACAGAAGGTCGCCATATTAAGGATGACGATACCAATGTGGCATTAGTGCACGAAGACTTTGCTAAGAAAAATAATCTAAAAGTCGGCGACAAGTTCAAGTTGAAATCGAATATTTATGATGCAGATAACGAGAAGCAAGCCAATAACCAAACCGAAGTGACGATTGTTGGGTTGTTTGGTGGTAAGAATAAAGGGGGAGTGACCGCTCCTCAAGAATTATATGAAAACACCATTTTAACGGACTTGAAGACAAGTGCTTTAATGTATGGCTATACAGATGCGGATGCGATTTATTTAGATGCTACTTTCCTTGTGGGTGGTCAATATGACATCGATAAGGTGATGGAACAAGCGAAAAAATTAGGGATTGACTGGAAGGCCTATACGCTAGTTAAGAGTAGCCAAAACTACCCAACGCTACAAAAATCAATCAATCTAGTCTATGGATTAACAGACAAACTATTCCTTGGAAGTTTGATTTTCTCAGCAATTATTTTAGTGCTCGTTCTCTTCTTATGGACAAACAGCCGCAGAAGAGAAATCGGTGTCCGTCTGGCGCTTGGAATGACGAACAAAACGATTATTGCACAAATGCTGTGCGAAGTAGGAATGGTCAGCGTTGCCAGCTTTATCGCTGCGATTCTAGCAGGTGGCCCTGTCAGCGAATGGGTTGGAAAACTCATTTTAGGTCAAGTCAATAGTAGTCTTGGAACTCAACTGGCGAACGAAGCTAAATCGGCCAACCTTGGTGGTGGTGCAGCAGTGGATGGCTTCAATAAGACTTTGACAGAATTATCGGTGACGGTATCTAATATGGACAAAGCAACGGTTGTTGGACTTGGACTTGTAGTCATTGTCATTGCAGTTCTCCTAGGAAGCGCGTTTATTTTACAAAAATCTCCGAAGAGTTTATTGCAAGATACAGAATAAAATGCTTAGGGCCTAGTCTCATAGCCAATAGATTGATATAATAGTAAAAGAGGTGATGGTTTTGAATTTATTAATCGTAGAAGATGAGTTAGCGATTCGCGAAGGGGTTCGAGAATACTTATCAGAGCAAGGTTTTCATGTATTTACAGCAGAAGACGGTGTCGTTGCTCTTGAAGTCTTTCAAAAAGAATCGATTGATTTAATCTTACTGGACATTATGATGCCTCGGAAAAATGGCTTTGAAGTGTTAGAAGAGGTGCGAAAGACAAGTAAAGTTCCCATTCTAATGCTGACAGCCCTTCATGACGAAGAGACACAAGTGAGAACCTTTGAGTTACTCGTTGATGGATTTATTCAAAAACCGTTTTCCCTCGTCGTCTTGCATAAGCAGATTGAAGCCGTGTTGAAACGGCATTACGGAGAAATGAATATTTGGAATTACAATACAACGAGCGTGAACTTTACAAGTTTTGAAGCAAGAGTGGATGGACAAATTGTGGATGTGACGGCTAAGGAGCTTGCAGTTTTGAAGTTACTAGTAGAACATCAAGGACAAGTGTTGAGTCGCTCTCAAATATTAGATCACGTGTGGGCAGCCCATGAAGATCCACCATTTGACCGTGTTGTGGATGTGTATATCAAACAATTACGAAAAAAATTATTGTTGGATTGTATCGTGACCGTTAAAAATGTCGGATACAAGTTGGAGTAAAAATGAGAAAATTAAAACTGTTTCCCAAGATTTTTATTTATACATTGAGTATTTTAGGTACGCTAGTGGCTATTGCGCATCTGTTTTTATACTTTGCGTTTCCGCACTTTTATTTGCAAGAACGTCAACAAGAATTAAGTCGTAAAGCAGATATTTTAGTGGAAAGTTTATCGCAAGTGGATGAACAAGCTGCGGCCTCTGCCTTGCAGGTATATGCGAAAAATGAGGGGATTACAGCTTATTTAAAGAAAGAATCCACGGGTGAAAATTTACAGCTTGGAACCGAATTGCCGATTGATGAAAATAGTAGTCAAAACTCGGTTATTATCGAAGATCGCCAAGTGACCACTAAAGATGGAAAGCAGATGCAACTGCAAGTGGTTACGACAACAGAGTCTGTAAAACAGGCCACAAAAGTCACCTTTAGTTATTTGCCATTATCACTTACCATATCGATCGTTACTGCAGTGATTTTCTCGTATATTTACGCTCGAAAATTATCGAAACCGTTGATGCAAATGTCTAGAGTCACTCAGAAGATGATGGAATTGGATAGAGATGCGTACTTTGTGAATCCAAGATCCGATGAAATTGGGCAAATGGAAATCCAAATCAATGAATTATACGAGCACTTATTATCCGTGATTGATGAATTAGAAGAGAAGAACCAAAAGATGATTCAGCTGGAAAAAACAAAGGTGGATTTCCTACGGAGTGCTTCTCATGAGCTCAAAACACCGTTAGCGAGTCTTCGTATTTTATTAGAAAATATGAGTCTTAATGTCGGTAAATATAAGGACCGTGATACTTATTTAGTAGAATCCATCGGGAAAGTGGACCAAATGTCTGTCTTGGTCCAAGAAATTCTAGAGCTTTCTAAATTGCAAGAAGGAACCTTGACGAAAGAACCAATCGCATTAGAAAAGGTTCTACCTGAGTGGAACAGTGAGTTTCAATTGTTGTCTCAAGATAAGGGGCTAAAGATTCAAACAAAATTAGAACCGTTAACAATTGAGGCGAATCCAATTGCTTTTCGAAATGTGTGGAATAATCTTTTGATGAATGCGATTAAACATTCAACAAGAGAAGGGGTCATTCAAATAGAATTAGTCGACCAAGTGTTGACGATTGAAAATCCATGTATGCCTTTAACGGATGAGCAAATAGAGTCAGCCTTCTCCTTATTACCGTCTTCAAAAGGAACGACGGGTGGGGGAAATGGAGTGGGCCTCTATAGCGTACACCAACTCCTCAAGCGAGAAGGCATTCCACATCGCTTCTTTGCAACAGAGGACGGAATGTGTTTTGAAATGGATTTAAAAACAATAGAATAAGCATGAACGAGTTACCGCGAATGGTGACTCGTTTTTTATTGGGAGCGATTCGCTACTTTTGGACGAGATTCCAATAATTCAAAGAAAAAAATAGAGAAATTAGTAAAAAAAATCACAAAAAACGCTTACATTTAAAGCGTTTTCGTGTATAATTAAGTTATCAATAAAAAGATAGGAAGGTTGATATTATGGCAACAATTGATCGTTTCGCTACAGACACTATACGCAAGAGCAATCCGCATCTTTCGCAATTGAAGGCAACTATTGAACCAGCTTTTTATTCGAACAATGCGACCGAAATTCCGACTCTGGCAGAGGCGTATGAATTAGCGTCACAAGCACCTAATACAACAGTGTTAGATGCGTTCGTTGCAAACGCAAAGGATTTAGGGTTACCGGAAGATGCACATATTCTTACGGTGGTTGATGGGAGCGTTGTAGGACGTACTGCAAAAGCTCGCCGAATTTTAGGTAATAATCCAGCAGAAGATGCTAAGATTATTCCGATGATTCGTGAAGAGATTTATAACAGTTCGTTCAGACCGTTTATTAAGGGGACAGCCGTTGTAGGTCTTGATGAAGACTTCATGGTGAAGGCACATATCACAATGCCTAAAGAACACATTAACAACTTGTACTCATGGTTATTGAACTTCCAAATTTTCAATGACCAATATAAGAGACGTTATGATGCGTCTAAACAATATGACGAAAATGATATTTTCATTTTCTTCGATCCAACTTGGAGACATCCTGATTACCCAGATGGATTAGCATTCTTTGATACAAAACATAACTGTGCTGCAATTTTAGGAATGAGTTATTTTGGGGAAATCAAAAAAGGAACGTTAACATTAGCATGGGCTACTGCCGCTCGTAACAACTACGTTTCTTGCCATGGTGGTTTGAAGATTTTCCGTAAAGAAGGCGATTCTTACGTTGCAAGCTTCTTCGGATTATCTGGATCAGGGAAGTCTACATTAACACACGCAAAACATGACGATAAATACGACATTGAAGTATTACACGACGATGCATTTGTGATTTCGGTAGAAGATGGTTCATCTGTAGCTTTGGAACCTTCTTACTTCGACAAAACAAATGACTATCCAGCAGGTCACAGAGAACAAGATTACTTCGTAACGGTTCAAAACTGTGGTGTGACTCTGGATGAAAACGGCCGTAAAGTATTAGTAACAGAAGATATTCGTAATGGTAACGGACGTACGATTAAATCTCGTTATTCTACACCAAACCGTGTGGATAAGATTTCAGAACCAATTCAATCTATTTTCTGGATCATGAAAGATGATGCACTACCACCATTAGTGAAAATCACAGATCCACGTTTGGCATCTATTTTAGGATGTACATTAATGACAAAACGTTCTACCGCTGAAAATACAGGGGCTGGGGCAAACTTAGATGCGCTAGTTATCGAACCATACGCAAACCCATTCCGTGTATATCCATTAGTAGAGGACTACGAAAAATTCAAAGCATTATTTGATAAAGGTGTAGATTGCTACATTATCAATACAGGAGATTTCTTAGGCAAGAAAGTTACAAAAGAAGTTTCCCTTGGTGTCATCGAAACAGTAGTAGATGGCAAAGCAAACTTCGAATTATTCGGTGGCCTTCCAGGAATGGAATACTTACCAGTTGAAGGATACGAAGTGCCTGAAATGAACGGCGATTACGCTGCTTTAATTCGTGACCGTATGCAATTCCGTCTAGACTACTTGAAAGCATTTAATGATGCAAATCCAGAACATCCAATTCCAACAGATGCACTAGAAAGCATTAAGACAATCGAACGCTTTATCGACGTCTTATAATGGAAGGAGTGTTCAGTGATGACTAGAAGAATAGGAATTACAGATACAATCTTACGGGATGCCCATCAATCTTTGATGGCAACCCGTATGCGAATTGAAGATATGCTCCCAGTTTTAGACCAACTTGACGAAGCAGGATTTGCTTCCTTGGAATGTTGGGGTGGAGCAACGTTTGACGCATGTATTCGTTTCTTAGATGAAGATCCATGGGACAGACTTCGTACCTTGAAAAAACATTTAAAGAAAACACCGCTGCAAATGTTATTACGCGGACAAAATATTTTAGGATATCGTCACTATGCCGATGATGTTGTAGAAAAATTTGTAGAGAAATCAGCAGAAAACGGAATCGACATTTTCAGAATTTTCGATGCGTTGAATGATGTTCGTAACTTAGAAGCTTCACTAAATGCAGTGAAGAAGACCGGTAAAGAAGCGCAAATGACCATCTGCTATACGATTAGTGATGCGCATACTATCGACTATTACAAAGAGCTAGCAGCAAAAATGCAAGAAATGGGTGCCGATTCTATTTGTGTGAAAGACATGGCCGGAATTTTGACACCAGCTAGAGGGATTGAGCTTGTTCGTGCGTTAAAAGAAGTGATTACAGTCCCAATTGTTGTGCATACTCACTGCACAAGCGGGATTGCGCAACTCACTTATCAAGCAGTCATTGAAGCCGGTGCAGACCGCATCGACACAGCACTTTCCCCACTAAGTGAAGGTACAAGTCAACCGCCTACGGAATCATTAGTCATCGCACTTCGCGAATTAGGCTATGATATTACTGTCGATTTGGTAAAATTAGAACCAATCGCAGACCACTTTAGAGTAATTAAAGACAAATACATTAAAGATGGAACATTAAATCCGAAAATGTTAACACCAGATCCACGTGCACTTTTATATCAAGTGCCGGGTGGAATGTTATCAAATATGTATTCTCAATTAACGCAAGCAGGCGCAACGGATAAATACGAAGAAGTATTAAAAGAAGTGCCTAAGGTAAGAGCAGATCTTGGCTATCCACCACTCGTTACTCCAATGAGTCAAATGGTGGGAACACAAGCAACGATGAATGTTCTTACAGGTCAACGCTA
>ENA-OWLE01000068-OWLE01000068.1-metagenome-genome-assembly--contig:-NODE-68-length-18351-cov-4.643310_pt1 | contig 18351 bp, 16 predicted proteins | sample MGYA00245345_ERZ651094 | MGnify/ENA primary metagenome ERZ651094 (study PRJEB26857, sample SAMEA4031770) | metagenome | biome: human; feature: oral; material: saliva | place: Philippines | collected 2014 | study... | reverse complement strand
GGTAGATACCCACGTGGCTGTAACCGTTCTGGAAGACAATATCACCCGGCTTAGGAGTGCTAGTTGCCTTCAGCTCACCAACCATAGAGTAAGTGTAAGCAGTCAGCTTAATACCATGCTGTGCGTAGACCCAAGAAACGAAGCCTGAGCAGTCCCAGGCACGGAAAGTCTTACCGCCCCAAACGTAGGCACCACCAAGACCAGTTTCAGCGGTCTTGACAATACCGGCTCGGGTAGCGTCAATGTTTCCAGTGTTCACATCGGCGGTCGTACCAGTTGTTGCCGAGGTGAGCTTCACATCAAAATTGCTGGAATAAACGTTACCGTCGGAAGTAGTAACCGGGGTGGTAGTAGGAATAGTAGTAGGCGTGTATGCGCTCTGGGTATTAGACTGTGCGGACATGGTAGTGTTGCCACCAGAAGCATTTGTAGCACTTACAACGGTTGCGGGGCTAGTCTGAGTCTCAGTAATCTTCTTCTCAGCGTCAGCCTTAGCCTTCTCCTCGTCTGCTTTCTTCTTAGCCGCTTCAGCATCAGCCGTTACCTTAGCTTCTTCAGCCTGCTTCTCAGCGTCAGCCTTAGCCGCCAACGACTCACGGGTTTCAATGATGCTGGTCATCATCTTGTCCATTGCGGCGGAGCGTGCGCGTGCCCTATCAGCGGCTTGGTTCTGTGCATCAATGAGCTCTACAATATCGCGGGTTTCCTCCGGGAAATCAGCGGGAAGCATATTCTTGAGCTGTGCCCGGTCAGATGCGGTCAGCTCAATCTTCGTAGTGTTATTCTCATCAATAAGCGAATTACTGGAAGTTGCGGGTAGGGTGCTGGTGGACTCTTCTACAGGCTCCGTGGGCGCGGAACTAGCCTGCGCTACCGTAGAAGTCGTTTCATGAGAGGGGTTGTTTATTTCAGTTGCCATTGCCGCATTACCGAGAGCCATAGATGCGATAGTGGGTACAGCAATGAACATCTTTGAGTAGAAATTAAACTTGGACATGTTCAGGAAAAATCCTTAAAAATAGTGTTTATCTGTCAGAGGTTTACGGGATTAGCTGTCAGGCTCGACATGCCAGAAACTTGCCGCTATTGCACCAAAATGCAAAAGTTTGCCTCAAGGTGCCAGTAAATAGGCACCAAAATTGGGTTTCCCACCCCTCCAATATACTTGTAATAACGGCGTTCTTGGAGGGCTCAACCAGAACACCAGGCAAAGATAAAGCCGACTCACTGACAGAAATCAAGGTGAAGTCGGCATTAACTTTTTAACCTTACCCAGTAAGCATATCACATAATCGAGATGATTTGCAATCTGATAGTGAATGAGCTTATCTAGTAGTGTACACGGCTAGTGCGGAAGCAGGTTCAAGATAAAGGTATTGGCACCATACAGGATAGCCATGTTATAGATAGCGTGCGCAACCCAGGAAGCATAAATATTCTGCGTCTTCAAAGTAATAAGGCAGAGCATGACACCAGAGAAGAAATATAGAACTAGCATCGGCATGGTTGCCGTAAGCGTACTAAAGAAAACACTGAAGTCGCCTACCGACGCGGAAGCCTGGAAAGCAGACAGGAAAGCACCAGCAACATGGTAACCCATGAACCCGAAAGAAGAAATGGCTACCATCAAAGCTTTAACAGAGAAAGAACTATTGCGCACAAGAGACAGTAGCGCCCCACGGAATAGCATCTCCTCAGCCACAGGTGCCAAAACCACCGTGAACCCCAAGGAAGCCAGTAAAGTAGGAATGTTCATCACCTGATACGGGGGCACAAACACCTTTGAAATGCCTGTATCACCTTCAAACAAGGTGACCATAATATTGAACGCAAGAAGAGCCGCCGCGCCAATAGCGCCCGCCTTCAAATAGTTGGGAATCTGCAAAGGGTTAAAAATTCCGACCAACATCTCCTTGAGAGGCATATTTAGCCGGTTAGCAATAAAAAAGCCAGCAATGCCCGTGAACACCAACATGGCAACACTATAAAGCAAAGAAAGTATATGTGACGACCCAACAGGCAAGTTCCAACTTGACACAATACCACTCACGGTATTAACAGCCACATTCCCAAGGATAAACACGCCCAAAAGGACGGCGGCACCAACGAGCAACAAAGCACCAGCAGACAACACAGAAGGCGCGCCGCTAGTACTCTCCTGACCTTCAGGAGCGGCAACACCACCCGCCGGGTTAGATGCCGTTTCTGTGGCGGGGGTATTCATTTCTGAGGGCATAAATTTAGCCTTTCACGTATGGAAGTTATTATGTACGGTTAATTATATATGAAAACACTCAGGTGAGCTAAAGCATGATAATTTGCTTCAGCTCACCCGAAAACAGCGGCGCTAGTTACTCAGCAACACGCTTATAGTAAGAGCGAGCACGTAGGCTCTCATGTTAGTAATTGCCACCAAAACGGGTATGAGTTCCAGGACGGCGGAGCATGTCCTTAGCGGCAGTATAAGGAAGTAGACCCTCAATGTAAATCAGGTAACCATCAGTAGTACCAAACACGAATTTAGGGTTGCCAGAATTACCAGTAAGAAGGACACCGAAGCTGTCGCCGCTCACCTTCAGAAGCTCATTACGTAGAGGTTCCTTAGTGTCAGCAGTCTTGTAGCGCTTAAAGTCGCCCCTGTTTACATGCCACACCAGACCGTTCATAGTGTTGATAATGGTCAGGTCACCAAACTGGGAGCGGATAGCGTGCCACACTTCAGAGTTGGAACGCATATAGGTATGCAAGATACCCATATCCTTCTCCGAGTGCTCCTCATTGGGGATAGCCAAATTGAAGCGGCGTGAAGCGTCACGGTGACGGATGTAACCCTGGATACCAGCAATATTACGGTCAGTCTTAATATTGCCAGGCTCGAAACGCCAGCCGCCACCAAACTCGAAGGTATCATTCGGGAGAGTTGCAGATGCGCGCACATCAGAAGAATATACGCCCCAGTCATGCTGATACTGATGCTCAGCGGACACTACAGGCGAGTTCTTACGCCAATGACGGCGAAACTCATCGTCCATAAGTGCGTAGGCCGGGGCAGTACTAGTAGCACCCAAGTACAGGGTAATATCCTGCTTGCCGCCACCCTTAATGTTGCGGGTAGCGCGAACGGTAGGTACTTTAGCACCAGTATCTACCTGCTGTTCAGTGGGCAGAAGGTGTACACCCTGATTCGGGGCACTCGAAATGTAGATAGGAACGAAGCCGCCCGCAAAATCACCAGCAAGGATTACGCCGTCTTCATACCCGAAACCGTGGATATTGTCACGGTGGGAGCTGATAGCAACGAACAGGGTGCCGTCAGTATTCGGTGCGGAACAGATAGAAGTAACATGCTCAGCGTGGTAAGGGTTGCCCTGCGGGTCTACAATATCACGAAGAACCCAGTTGCGGTTCTTAATGTCACTTTCCCATACAGCGGTACGGTTGTGAAGATGCTTAAAACCGGCAGGCTGGGAAGGGTCAAGCAACGGCAGGTAGATTCGACCCTCAGCATAGAAGCCCTTAATCTCCTCTGAACCGGCAGGCTGAGGGTTAATGATAGTGTTACCGTTGCTATCGAAAGCAGAAAGGCATACGCGGCTAGTACCCCAAGAGTCCCCATTGAGGGTAAGGTTACCGTAGCCGGGAATAATGTTACCAACAGGTGATACTGTAATAGAGTTAATAGTAGCCAGGGACTCCATAGAGCCTCCACGCTTAATGGCGTGACCAACAGCAGGAGTGGGCACCTTGGTAATAGAGGGGCTAATGGCGGGCTCAACAAAGCGTTCGCGAGCATTAGCGGAGGTTGCACTCATGGCGACAGTAGCGGCACCGGCAATAGAGCCTGCAAGCAGAGAGCGGCGGGTGATGGGCATTATAGTAGGTTTCCTTCCCGTTAAGGATTCAAGTTGTTGTGAATATGAATTACAACCTCAAAACTGAAGTTGCATGAAGCTATCATAACACACCCTCGATGGTTTGCAAAAACGTGGCAAAACCCCTAAAAATCAACCCAAAACCCCTAAGCGCCACAAAGTTATAAAAACAATAAGCGTGGACTCCATGCTGAATATCAACACAAAGCCCACGCTTACTAGGTAAAAATAAGAGGTGGCGACGGGAATTGCACCCGCATATCTAGTTTTGCAGACTAGCACCTAACTATTCGGTCACACCACCAAGAACTAATGCCTCGCCCTGTAAATTGTTCTAGGATAAACAAGGCGGGGCATTAGAAAGTGACAATGCGTAAGCGTGCTAAATGGGCACTACCAGCTTCTTGCCAGTAGCAACCGGGCTCCACAGTAGGTTTCTGGACTACTGTTCTTGCCCTTGGTTTACATACTTACAATCGCAACCAAGAAATCTTGATTACGTAAACATGCTATCACACGCTTTACGTATTACGCAAATCTGATTTAAAGCGCCGTGTAGTAACCATCAACAGGCATCCAGTTCACAGGGTGAATCAAAGTGCCCTCTGACGGGTTAAGTGCGGAAATCATCTTACCGTCACCCAGGTAGATACCCACGTGGCTGTAACCGTTCTGGAAGACAATATCACCCGGCTTAGGGTTGCTTGTCGGCTTCAACTCATTCTTCATACTGTAGGTGTAAGGCGTGAGTTTAATACCATGCTGTGCGAAAACCCAGGAAACGAAACCTGAACAGTCCCAGCTCTTAAACGTCTTGCCCCCCCAAACATAAGTGCCCCCCAAGCCACTCTTCGCACTATTCACAATGTCAGCACGCTTATCATGGCTCTGCTGAACCACTACAGGCTCAGCGGCGAGAGCTGACCGGAAACTAGCGGTACCGGTAGCAATAGTAGAGATACGCCCCGTCTTAGAGAATGTCTGAGTGGTAGCGTTACGGTTACCTATAATATCGGTTTGCGGGAATCCGTGCTTATCCCAGTGACCTTCACGAGCCCATTTTTTGCCTACTTCGCTGTTGAACTGGATAACATGCGTTCGGTTAGTGGAAGCGTCCCAGCCAATAATGTAGTAGTCATCGCCAATCTTGAAGTCCTGTGCGCGACCACCGTGCACGTAGTATTCCTCACTCACGGGAACACCTAGTTTATTCTTACCTACTTCACCGTAGCTCAACCATTTACGGGCAATGGCACTATTGGTGTCAATGCTGTGCGCGCCGGTCTGTTCCGTCCACACCACCATATTAGTTTGCCCAGTAGTAGTTAGAAAGTCCTGAGTGATAATACCATTACCCCGCTGAATCTCATCGGTGGTAGGCGCACCTAGCTCAACATCATGCTTCACCCAGTACTGACCAATAGCTCCGCTAAGCCAAATGTCATGTGCGGCGGTCTTATCGGATGACACAATGCGGTGACCTGAACCAAAATCTTGGTAGGTGTAGGTGCTCTTGATTATTTGCTCAGATTTCGGGTACTTGTAAGTTCCAGCTGACCTACCCGCCTTCGCCCATCGCTGACCGATAGGGTTCTTCTCATTCACGTTCTTACCCGCCGCCTGGTATGAGAATACGACAGTGTTACCTGAGTCGAACCTCTGCTCCCAAACACTATCAGTAATCTTGCGTTCATTCTCAATAGGCTTACCATAGTTACGCCTGTAAGAATCAACGTACTTCTTAATACCATTGACTACCTGATATTTCACAGTAGGGTCGGATACTGCCACCTTACCCGTGTTATGGTCTAGGGTTAGGCGAGTGATTACACCATTCTCGGTGCGGAAGTCCTGATAGGTGGTGTTACCCTGAGTAATCTCATCAGTGATAGGTGTTCCGAGAGTCCTAACATCACCAAGCTCAAGCCACTTATTCGTAATAGGCTGGAAGTTCGTCATGACGTGGACACCATTCTTAGCAGACCAGATAAGCTTCTTGCCACTATCAAAGTCTTGCTGTGCCGACTCACGGAATGAATATTCATCAGTGAGCGGGTAACCAAACCTGCCGTACTCGTTACCATTCTTGACCCACAGGTCGCCAATAGCACCATTCAACTTGATAGCGCCACCCTTGCCATCCTTGCGGTGAAGGATGCGGTAGCCGTTCGTGAAATCCTGTGCCCAGCCATTAGGTAGAGCCAACTCACGACCAATAGGGGGGCCGTAAAGCACCTCATCCTTATGCCAGTAACTACCAATGCCACTGTAAATGTTGATGTAGCCGCCATTATTGAAGTAGCGGTCACCATTATCCTTAGCCGGTGCCGTCTTCGGCTGTTCAGAGGCGGTGGAACGGTCAGTTACCGGCGACGGGGACACCTTACCATTACTCTGCCACTTAGACACATAGTTCGGGTTACGAACAAAATTATCCAACTCCGCCTGCGAACCGTTAAACACGTTGCTATCGCCTGCAAAAGGTGCTACCGATGAGAATTGCCAGATGTCGAAGCTAGTTGAGCCACCGGGCATGTATCCGGGGCCCGTCGAGTAGTTGGCAATATGAAGAGGGGCCGCCTTGAACTCGCCTGTACCACCCATACAAGTATTCCACCAGTCGGTAGTACTATAAATGGTCGGGTAACGACCTGTCTTCTCCTTATACGTGTTCATGAAGTCCCAAGTCCACGCCTTCAACTGAGACTGAGACATTCCAAAGCATGTATTGCCCAATGACGGGTAGGGGTTATACTCAAGGTCGAGCATACCAGGGAGGGTCTTACCGTCTGCTGACCAGCCGCCACCGTTCTTGATGAAAATCTCAGCCTGTGTACGACCTGATGACTGGGACGGTAGCGCGAAGTGGTAGCCGCCAGTTACTAGACCCGCTTCTCGTGCACCTGTGTAGTGGTTTGAAAATGTGGGGTCTACATAGGTGGTGCCTTCACTTGTCTTCATCCATGAGAAGCGGCTACCACCGGCGTATTGCGCCTTCCAGTTAATGTTTGGCTGGTGGTTAGATACGTCTTGCCCCAGTATACCCCATGAGGGTTTCCAGCCGCTCTTAGTGGTGAGTGGTACAACTGCTAGGGTTGGTGTCCCGCTGGGCAGTGTTTCATCTTGTGCGCCGGTTAGGTTCTGCTTATCATCTGCTTGGGCTTTAGCACCCCAACCGACGGTAGCGCCACCCTTCTTTGCACCCTCTTCAGGGGTTTCAGCAAGAGCAACCTTAATATTCTTCACATCAACCGCGCCCTGTAGGGTAGGAGCGGCTTCAGTAGTTACCGTATCCCCATCTATGTGAGTATCAGCATTGTTCTTGATGGTTTCATTCTCAGAAACGGTAATTGTTGAGCCAGCTGTAACAGTCTTTGCTTTACCATTATCCTGTTCACCAGTAGCAACAGCGGGTGCTAGGGTACTGGCAACAGTTGCGGCAAGTATGGTAGACGCAAAGATAGTTTGAGTGGCTTTCTTACGAGGCGTTTTAGCTGTCAAGTTTCCTTCATTCTCCTTCTAACCCTCTTAGTCGGGGTGCATTGAAATTTGGCAGTATGGAAGGCAGAGGCTTTAGTGCATGGCACACTTTACCCCTGCCCTCTATTCTGTAAACATATCAGGAAGGTTGAAAAAGTATTCAGGAAACTGTAAGGTTATGCACAAGCTTTACCAAGCATACCACCCTTCGTCCACTACCCCATCGGTAGTATCTACGCCGTGGTAAGCCGTGAATCCTGTAGGTGTTTCAGTGCGTCGAGCACCAGCTTTATACAAAGCAAGCGCCCTATCTGCGTCTGACAGGACAGGCAAATCATATTTACTATATGAGGGGAAACTCTGGTAAAGAACACCTTCAGAGGTTGTATCTAGAACCACGGCGTAATTATTCCTTGTAGGGTCGCTACTTGAGGGTCGCCTTATAATGTCGCCTTGCCGTACCTTGTTCAACCCTTGATACGACCCTAGATTATGGTAGGCGGGGTTAGAGTAATGCTCATAGAAGCTTTCCGCATACTTGCGCCTCTGATTCTGAGCCGTGATAGTCATGTACCCACAGCCTACCGTGTCATTAAACTTGAAAGCCTTCAAGTCTTCCTTCAAATCAGGGTCACTAGAGCTAGTCTGCGCGGCAATAACTTCAGCGATAGTCTTTTCGGGAATCTCAGCAGGCGCAACCTTCAGCAAATCCTGCGGGTTATACACCGCATTATCAATATTCGAGAACTTATCATTGAACACTAGAACATTACCATCAGCATCAGGAGTGCCAGCACAAGCATTAAGCATCTCTTCAAGCTGTTCAGCGTCACGAGCAGGCGCAGGCACACTATTATTAGTAGGGTGACCAGTAGAAGCTACCCAATCCATGAACTTAGGGTGCCTCTGCAATATAATCGGGGTTTCAACAAGAAGCTTCTGATAATCCTCAGCATCCACTGTTGTAGGTGCCCCGTCTGCCTTCACCTCGCCTGTCATGAGCCTCTTCATAATCAGCCCCGTATGGCGGCTAAGAGCAAGGTTCTGACTGACCTTAACCGACTCACGACCCGCATCCACATACTCCAAGTACCTATCTTCACCAACAGCCGCCAACCTATCAAGGTACTGCTGTTGATGGGCTTGCATATGTTTAATAGGTGGGTACTTCTCATCGGCGGCAATTACAGCAATGTCCGTGTGTGCGTTCTGTACAGATTTCCTATGTTTCTTCAGTAGGGCATCTGCCTTGTTCCTATTGGCTGGAATAGTCGAACCACCACCCGGTGCACTTACTGCCGCCTTACGTGTAGCAAGCCCACTATCAGCCCGCACCCAAAGAGTCACAGGTGTAGCGTCACTACCTTCACGAGGGGCACTAACCTCAGCGGTCACCCCATCAGGTGCATAGTAGCGTGAAAGGTTATATTTATCGTTAATCGACGCATACTTTTGCCGCATCTGTGAATCAGCAACGTATCGGTGTGAGTCGCTGGCTGGAATAAGTAGAGTCTGTTCTTTGGTTAGCTCCGCCCGTTCTGCTCGTAGCTGTTCCTTGTAAAGCTTGCTAATCCTTTTTTCTTTTGCCTCTACAGCTTTACTGTAGGTATCAAAGTGCTCCACGTCCTTATTATTTTTATACAGGCAACCGTTGGGGCTGTCTGTTCCTACACAGCTGTTAATGTCGCCGTTTGGGGATATGTGCCATGCCATATTATTTTTTCCTCCAAGGTATCTTGTTATCTTCAATATTTGCAGTAGGGTGAAAACAGGGCAAAAAAGAGCCCCTGACTGGCAACATCAAATGTTGCTTGACAGTCAGGGGCTTACTTTAGATATTCCCTAAACCTCAGAGCCCATAATGTCCCCAATACCCACAAGGAGTCTATAGCAACTAACGAACGTAGCTCACAGAGGGCGTAGAGCGCTTAGAAGGCGTTACAGACGGGGTGGGGGTAGGCTTGGCAGTGCCCTTAGAGGTAGGGGTAGATTTAGGCGACGGGTTATCGGTTGCAGAGGTAATAGGAACCAAGGAACCATCAACCGTAGTATTGGAACATCGAGGCGTGACCTTCATCTGAACTTCACGGTCAAAGAAAACCAAACCCTCCTGACGCTTAGTGTCAGTGAAAATAAGAGCGCATTTGCGGTAAACCTCATGCGACGGGTCACTAAAGTCCTTAAAGACAGGAACACCGGACGGGTCGGTATAAGAATAAATCAAATCGACCCCCTTCTCTTCACTGCGCCAATTACGCATCTGCGCCTCATCTACACGGGTACTAGTAGTAATTCCTTCGGCTACAGACACGGAGCGGCTATTGTGTTCAGTCCAAATCAGGTATCCGGTAGCACTAAGGAAACAGAAGGCTAGAATGGCGAAAGTCCATAGCGCCTTTTCGTCTGTTCGGATTGAGTCATACTTCAAAGAAGGCTTCCTCTTGAAGAAGCGCCCAATATCCGTGATGATACCCAGCTGGATAGCCGTAAATGAGGCACATACCAAGCCAAGGAAACCAAAGATAATAATCCAGAAAATAGGCTTTACAATTTCGTGGGCGGTAATGTAGTTCATGATGCTGTGATTCTAGGGGGTGGTTATTACAGGGGCAGGTTAGTGATGCCGAAAGCTACTAGACCCCAAACAAAGGCGCAGGGTAGCGACATCAGCATAAATCCGCGCATAAAGTCCACACCGTAGGTCGGTTCTACGGCGGAAACGGGGGTATTAGTGGCGGTAGATTCTTCGTTGAAAAGCATTAGTTATCCTTACTTGTGATTGAAATGTCCAGCAGAGCGTGCTAGAGCGCGTGTCGGGTTGGGTGTGGTATTGGTGGTTGCTTTAGCTGTTGCCTGTTTTGCGCCCCGAGCCTTAAAGTATTCGAGGGCTAGGTTTACAATATGGCTAATTTTGCTTTTAATCATCCACAACCTTATTGTCGATATTGACCAACTCAAAGAAAACGGTGAAGTTCCAGGTAAGGTCACTATGCGCATCCTTAGAGGCGTTGTCAGTGTTGAACCTCAGGTATGCGGTTTCACCATTGGTCTGAACAGCCTTCAGGTAAGACATGTAGGCGCAAGCTTCCACGTCGTATGCCTTGAGCGTGAAATAGAGGTGGTCATCTACAGTGCGGTGCTCTTCGTCTACAATGTCAGCGTAGCAACGGAACCAGCCGCCGGTAGAAATGTCTTCCAGTGCGAGGGTTAGAGTCTTATTCTGAGAAAGAAGTTCCTCGAAGCGGGTAGCAATTTCTTCAGTGGTTTCACCGTATCCGTTGCCGCCCACTTCGAGGACGAAAAATGCGTCCAGCATGTGTTATGTCCTTAATATTGGTCGTACATCATTAAATCGTGTAAAACAATCATAACACAACATATCGCTAGAGTCAAAATTCAATTAAATACGGGACTTTAGAAGCTCCTGAGTAACGCGCTTAGGAATTAGCACACCAGTCATCTGATTAAACATGTCAGCAGACTCTAGACGATACTCAATCTTAGGGTCTTTCTGCGCATAAGACCTTAGACCAATACCCTCTTTAAGGTAACCCAAATCTGCAAGGTGCCCAATCCACTCTTGGTCAATCGCACCAAAAATAATTGAACGAGCGTAAGTGCGCCAAACACTATTGGCTTCCAGCAGGGAATCCCAATGCACCTTAGCCGCCGCTACCAACTCATCAACAAGCACGCTCTGTGTTAGTTCTGTGCTAGTAGGATACTCAGAGAGCAGGTCTTTAGGGGTAATCGTGGGAACCCATTCCAGCTCCTCACGAAGATGCTTCCATAGGGCAGGCAAATCCCAATCGTCCAGGTGGTCACCATTCTCAGTAACCCAACCCTCAACAGTGGTGCGGACACTAGAAGCAATGAAATTAACAGCCAGGTCAGCCGCCACTTCATCATCACTGAGCAAGATTTCTGTTCGGTCTTCATAAAGCTTCTTACGCTGACCATTCAGAACATCATCATACTCTAGAGTCTGCTTCCTTGAGGTGCGGTGCATACCATCAACAGCACCCTGTGCACGCTCAATAGCCTTAGTGAGCTGTTTACCCTTAATAGGCGAACCGTAAGACTCGAACAGGCGAGCTAGAATAAGTGTCGAACGTGAAGCATGGAACCTGAACAATTCATCTTCTAGTGAAAGGAAGAACTTACTTCGGCCGGGGTCGCCCTGACGACCAGAACGACCGATAAGCTGATTATCAATACGGCGTGAGTCGTGCCTAGCAGTACCCACCACATACAGGCCACCAGCGGCACGCACCTTCTCAGCTTCAACTGAAATCTTTTCCTCCATCTGAGGAAGAAGAACCTTGTACTGTTCCTCATAAGCGGCAGGCGTATGCTCAATACTAAGACCCATGATAGCCAACTGTTCAGCAACCATCATCTCAGCATTGCCACCAAGAAGAATATCAGTACCACGACCCGCCATATTAGTCGAAACCGTGACCGCCCCAAGCTTACCAGCCTGAGCAATAATATGAGCTTCCTTCTCAATATGCTTAGCGTTAAGGACATTATGCACGATACCAGCCTTAGCAAGCTTACGGGAAAGCTTCTCAGAAGCCGCCACGCTAGTCGTACCAATAAGAATAGGCTGGATTAGCGGCTCTTCACCATCTTCCGCTTCATCTAGCGCGCGCTGTCGAATCTCTAGGATTTCAGCAACTACCGCTTCCATTTTATCCTGCTCTGTGAGGTAAAGCTCATCTTGTTCGTCAATGCGCTGTTTCGGCTTATTGGGTGGGATAGTCCTAACCGTCAAACTGTAGGTATCTGCAAGCTCAGCGGCTTCAGATGCGGCTGTACCCGTCATGCCAGACATTTTATCGTAGAGGCGGAAGAAGTTCTGCAAGGTAATAGTAGCTGATGTAGGGTTCTCAGGCTTGATTTGAACTTCCAGGTGACCGTTACGACGTTCCTTAGCCTCAAGTGCCTGGTGTAGTCCGTCGTTATAGCGGCGACCTTCCATCGCGCGTCCTGTATGCTCATCAACAATCATAATTTCGCCACCCTGAATGATGTAATCTTTACGGTTATGGTAAAGAGTCTCAGCTTGCAGGGCGGAACACAGGAACGTCAAAATTTCACTATGGGTACCGAAAAGAACCTTATCCGTGGTTCCGAAGTAGTCGATAATCATATCCAGGCCTTCATCTGTGAAATCCACTACCTTCTTCTTCTCGTCTACCGTATAATGCTCATCACGCTTCAGTAGCGGCATGAGCGCGGCGGCATTGGTGAACCACATCTCAGTTTCCTTAGCGTCCTGAGCCGGTGCGGAAATAATTAGAGGTGTTGTAGCTTCATCAAGAAGAATCGAGTCAAGCTCATCAATAATGACGTAATTCAACTCACGCTGAACACGGTCATCAGGGGAATATGCGAGGTTATCGCGAAGGTAATCGAAACCAAACTGGTTATTCGTGCCATAAACAATATCCCTGCTGTAAATATCCCGCCTTTCCTCGGGACTCATAGACTCCTGAAGAGCGCCATGAGTTAGACCAAGGAAAGAGTAAATAAGTCCCATCTGCTGTTCCTGCTCACGTGCAAGGTAATCATTGGTGGTAACCAAGTGTGCACCCTTACCAGTAAGCGCGTTCAAGTACATCGGGGCAACAGCGGTTAGCGTATTGTGAGTAACTACATGGTCACCCGCCAGGAAAAGGTGTGAAGGGTGAGTGACTGTGAAGCATACCTGCTCTTCCTGGAACCCAAGGTCAAGGACTGCTGTAACTTCTACATTGCCGCTAGGTGCAGTGTCAATCTGTACCGTATAGGGGAAGAACCCTAGACCCTCAACATCCTTAATAGTTGCAGAATAACCCAAGGCACGCGCATACCAAGCAATCGTTTCAGCATTACCCAGGTTAAGCGCATAACCTACACGTAGACCCGTAGCACCAAGGGGCTTGGAGGTCATCTGAATAAAGTTCTCAGCCTGATACTTCGCAGGTGCCACAGTATTAGCCGGGTCACCAAAAGAAGGGGCGGCTGTATCAACTAGAATGTTGGCAAGATTACCCGATTCAAGCTTCACTGAAGGTGCCTTGTCCAGATTCACAAAGAAGTGCTTCACCGCATGATTACGCTTATCACGGTAAGTGACAATAACACCTGAACGGAGTAGTGGCTCCAACGGGGAACGATTATCTCGAACATAGGTAGAAGAACCAAGGTACATATAGTTAGAAGAGTCATTCACTACCCTAGTGGTACCCTCAAAATCAGTGACAGCAAGAAGACCACTATCAGTCTTCTTAACCGTTTCGCTAGGGTGTGTCGCTAGAGCTGTATCATTATCAAGGGTGCAACCATTACGTGGAATAAACACCTGCTGACCAGACTTCAACTTATGCAGAATATCCCCGGTCTCAACAGTCTCATACACAGTGCTAGACATTCGAGGCGCAATATCCCAGCGGTGCTGTAGGTTACACCTAACGGTGCGCAAATCATCCAAAACTAGAGCGTAAACATCCTGCATACCCTGGGGGAAAACACCTGCAATAACAGTAAGGTCACCATTACCAGCATACACGGTATCACCAACACGAATAGCCCCTGCAAGCTTAGCGCCCGTAGGGGTAGGAATAGGGGTATCTACCGTGACAGCTTTACCCTCACCAGTCTTCATTTCAGCTACCTGACCATAATGTAGGGCGATGCCACCCTCTAGCTGTACATCATAATGCCTCTTACCAAGAACACGGCGTGCTACTTCACGAACCACAGCAAAAGCCTCGGGAATAAGAACGTCCAAGCTTTCACCAGATTTAATACGTTCCTTAAACTCATTGGTCTGTGCCGCCAGCTCTTCGTCAGTCATTTCTTTATAAACAAACTCGAGGGCGTTGATTTGCCCAATAAGTGCTTTAGCGCGGCGGGCTTCACGCTTCTCGCCTGCACGTAGTAGGTGCTCAAGAAAATTAGCCAATGTGGGGTATCCTATGCTTTCAAAATCTCTGCGTATAACTATTTTTATTACTCAGACCATTCTACCAGCTTAGTTTCAGGGGCGAATAATCTGTCAGGTCTAAAGGCTACAAATATCTAGTTCAACTATTATATCACACTCACCAGCTATACCATAATTAGCCAAAAGTCAAGCATGACACGTAAAATTAAAAGTGAAAATATTCACCCACAACAAACAATAACCAACACAAACAATGAGTGAAGAACCAGTAACAGAAAACACCCTAGAACTAAGCACCAAAGAAAAAGCTGTAGCAATCCTAGCGACCCTAATACACACCGTAACAGTCACATGGTGCACCATAGAACTAATGAACCCCACCATACCCCTAATAGGACTCACAGCACTAATAATAACCCTATGGGGAACCCTCAACGCCGAGGAAACATACAGGCAAATGTTACTAGGAATCTACGCAACCTTCAGCATAACAGCACTACTAGCCGCCTCAGACGGCATGAGGCGCGGCGACATGCTAGGACCAGCACTCATACTAGCCACAGGCGCAATACTGCAATACATGGCGAACCTAGCAACAAAAGCATAAACAAAACAATAAGGCGCAAGCTTGAACGTCTCCAAGTTTGCGCCTTATTGCGGGTCGTACCGGTAAAAGCAACCCTATATAATAACGAGCGGTACCGGTGGGATTTGAACCCACGAGCGAACACAAAGCCGCTAACTCCTTAGCAGGGAGCCCCAATAAACCACTCTGGCACGGCACCAAAAGAAAATCACGAAATATCGTGAACTCTGTGAATATAATATATCGTAAACCGAAGCGTACCGCAAATCCGCTGTACATGACTTCGTTCGAGCGACTGACGGGAATCGAACCCGCATAACCTGCTTGGAAGGCAGGAGCTTTACCATTAAGCTACAATCGCAGACCTTGACATTATATAGCTAATCATAGCCGCCTGCCAAGGAATAAGGTTACTTGCTGTTCTTTAGCACTTCCTCGCACTCACGAAGAACCTTATCGTGCCGCCTGCAAACCACAAGAATTGCACCGCAGGCTACTAGTGCGGTAGCCAGTAGAAGTAGACCAGCAATGAGTGTAATCATGGTTGCTACTTCAGTGCTACCAGTTACAAGGACAACCAAAGAAGAAGCAACGAAAGCTGAGGGTACAACCAGGGGTGCATGAAGCTTTTCAAGTCCTTCAAAATCAGAATCACGAGTCAGCCACTTCAGGAGCCCAAAGAGGATAACAGCTCCGCCTAGAATGTGGTACCACTCAGGCATTGCATGTGTCTTGCTCGGGATACTGGCACCCATGTTTACGCCAATTAGAATCGAGACGAAATAAAGGGTTAGAGTAGCGAATCGGATACTCTTCTTCTCTTCTTCAATACCTTCAGTATCGTTTTCGTCAGAAGCGGTTCCTGACTCTTCGGTTACTTCACCATTTTTGGTGGTTCCTTCCATCTCGACGGTATCCAGACTAGTTACCGACTTCTCTTCTTCCTTGTGTTCACTCATGGGGTTTTCCTTTGCTTGGGTGTTTAGAATTTGATGGGGTCAATCAGTGTGGCACCGCCTACGCCTGTTCCTCGCATCTGTGCGCGGGCAACATCTACGGTGTTCAACCTGATAGCGCGGGTGTCCACTTGATTTGCGCCACCTTCAATGAGGGGCACCTCTGAAACGGGCTTCGGGTCTTTACTGGAGCCTGTAGGTGCTTCAGGGATGGTCTTGGGTTTGCGGATAATGTTTAGAACCTTCTTGAACATTACACCCTCTCTGGTAAATTGTTAGTTGAGCTTGATAGTCCAGGTGGAAGCTTCAAGGTCAAGTTCATCACCGATGAGGTTGATAACCTTATCCCAGTAGTAGCGATTAACGCGCGCTTCCTTATTCCTACCCTTATGCATATCAACTACACGCTGATATTCATTCAAGCTAGTGGTAAGAATGTCCTGGAATGTCTTCTCGTTGCCGGTAACGTCAAGAAGACCCACTTCAAGAAGAACAAGGTCGGGGGTGCTGATAGGACCGAAGCTGAAGCCGCCGCCGCCGCCGAGTCCACCCTCGTAAAAGTATCCGGTAATAGCCGCACGGGTGTATACCTGTGCAACGGTCTGAGCGTATGCTTCACGGAGGGGGTCACCCTTGCCAATCATCTCAAGGATAACGGCGGTATTGGACTTGATAATGTCGTAGTTCTGGTTGTCGCAGTACTCGTAGGCGGCTTCAGGGCTCTGGAACTTCTTCAAATCCTCGGGGTCGAGGGAATGACCGAACGCCGTGTCGGTACGCGAGCTGAAACCCTGTGCTAGGAAAATGTTTTCCCACATGTTCTCGGGTAGAAGTTCCCAAATATCCTTGTCGTGGACAATAGGGGTTTCAGGCAGTAGCGGCATGTCAGCTTTTCCTCTCTGGGTGGAACAGTAAATATCTTCATGAGTAATCATAACACACTCTCTGGTGTGTTGCAAAATTAAGTGACGCTGAGGCGTTAGGCGATGGATTTAAGATGCATATACGGGAAGGTTACGGCGTACTTGCAGGACTTGAGGCACCTAACGGACTATTAGGCACATTACCCTGATTAGCCTGCGGTCGGAAAGAACCATACACACTAAGACCTAGAGTGGCAACACCAAGAGTGGAGCCCAAAGTAAGCTGACGGCGAGTAATTAAACCACCTGTAACGCGCACCCCCGCCGAATGTTTGCTGTAATCATCTTCGTATAGGTCGTACAGGTCGGGGCGTTTATCTTTCACTACTAATCTCCTTAAAAGTACGGGTATTCAAAAGCAACTTGAATATTAAAACACATTTCCCCCCAGCTTACATATCGAAACAATCGACTATATTATAGGTGACAGAGTACACACAACACTATGGAGTGAACATTGAAGAAAACAACCCCCCTAACATTCGCACTACTAGCACTAACCCTAACCGCCTGCGGCGGCGCGGCAGAAAACGCTAACACAACAAGCGTCTCAAGCACCTCAGTAAGCGCAACCGCTACACCTACCCAAACCACCAGCGCGCCTTCTGAGACCGCAACCCCTAAACCGTCACAGGAACAAGCAACACAGCCCGCCGCTGAAGGCAACGACCACGCAGGCGTAGTAAAATCTGACCCTACCCCCGGCTCAGTAACCGTAGTAACCAGCGACAAGCCTGTAGTGTCACCCAACCCTGAACATACGGAACCGGCAACAACTGACGACAAAACGAAGCTGGAAAACACGTTGAAGGCACTAGAAGGTGCCCCCATCATTTCAGGTAACAGTAGGGTTATCCCTAAACGAACCTACGACATTCAGCCCGCCGAAAGCCGTGAAGCAAACGGAATCCTAGACCAGAGCAAGTACGCCGAAGTTGTCATTATCGACGACGTTCAACCCGGAAACCCCGAGTACGCTATCGTAGCCGCACAAATCAGGGGTAACGAAGCAGACGTCAAGGCGAACGGTCTACGAGTCATCAGTGCAAACTCCGCACGGCAAGCATTGGACAATAACGACAGTACACGAATCCAAGGGTTCAGCAAGTATAACCCTAACGCCATCTACACAGGCAAAGACATTCTAGTGCTACACATCAAGCAATCCAACCACGGGGCATACGTAAAGGGTGGTGCTACGCCTGTAGCAACACCCACCCCCAGTAACTAAATATAAAACCAAGAAAACCCCCGCAGATACGACACTCAATCGTAAAGCGGGGGTTTTCTACCCAGTAACAAAAACTAAACAAGCCCACCCCACATACCAGGAAACGATAATCATAGTCAAAACCAGCCAAGGATGGTAAGGTGGTACCCCTTCGACACCGTAACACCGAAACAGCCGGCGTGAAAGACTGGCATTATCGAAAATAAACCTGGTAGTAGCACGTGGTGAATCCGTCTAATCCTTGAGTCAAGCTTCCCGCCGTAACCAACCCCAACTCAAAAGAATGTTGAGTCAGGACTTACCGTGGTCGGCGGCTAAGAACTTGACCATAAAAAACATAGCGAAAACCAAAAATAAACCACCAAAAAC
>ENA-OWLE01000066-OWLE01000066.1-metagenome-genome-assembly--contig:-NODE-66-length-18728-cov-5.896768_pt1 | contig 18728 bp, 25 predicted proteins | sample MGYA00245345_ERZ651094 | MGnify/ENA primary metagenome ERZ651094 (study PRJEB26857, sample SAMEA4031770) | metagenome | biome: human; feature: oral; material: saliva | place: Philippines | collected 2014 | study... | reverse complement strand
TGGTAAAGATATAATGTTAAATGTTAAAACTCTTATTAAAACAATATACAATGATAGCAGATATTTCTATAAACAAGAGATTGAAGGTTATCACATTTTCACAGATGCCCGAATAATGATTTTTATTAAAGAGGGAACTAATGAGGAACTATATAAAGAACTTTCTGAAACGGTTAATAGAAAAGGTGATATAGATAAAGAATATTTAAAAGAAGTTTTAGAAACTTTCTTAAACGGTGAAAATAATATCAATTCAAAATATAAACCAGATAATACTTTCACTCTTATTGACTCAGAAAATGGAAAGATTACTTGGTTTTCATCACGTTTACTTGCTTGCATTTCAAAACGTTATAAAACTGGTAAAGAGTTTGTGAAGAATACACCAACGCTTAAACATGACAATTTCAGAATTTACTATAAGGGCGAGGAAGATTTATTTGTGACAGTTTTGCCCGTTCATGCAATGGGAAATGATGGGGTTACCTTTAGAAAATAAATTATTTCTTTATTAAGGTTAGCACTTGCAAAAATTTTTAAATCGTGCTACCCTTAAATAAGGAAATAAAATAAATTTATTTCCTTAAATGTAAAAAGCGAATTTAAAAGAAAGGGGGTTTATTAATTTGTCAAATATTAAGGTAAAATACAACGCTACAAGTGTTACATTTAATATTTACGAGCGAGAAGGTGAAGAAGTTAAAATCAAACCCGAAACAATTATCATTAATCAAAAGCGACAACTTCCATTTATTCAAAACTATTTGAAAAAGCATTATCCGAAAGCGTTAACGCTGGAAGTTTTAGACTTTGAGCACGTTTCTATGGTTGCTAGTCTTCCATTCTCTACCGTGTTAGAATATAGTCAGGGGGTAGATAGTTAATGACACCACACGAACGCAAAATAGCTCGTGACTATCTCACTAGAAGAAAACGCACCTTACAACGACAGGGGGCAAATAATAACGAGATTAAAGCCTATTTAGGTGGGCGCTGGAACTTTGCGGGTATGAGTGATAAAGCACTAGAAAGGGCTTATCACGAAGTTAAAAGTAAAGGAAAAACTAAGGTCTTTGGCGGTCACGTTTACTCACAAGATTATGTAAAGAAGGCTAAGGAGTGGTACGGTGATAAGTTTGCACAAGAAAAACTTACACAAGGTTATAGAAACTCTAAGAAGTCTAAGCTAAACCGTTTTAATGATGTTAAAGAAGTTAGGGCTTACAAGTCAAAACGTGATAGAGAAGCAAAAGAACGCTATATCAATGCCCTTGAAGATATGTTTATCAATTCTTCAAAAAGCACCGATAAAAACGAAATTAAAAAGTTTAATGCTTTAAAAAATCGTATTAATCGCATGAGCGCTTCAAACTTCGGTAAGTTCTTAACAGGTGGGGCTTCGGACAAGGTTTCTTTTGAAAGGGTCATGGTCTTTATAAAAACAGACGATAGCGAAACCGCTTTTGAATTTCAAGAATCTTTAGCTGGTGAAATTTTGGATAACGTGGATAGGTTTTCAAGGCAATTTTTAAACGATATGAAGCGAATGAAAAAAAGAAAGGCTAGATAATGCCTTGTTATCTAGCTGGGGACTTTGAAACTACTACAAACCCAAAACAAACAGAAGTCTGGTTATCTTGCTATGCAAGAGTTGAAGATTATAATGATTTTTCAAAATTTAAAGTGCATGAAAATATTGAAGATTTTCTAAAATCTCTTTACGTTACCATGTTACAGATTAATGAAGAATCGGGGGAAGATGATTTCATTATCTTCTTTCACAATCTTAAATTTGACGGGTCTTTCTTGCTAAACTTCTTTTTATCTCAAAATATAGAGTGCACCTATTTCATTAATGACATGGGCGTTTGGTACTCAATCACCTTAGAATTTCCCGATTTTAAGTTAACATTTCGGGATAGCTTGAAAATCTTAAATTTTTCGATTTCAACAATGGCGGGGCTTTTTAAAATGCCTATTGCAAAAGGTGAAACGCCTTTACTTGATAAGAAACCCGAGGAAGTGAAAGAAGACTGGATAGAATACATTAAAACGGACGTGGGTATTTTAGCCCGTGGGATTTATGCAATGTATTTTGAAGAAGGTTTTACAAAATTTACATCAGCAAGCGAAGCCTTAACCGAGTTTAAACGTATTTTCAGAAAAAGCGGGCGAAGTTTTAGACAGTTCTTTCCCGTACTTGATGAAAATATAGATGCTTTTTGTCGGAAAGCTTATCGGGGCGGGTGGACTTTTGCCAATCCAAAATATCAAGGTCTTACGCATGAGAAATTGATAGATATATATGACATTAATTCAATGTATCCCGCTACAATGTTACAGTCAGCGCTTCCAATCGGTGAGCCTAAACGCTACAAGGGGAAACCAAAAATCATTCATAATGACAAGTATTATATTTATCATATCAAGGCAGAATTTGACCTAAAAGAAGGTTATCTACCAACTATCCAAGTTAAGCGCAAAATAGACGCTTTAAAAATCGGCGTTAGAACTAGCGATTATGTAAGGTCTTCTAATGAAGAAGTGATAGACTTATATTTGACTAATTTTGACCTTGATTTATTTTTAAAGCATTATGATAACACTATTTTATATCTTGATACACTAGAATTTGAAACGGAAAAGGGTTTATTTGATGATTACATAAGCACTTATCGTTTCAAAAAAGAAAACGCTAAGACACCAGCAGAGAAGCAAAAGGCGAAAATTATGCTTAATTCACTTTATGGAAAGTTTGGTGCTAAAATCGTTTCAACTAAGAAAATTGCTTATCTGGACGATGAAGAAATTTTGCGCTTTAAGAATGATGAAGATGAAGAAGTAACTCCTGTATATGTTCCCGTTGCCTTGTTTACTACTTCCATAGCTAGACACTTTATAATCTCAAACGCCCAAGCAAACTATGAAAATTTTCTATATGCAGACACGGACAGTTTACACCTTTTCCATTCTGACAGTTTAAAATTGGATATAGACCCGAGCGAGTTCGGGAAGTGGGCACATGAAGGACGGGCTAAACGTGGAAAGTATTTGCGCTCTAAACTCTATCTTGAAGAAATTATCAAGGAAGACGGGACAAGCTTTCTTGATGTAAAGGGTGCTGGTATGACTGATGATATTAAGAAAAAAGTTACTTTTGAAAATTTTGTTATTGGTGCAACTTTTGAAGGTAAAAGGGCAAGCAAACAAATAAAAGGGGGCACGTTGATTTATGAAACCACTTTCAAAATCCGAGAAACCGATTATCTTATTTGATGATTTTGTCTTACAAGTTTATCAAGGTTTTATCAAAAAGCTTTTAAAGACTCAACAAACCAAAAATAAATCTGGTTATTATTTTAAAACTTCTAGCAACTTACCAAAAAATGAACTCTATATCAAATCTTTTTTAAAATTTAATTACGCTTATGAAGATTTTGATTATATTTTAAAACTTTATCGTTTCATTATTGATGAAGTTGATAAAATCAGCTTAAACGCTTTTTACAACTTAACACTTTATCTTTCTGATAATCAAATCTATCAGTTAGATAGCAATCAACTTTATGATATTTTAGAATTATCTAAAAATTTAATCAACGATTTAGAAAATAATTCTAGTATCATAAATACAACTAATTTTTTAAAATCATTACAGAAAAACGAGGTATAAAAACATGGCTAAAACAGTAAAACACAACAACTTTGATACAGTTATCGCAAGCGCTACAATCACCGCAACGTCGAACAAGTCAGACGGAAAATACAAGCAAGAAAAACCAACTAAGACGGTTTACCTTGTACCAAAAGATGAAAAAGAAGCTAAAAAGCTGGTTGATTTTGGACTTACGCAATACACACCAGACGCAGACAAAGACCCCGATGCAAAACCTTATTTTATTGTAAAAGCGACTGAAACAGTTAAGGCTTACACTTCGGAAGAAGATTTTGAAGAAGTGCATTTTGGTGTAAACCATGAAGAAGTTGATGAAGAAACGGGCGAAGTTAAGACCAAGAAAACACCAAACTATAAGACAGATAAACCCGTTGGCGTGGCTATTGTCTTTGTGGAAGGTAAGGACAAGGGCAACGATTTTTACCGCTTAAATGCTCTTTTGCTTGACACACTAGAAACACTTGAAGAAGTGCAACCCGTTAACCCATTTGCAAGCTTGTTTAAATAAGCGCAAATAAAAAAGGGCTTCAAATGAAACCCTTGATATAAAACACTTTTTCAAATCTTTAAAAGTCAGTTGGTAAAAATGACCCGCAAGGGCTGGCACGCCTTAGCGTGTTACCTTCCAACCCTTACTATTAAAGTTTGAAAATGTCTTATATATTCATTATATCATACTTGTATATTCTTAACAAGTATGATATACTTTTATTGTATAAATACGGAAAGGAGTTTGGCTATGACTTCGCAAGAATGCTTGGATATTCTCAACGCTATGAGCGAAAAAGTTGGAAACGATGAAGAAATTGAAAGCTTAACCGCTGACCTCTTAAGCGTTAAAGACTTTGTTTTAAGCGTTGATTCAACAATCGCACAGTTAAATGAAGACGTGGAGCAACTAAACCAGAAAAACGTTCAGTTGCGGGCTTCAAATAACACGCTTTACCGTCAAATTGGGCAACAAGATGAAATCATGAAGAAAGCCCAAGAAGAAATCTCAATGGCTTCGGCTATTAACGAATTATTTTAGATAGGAGTAAGAAAGAATGGATAATCTTTCAAAACACATTAATTGGTTTCCTAACAATGTCTTGGAACAGTTGAAACCAGCAGAACCGCAAACAGTTGCGGAAGTAACACCAGCGGACACAATGCCCGCAGACACACCAGCGCAAGAAGTTCCAAATTATCCCGCTATTGTAGATGATACGGAAGCGGAAGCGGTGGAACTCAATATCAATGAAGAAAACATTGTAGAGGAGTAAAAAACACATGGCTAATAAAATTACAAATTACCTTTCTGGTGAAATGGGCAAACCCGTTTCAAATATGGACTTGCTGAACTCAATCCGTGAGCGTGCAAGCCTTGACTACCAAGCAGACATTCCCGTACTTGCTGGACGAATTAACCACGCAAACGTTCCCGTGCAACAATTCGAAGCACACGCAAACGAGTTTTTTAAAGCGTTGGTAAATCGTATTGGGTCAACCGTTATCAAGGCGCTTTCTTATGAAAACCCGCTTTCTATTTTTAAATCTGAAACTTTTGAATTTGGTGACACTCTTCAAGAAATTTACGTTCACCCCGCTAAAAAGAAAAAATACAATTCAAAAGATGACACTTCACCTTTTAAATTTGCGGATACTGATTTCGAAATTTTCTATCATACTCTAAACAATGAAAATTACTATGAGCGTACTTTTGAGCGTGCATGGATTCAAAAAGCCTTTGTTTCGGATATGGCATTCGACGAGTTTATCGACAAAATGTTTACAAGTTTGCTTTCATCTGACACGTTGGACGAATACCAAGCAATTAAGGAAGTTTTGGAAAAATCACTTGGTGAAGTTGCCTATACTGACTTGGCGGGAACACCTAAACAGATTACCGTTGAAGGCACTAAGATTGACACCACAAAAGCGGACTTTGTTATGGACTTTAACCAATCCTTGATTAATCAATCAAAACGCTTTACTATTCCAAGTCGTAAGCAATTCTTTAACCCCGTGGGCGTTCCAAACGTAACACCGATTGAAGACCAATATTTAGTTATTTCTGCAGAGTTCTCAACTCACTTAGATATGCTTCTAGCTAATGCCTTCAATATGGATAAAGCAAGCGTTCTTGCCCGTACTATCGTTGTGGACGATTTTGAAAAATTCACGGGTGCTGGTGCTAACACAAACCGCAAGCCCGTTGCCTTCCTAATTTCTGCTAAGTCTATCATTAATAAAGATAAACTTGTTCACATGGAAGCAATCCGCAACCCAAGAAATATGACTTATAATTATTTCTATCATCACCATTACATGACTAGCCTTTCACTTTTTGAAAACATTCATTTCTGGTACACAGAGGACTAATGAAAGGGCGGGCATAAGCCCGCCTATTTTAGTATAAGGAGTTTTAAAAATATGAGTTATAAACGTTTCCAAAAAACGCTTGGAAGGGTTGAACATTCAAAAACAACCGTAGATAAAAACAGACAAGCTTTTTTCCAATTTTACTTTAATTATTTCTATAATATTATTGTAAACTATTTTACATGGGAAAACTTGCCCAATGAAATTGATGAAATTTTTCTTGAAAGAAAATTAATTGAAAATGGACACGTTGCATTTTTTGAAGATGATGAATTAGGATACATTCTTCAAGGCGGGACAAGAGGGCAAAAGCTTAATTATTATGACTTGCCTTTATCTTATATTCCCGTGAATGCTTCATCTAATACCCGCTTTAAAGATAGAAATATCGCTTATAATAAGGCAGAATTTGAACTATTGAAGGATACAAAAGGCAAGCGCCCTTGTATCGTTATCCCGAACAATAATTTTTATGAACCTTATATTGCTTATATTACACTATTTTGCGAAAAGCTGGCAGATATTGAAATGACAATCCAATTAAACAGAAACGCCCAAATCACACCGTTTTTTGTTTTGGTAGATGAAAAAAGCGTGCTTTCTCTTAAAAATATTTTCAATAAAATTTCAAGCTTTGAACCCGTGGTTTATTTGAACAAGCAAAAGGACAAGGACGGGCAAGACAGTTTCAAACAACTTTCAGACTATTTACAAGTCTATCGAACTGATGCCCCTTACCTTTTAGATAAGCTTCACGATGAAAAGTTAAGGGTTATGAACCAGCTTCTTACGTTTATCGGGATAAACAACAACCCAAGCGACAAGAAAGAGCGTCTAGTGGTTTCCGAAGCTATTTCAAACAACGGTGTCATTTCTGCAAATATTGAAGTTGGCTGGAAGTCAAGACGGAAAGCGGTTGAATTGATTAATGCTTGTTATGGCTTAAATATCAACGTGAAACCCGCTGAAACTATCCAACAATTCAACCTTGATAGAGTGGCGCTTGACTTGGAAAGTGAAGGCGTTCAAACGATTGACCCCGATTAGAAAGGCTTACCAATGACACAAAACCATACTACAACAACCATTGAGCGCTTTCTTAAATCACGGTATAGAAACCCCGTTACCAATCAACTGGACGGGCTGGCACTTGATGAAGACGGAAATTTTCTTCATTATAACAAGATTATAGACCAGACCTATAACGAATTATTTAAGGATATGCACTTAAACCCCTTTGTCAATGATGACTTTAAGAAAGAGTTTTGCAAGCACTTTTATAACCGTGAAATTGGTCTTGAAACTTTTGCCCGCTTTCAAATTGCCCTTGAAGAAACCTTCAACAATGAATGCTTTAACTTATTCAAACACTTGTCAGATTTAAGAACTAAAACAGTTGAAGAACTCAACAAGTCAATGAATATTGACACGGTAGGCAATCAAAAAGGGGACGGGCAAGCACTTCAAATTGTAGAAACAAGACCGCAAGAACGAAAAGAAATAATATTTACTGAAAAATATGGTGTTATTGAATACGCTAACAACTTAGTAGAAAATCACCAAAAGAATAACGCTGATAGCACTTCAAACGTTTCTGGCTGGTCTGGGTCTAGCCTTGCTGACCGCTTACAGAATAATGCTTCCTTGACGGATTTACAATTTCAGATTTTTAATATTTGTGACAAACTATTCTTACAAGTCTATTAATAGAAAGGAGTTAAACCATGAAGGATTTATCCGCTTCCAAGATACTAAAATATGATAGTATGCTGGAAGAACTAACACTTTACAATCTGGGCGAATTTAAACCAGATAAAGACGGTCTTTACTATATCAAAAAAGATAGTAAGCACTTAGGCGATTTAAACAACCTTTTTATTAAGTTGAAGCCTATCAGTTATCATTTTAAGAGCAATGAAGGGGCAAGCTGGAGCATTGAAAAGACTACAAAACCCCTTGAAGCGAATGCCCTTCTATATATTCGCTTTAAAATTGTGGGCGCTTACTATTCCTATGATAAACTTGTTTCAAAATCAAGGCTTAAAGGTTTCGGGCGGGTGATTGATGATAATAATTATTTTTCAAGTGTTCCCCTTATCAATCAACTTACACATTGGGACAATGGGGTTATTGTCACACCTAACTATCAAGCAGAAATTGCAAGGCTTGAAGAAGCAAGGCGCAACAATATCTTAATAGACTGGTCTAGCTTTAAAATTGTGGTAACAAACAACTTTAAGGGTGAGAAAAGGCTATTAATGACCGCAGAAAGAGGGCATGAAACATTATGATAAAAATTTCACTATCTGAAACAGAAAATCAGTTTACCGTTGAATGCACGGGGCATTCATTAGAAAATAATGAGCCTTGCGCCCGTGTTTCAACTGCTTTAGACATGATGAAGCTTTTCTTTACCAAACACCTTGAAAAAACTAAGCGGGTGCATGGATTGACCTTGCTAGTATTTAATAAGAAGGGTTTGACAAAAGAGAAAAAGAAACTACTTGAAGACTGTATCTTATATTTCTATGAATTAAAAAAACTATATGGGTCTTCCATTCAAATTTATGAAAATAACGAGGTAAAAGAACATGGTTAAATCAACAAAACTAGTACGGGCGATTAGTTCCATTATTACATTTCAAAAACGAATCCCGCAAGGTATTCAATCGGTAACAATCAAGGGCAAGGAAGCCTTAGCAGATTTAGAGCTTGATAAAAATTACGATATGGACTTAAAACTAAACGCTGACAAGGACAAATTAAACGGTGTTAGTTCAAGTATTCCATACATTCAAGCGACTACTACAACAAGTGGAAGTCTACCAGACGAACAGAAAAGCGTAAGCCTTGCGCAAGATTTAAGAGAGTTTCCGTTGACAAGTGGGGAACTGGTAACAGTTGAAAAAACTGAAAATGCCCTTACTCTTAATGATAACAAGGTGAAAGAACTAGTGGAAAGTAAAGCCGAAGCCTTAAAGAAAGAATTAGGAACTGGAACGGGTTCAACTGCTAAACCTATCACGCTTAATGGCGGGAAACTGGTAACAGTTGACAAGGCGGGCGATACGCTAACGCTTAACGATAGCAAGGTTAAAGAGCTAGTGGACACAAAAACAAATCAGGTAAAAACTGAATTAATAGGTATGCTTCCACAAAAATTTATTATTGATAAAGTAGATAATATTAACAATAGTATTAACAACGCTATTTTATATCTTCCAATAAGCCCAGATGACACAATAGCATATATCACTATTATTTGTTTAAACACTGATAATACAGAAACAGTTATATTCTTATCAGTACCTACGGGAAATTTTAAGTTTAAAAACATTGAAAAAGGTATTTATACTTCTTATGAAATATCTCGTGCAACTGTTTCAGTAAATATGTATTTTAAAAAAACTATTTTAAATTTAATTGTAAAAATTATAGTTTTTGGTGATTTATATGAAGAACCTACTATTGACCTTAATACTTTAGAGGGTACTTATGACTCACACATTACAACTGGAAACACTGCACAACCGTTACATTATGATGAACTATAAGAAAGGATTTTAAAACATGAATCCCGAAGAATTTAAAGAAGAATTTTTTAAAAATTACCGTGGGCGTTATTCTAGTTACTGGGTGGAGCGCTGGGGACTTATACCAGAATTACCTACAAGCTTCGATAATGCTAACTCAATCTATGAATTAATTGCATGGCTTCAAAGGGCTTTCAAGCAATTACTAGATGATTTTGTGTCATTAGAAAGCGAATTTGAAGACTTTAAAAACGCTATTACAGAACTACTTGAAACCCTTGTCCCGCTTCTCATTAAACGGTATATGGATAGTGAAGAAGCTGACCGCTGGTTTACTGGTAAGGCTGATAAGTATTATGAACGTGTTATCAAGCCTTATATTGACCGTGAAATCAGAAACTTAAAGGAAAAAATTGAGCGTGATTTACAAGAACTTGAAACCCGTTTCAATCAAAAATTAGATACGGAAAAACAAGACCGAATCCGTGAAATCAATAATCTTAAAGAAAAGCTAGAACAAGAAAAACAAGCTAGACAACGGGACAAAGAAGACCTTACAAGACAAATCCAAGACCAAGCAACCAAAAACAACGATTTAAAAGATACGTTGACAAAGATTATTTCAAACCTTGAAAATTCTGGTGCGTGGTCTGGTGGTCTTAAAGGTAACTTTAAAGACGGGCGCAACCTTGCGACTGGTAACATTAATATTTTTGGTGGCACACCAGACGGGAAAAGCTTTATCCGTACAAATAGCGGTCAATCTGAAAATGACTTGGCGGGTGGTATTTAATGGGTTTAGAATTAAGATTTTCAACAAGCACAAATGCCAACATAGAAAATTTTGGAACGGGTGTTCCCGCTTGGACGGAAGCTTATGCGAACGCTTGGCACTTTTCAAAGTCTGATACTGATTACGGTTATATGACTAACGGAAACACTACTTACATTCAATATGGGCATAATGACCCGTCAATCTGGGCAAGTATGCGTTTTTGGGGGCAATCCGTGGAAGTTATCGAACAACGGACAAACCCCGATAATTCTATCACCGCTAAAATAAGGGTAAAGGCTTTATTCTGGTGGTCTAAACGTGTTTCAAATAATGCTGGTTATCGTGTTAACTATGATATAAAAGTAAATGGGAAAACTATTTGGACTTTTAACGGGCTTACAACTGATGAAGTGATTAAGAATACCGAAGCGGTTCAAGAGTTTACTGTTACCGTTTTACCCGAAGAACGCTCTAGTGCTAGTGCGTTAAATATTAACGTTACTTACCCAAATGGTGAATTTGATAACAATAATTTTTATGTGGGTATTTTCCTATATAATAATTTCAAAAAATCCATTAAACCGTGGGCAATCCGTAAAGCTGGAGTGTTTAAAAGCTTGAATCGTGCAAGTGGTTTCTTTAAGCGTAGGTCTGGAAGCTGGCAAGACAAAAGCAACCAACCTTTTAACGCTATCAATAAAGAAGGTTCTGCATCTCATAAAATCCGAAAAGCTGGCAAATGGCTAGGACAAGGGAAAATGGGAACTGATTAAAAACGGGAAGGGTTATCCCTTCCCTTTATTTTAGAGGTAAGAAAATGAAAGAAAAAACGAGAATCTGGGTATATACCAAGTCACCTTTCAAAAATGATTATGCGAATGTCATTAATTTTGAAACGCTGGAAGCTATGGAAGACTTTTTTACAAAACCAAACAAGCATATTGACTTGATTTACAAACGGGACGATTTTCAATATATTGAACGCAACGGGTCAATTTATGTTTCTGGACGAGTTGAAGAATTTGAAAAAGCGACTTATATGCGCTTTATAAATAACGGGCGGGCTTATTACGCTTTTATCTTCGACTGTATCTATCAAAACGAAGGCACAACGGAATTAATTTATGAAATTGATGTCTGGAACACATACCAGCAAGAACTAAAAGCGGGGCAAGTTATCGGACAGATTGAACAAGAAACCCTTAAAAACTCAATCGAAAATTTAAGGGATAGCGTGCAAGGTTTCCAAGCTGGAACGAAGTTTCCCGCAAAAGCTGGGCAAGTGGGCATAAAAACAGAGTGGCTTGTAGTTGTCGCTAAACCAACCATAAACTTAACGACCAAAACCAAACGCCCAAACAATATGACCTTTTCAGGTATGCAAAAATCTTTCAAATATTTCTTTATCCCCGTGGACTTGAAAACGGGTACAACTAAACCTTTTATTTTATACGGGAAAAAATATCCTTCCTTTTATCTGGCTAACCTATACCGTCATTTATTCGGTCTTAAAGAGAATAGCGGGACAACCGTCAACCAGATTATTAATATGTATTTGTCCCGTGATATTGGTATCAAATATCGTGAGAAAGAAGAAGACGGAAAGAAATATATTGAAATCTTAACCAATATCACCGCAACTGTTCAAGAAATCGGTTCTAAAAATAGTAGAAATTATCGACCAACAAGCGCAAGTGGAAGCGGGGGCGGTGGTTCACTAACCGAAGATAGCGGGGATATTTCAACCGAAGAAAACCGAGTGCGACTAGTAACAAGGTTGATTAAAAAGCTTGTACCAGATGCAACCGCAACGGGAATCGCTGGCATTATCGGAAACTTTTCTGCTGAAAGCAACGTGACCGCTAAGAAATATGAGGCTGACTACGCAACGGGCTATGAATACGATAAAATGGCAAACCTTCCAACTGCTGAAAATCTTGTTGGAAGCTGGGACGCTTTTGCAAGCCTTTACACCATTTCATTAAATGAAGCGGGGTATAGAGGGTCAGACGGAAACCATTGGATAGGAATGGGAATCGGACAATGGACTGGTCCAAGATGTGAAGCCCTTATCAACTACGCCAAAGAAAAAGGAAAATCCGTTTGGGATTTTAGCCTTCAATTCAATTTCATGAATGAAGAAACACGAGCAGAAACTTTCCAACGAATCGCAAAATCAAGTGCAAGCGCTGGGGACAATGCAAGCGATTTCATGTATAATTGGGAAGGCGTAAACTATAAAAAATCGGAGCGAATCGCTGGGGCTGAAAATTGGCTTTCAACGGTTGAGGACGAATTAAGAAAGGGAAGTTAAACAATGACAGAAGCTAAAAAGACACTTGAAGCGCTAAACGTTATCAAGTCAAAAGTAGGCACAAGCGTAGGTTCTGGGGAATGTTACGGGTTAGTGGCTTTATATTCTGAGTTGCTAGGTGGTTGCAATATTGGGGGTGGGATTAACCCCCCAAACCCGAACGGAAACGGAAGACAAGCAGACGGAAGCGACCAGCGTAGAGGTATGAGCGCAAGCAATATCGGGGGTGACTATGACTGGGCAAGCTATGGCTGGCAAGTGGTTTATGACCCGAGTTTTTCAGATTTAAAAGCTGGGGCAATCATTAACTGGAAACCAACTGCAAGCAATATCTGGGGGCATACGGGTGTTATATCAAGCGTTTCAAGTAGTTCATTTGATGTTATCGACCAAAACTATGACTATGGGCGCTATACTATGGAAAGAACGGGGCTTGAACGTACTGACAACATAGAAAGCATTATCTACCCGCCCGAACTTGTTTCTGGTGATGTTGTAGGTACGGTTACAGGTGACACAGGCGGGACGGTAACGGGTAACGGTTCAGTTAACACCAGCGCTTTTGATGTGGAAGCTTTACTAATTGAGGTTGACGGGTTCTTTAATTTTCAACCTAATGAGTATGAAGTTCCTAACCTTTTGTTACTGGCTTATGAAAGCATACAAGAAAATTTAAGGAACTATAAAAAGAATCCGTCACTTGATGTGGAGTTTCAACTATTAAATAGCGAGTTCACGGAAATTGAATTATACGATATTTACGGAAATTCTTATGCTTACCAGCCCCAATTTTTCCCAAAAGACCTTGACCCCGACCATAAATATAAGATTATCACTACGGGAAGTCTTGGGGATAATAACCAAGTTCACATTAACTTTTTAAAGTATAATAATAGCAATAGCCAAAACTACGTTAAAGAAGATATTTACAGTTTAATTTCTTTTGACAAGTGGGCGCAAAATAACCCCGAACATTTCAAATATGGCTTAAATGATGTTACGGGAAAAAACGTTGCTATTTTGAATGATGCAGAAGCTTCTTACATTCAAACTCATAAAAATCAAATGGAGCACACACAATTAACATTTAAAGAAAATAAAGAAATGTTAAAACAAAATATAGACTTGTCAACCAGCAAGGTAAACTTAGCCAATGAACAATCAACCTATAACGCAAAATATGCAGTTGACACGGCTAACCTCAATCAATGGAGTACTGGTATAGGTGCAACCGCTGATGTGATAGGAAAAGCCCTTTCTGGTGATATAGGCGGGGCGGTTTCTAATGTCTTTACAGGTGGCATGAGCACTTACAACGCTATGCGAGAATACCAGAATAGACAAGTACAAGCGGGCTTTACTGAAAGCGCTAATAAATTAAATAGCCAAAGTAACGCCCTTGCTAATATGCAAGCGAAAATTGGACTAGACCAATCTATAAGGGCTTATAATTCAACCCTTGCCGATTTACAAAACCAGCCTATAAGCGTGCAACAGATAGGGAATGACTTATCTTTCCAAACTGGTAACAATTTAACAGATATTTTCTGGAAAATTTCTCTGGCACAAAAAGAGATTTTAAGTAGAGCGAATGACTATATAAAATGCTATGGTGTCTTAGTCAATATCTTCTCAAATGATGCGCTGGGTGTTATGACAAATAGAAAGAAATTTAACTATCTAAAAATGATAACGGTTAACCTTACAACGCTACAAGCTAATCAATCACACATGAACAGTTTAATGGCTATTTTTCAATCTGGGGTGAGAATCTGGAATTATGAATATAATAAAGATGATAGCGTTTTATTTGATTTAATGAAAAACAATCCAAACTTTTAAAGTATGATATAATGAAAGAAAGGAGGTATTTTCTTTTTATGACTGAAACAATAGAAAAATGGTACAACCCCCAAAAGATGCTAAGCTATAATCAGTATTTGAATTTTGTTATAGGTGGGCGGGGAATCGGTAAGACCTTTTCAATGAAAAAATACTTGTTAAAACGATTTATTGAAAAAGGGGAACAATTTATCTATTTAAGACGGAACAAGTCAGAACTTGACCGAATAGATAAAGATAAATTTTTTACAACAGAATTATTAAGCCAAGTTTTTACAAACTTTAAAATTTTAGAGTCAGATGCTTCTAAAATCCACACAAAGATAATTTTTTCATGCAATAACATGGCTAAGGAAGAAAACACCTTAATATTATCAACCACTAAAATAATCTTAAATGGGAAAATAGTTTGTTATCTGAAAAGCCTTTCTACTTGGGTGGACTTGAAAGGGTCTGAATATGATGAAGTCATGAGCATTTTATATGATGAGGTCTTGATAGACCCCGCAAGTAAAAAACGGTACTTAGATAATGAGGTAAACGCTTTATTAAATTTCATCTTTTCGGTATTTCGAAGGCGGGACGGTTGTCATGCTTACCTATTATCTAATGCGTGTAATTTTAATAACCCTTATTTTGCCTTTCTGAAATTTTACAACGATACGGGAAAACGCTTTTACAATTTAAAAAGCTATGCGACCCTTTTGGAGTTCCCGCCCCATTCTGCATTTACAAGCGAAGAAGAAAAAGAAACAGGATTTTTTAAATTGCTTAGTAAATCAAATATTTATGAATCAGTTGCTAACAATGAATTTCAGATTAAAAATGATAAAAATATTTCAAAAATTAAGGGGCTTAAATCAAGGCTTTATAGTTTCTATGTAAATGATAGCTATTTGACGGGCTATTATATAGATAATATGGTCTATATCGCCAAGGGCTATGATAAAAATCTAAGCGCCTATTGTTTAGAGCCAAACCAAGTAGAAGACGGTTATATTTTCTTAAATAAAAATAGCCCGCTTGGAAAAACACTTAAAAAATTGTATCTTCAAAATATGTTTATTTATGAAGACTTAGAAAGCAAAAACAACTTTATGGAGGTAATTTCTCATGTTATTTAACCTTATGGTGGAAACCGCTAAAAGCGATTATATTATTTTTCTTTTCGTGCTTATTCTATTCGATTTCATTTCTGGATTTTTAAAGGCTTGGAAATGGAAAGTGGCAGATAGCTGGACGGGTTTAAAAGGTGTTATCAAGCATACACTCACCCTTTTATTTTATTATTTTGTGGCGGTCTTCCTTGCCTATATTCATGCAATGACCTTCGGGCAAATTTTACTAATTATCATTAATTTATACTATGTTTTGTCAATTATTGAGAATCTTGCAGTTATGGGTGTATTTATCCCAAACTTCATGAAAGCACGGGTGCAAGCTGAACTAAAACGCTATACTGAAAAACTAGAAGGTCAAGACCTTTTCAATGAATTTAAAGGAGTGAAAGACAATGAAAAAGAATGATTTATTTATTGATGTATCAAGTCACAATGGATACAATATCCAAGGAATCATGGAACAAATGGGAACGACTAACACCATTATCAAAATTTCTGAAAGTACCACTTATATAAACCCTTGCGCCAAAGACCAAGCCAATCAGAGCGACCCCGTGGGCTTTTATCACTTCGCTTGGTTTGGCGGGGACGTGGAAGAAGCAGAAAGAGAAGCACGGTATTTTATTAATAATGTTTTTCAATCGGTTAAATATCTAGTGTTAGACTATGAAGACCACGCAAGCGGGGATAAACAAGCAAACACAAATGCGTGCTTGCGATTTATGGAACTAATCGAACAAGCGGGTTATAAGCCAATCTATTATAGTTATAAACCTTTCACGCTTAACAATGTATATTATGAGCAGATTATAGAACGTTTCCCAAATTCACTATGGATTGCGGGTTATGGTTTAAATGACGGTCAAGCAGATTTTGAATATTTCCCAAGTATGAATGGCATTCGCTGGTGGCAATATTCAAGCAATCCATTTGATAAAAATATCGTGTTACTTGATGATGAAGAAGACACCAAACCAAGAACGGCTGGAACATGGAAAGAAGATAGTAAGGGCTGGTGGTTCAAACGTGAGAACGGTTCTTTCCCGTATAGCAAATGGGAAAAAATCGGTGGATACTGGTACTATTTCAATTCTGAAGGTTATTGCTTAACTTCTCAATGGTTGAAAGATAAAGAAAAATGGTATTATCTAACTGAAAGTGGTGCAATGGCTACGGGCTGGGTTTTAGTTGGTTCTGAATGGTTTTACCTTGACAGTTCGGGCGCTATGGTTACGGGCTGGGTTAAATATAAAAATGAATGGTACTATTTGACAAATGAGCGTGGGAACATGGTTTCAAATCAATTTGTCAAGTATGGTGAGGGCTGGTATTTCATTAAATCAGACGGAACAATGTCAGACAAACCAAGCTTCACAACACAACCAGACGGGCTTATCACAGTTATTTAAGATAAAGAAAAAAGCTAGTAGGAAAATTCTACTAGCTTTTCTTATATTCTGAAATAATCTGATAAGCGTTTTCTTCCGGATTATCAAGAGCAAGAGAGCAAAGAGCCGAAAGAACTGGTTCAATCACTTTTAAGCGGTCAGCAAGATAATATTCAACTTGCTTAAAGTTTGTTACTTGTTTATCAAAATTAGTGATTAAGTAAGATTTAGTGAGTTTTTCTATTTCTTCTTGTAAGCTGGTTTTAGGGTAACCAGCAGGGTAATTCTTCACCATTTTATGAATCAGTTGAAGACAATAAGAAGTGGTGTATATAACTAGATTATCGGGCGTTATAACACCCCGTGAAGATTTAAGGGATAACTCTTTCAAGTCTTCAACTTGTTTTCTAATTAAGTTTTCATAGAAATAAGCGGTTTCTCTATCCATAATTTTAACCCCCATTATTTTCTAATTGTGACACAATGCGCAAAAGGGAAGCGGTGTTTGAATCGTTTGCCTTTTTTAGTTTTTTGATAGTGGCTTCTTGCGTTGAAATTTGATTTTTTAAAGCTATGAAATTATAGTTAAAAATCATTAATACTGATAGAGTGGTGATAGTAATTAATTGTGAAATGATAAACCACCAAAATAAGAAGCGTCCTTTTTTGTTTAATCGGTTGTAAGATTGTTTCATGTTTTAATACCTCAAAAAATAAATTTCCCTTTCTACTGATAAATAAGTGACTTCCAAAATAGCGTTATATCCTTTTGAACCATCACTCATATATTGTGGATAACATTCTAATAATTTATAATCATAAACTTCAAAGTTTTCTATATCTTCAATTTTACGCCTAAAATGTTTAAAAATATAATTAGGGTCTGAATACGGTGAACCCTTAAAATAGTATTTTCTAACAATCTTTCTAGCCCTTTCTAATTGTGAAGGCTGGATTTTTTCAAGTTCTTTCATCTAATAAGTTTCCCTTCCTTGTATGTATCGTTTAAAAGCTGAATCTAAGCACAAGTGATTATAATCTGAATTTTTTAAATTGCTAATTTCTTCAAAAATAATCACTATATCACGCTTTCTGAAATAGTTTATTTCTATTTCTGAAAATCCATGTTTTAAAAGTCTTTCTTTTTCATTTTCAAGGTTTTCTTCTTTTACCTTGCCTATACAATGAATTTTTAAAATTTCTTCCTTATCTAGTATTATTTCAAATTTAGCGAGCATAAGGCAAACCGTCCTTTCCTAAGTGTTGATAATGCTTACCGTCAAACCATAGAATATAAGCGGGGTTAATGTTTAACCCTAATTCTGTTTTAAGTCGTGCTAGAATCGTTTTATAGTCCATTGCTGATGACTTAGTGAATGATAGTTTTACAAAATTTTCCGCCCGCTTACTAGCTGAATCATAACGGTAAAAATGTTTCTTGTTTGGTGCGTATTTAGTCCAATTATAGACAAGTTTAAATGTTACTTTCATTTTTCTTTCTCCCTTTTTAAATTTCTTTCATCATGATATTATAGACTGGAATTTCTGCAATTTCTGAAATTGCTTTTTCAAGTTCTGTATAATCTGTTTCACTTGGAACATATACCCAAATAAATTCATATAAACTTTCAACTTTAATTTTTACACCTTTTAGATTAAACCCTTTTTCTTTTAGTTCTTTCTTAATTTGTAAAGATGATTTCATTTTCTTTTCT
>ENA-OWLE01000065-OWLE01000065.1-metagenome-genome-assembly--contig:-NODE-65-length-18736-cov-28.041325_pt1 | contig 18736 bp, 9 predicted proteins | sample MGYA00245345_ERZ651094 | MGnify/ENA primary metagenome ERZ651094 (study PRJEB26857, sample SAMEA4031770) | metagenome | biome: human; feature: oral; material: saliva | place: Philippines | collected 2014 | study... | reverse complement strand
GTCTGGTCATGTACACCTACACTGACGCCCAGATGCTCTCTTCTGCCGTTCGCGGTACCGAGACTCTGCGTTGGACCTACGATGCTGCTGGCGCGCTGGTGCGTGTTGAGTACTTTGATAGCGCTCAGCCTGAGAATGCTTGGGTGAAGGTGCTGGTCACTGATGAGGGTGCCCGCGTTCGTGCAGTGTGCGTCTATGGCGTGCAGGATGAGGCGAAGGTCGGCTCCCAGTCGGCTGAGTTTGCTTCTGCTGTTGAGGATGCTCAGGCGTGGCTTCCGCAGTGCCCGGAATCCGTGGAACTTGAGGGCGTTACCTTGGTGCCGGTTTCGACGAGCGTGTTCTCGTATGACGGTAATGATTCGCGTCTTCTGCAGGTTTCTTCGGATGGTTCCGGTTCGTCGTTGACCTATGGTGCGGCTGGGTTTGTGAGCTCGGTGGCGTCGTGGGGTTCTGCTGAGGATTCGGCTGTGTCCTTCTCGCTGCTGTGTGCTTCTACTGATGGTCGTGTGCTTGCTGCCGGTGGTGCGCCTGTTGGTGTACCCGAGTTTGGTGTACCCTCAACCGATGCTCGCGTTAATGCGGGTTCTGTGGCTGGTTTTGATGCTTCGGTGATGCATCCGCTGGTGTGGGATGAGAATTCTTTTGTTCCGCGTGTGCTGGGTGTGGGCGGCTCGTCGTTGCCTTCTGTGGGTTCGTTGGTTCCTGGTGCTGGTTCTGGTGCTGGTTTGTTGGATCCGTATGGTTGGGCGTCTTTGGGTGTTGTGGCGCCTGCTGTGCCGTCTGCTCAGGGTGCTGGTGGTGTGCCTGTGTTGCCGGATTCGCTGGTTGGTGTTTCTGCGGCTTCGGGTGTGGTGCTGGGTTCTTCTGGTTTTGAGGTGTTGGGTGCTCGCGTGGTGGATTCGCGTGTGGGCCGTTTTACTGCGCCTGATCCCCTGAGCGCGCCGGTGGGTGCTGGTTGGGGTGGGGATCCGTTCTCGTTGGTGGGTGGTAATCCGGTTTTGTTGGTGGATCCGTGGGGTTTGTCGCCGGTGTCGGTGGAGGATTTTGAGAAGTATCGTGAATCCTGTGCTGATAGAGGCGTGAATGGATGGCTAAATCGACATTCTGAAACTATCCAAACGGTACTTACTGTAGTGGGTGTAGTTGCATCTGTTGCTAGTTTTTTTGCGTTAGGGCCTGTGGCTCTTATTGTCGCTGGAGTTGTTGCTGGCGCATCTCTTGCCGCGGCTTCCTCCATCTCAAGTAACCGAGATGAGAATGGCCGTGTGAACTGGGGCCGCGTTGGAATCGATGCGGCAATCGGTGGAGCTTTTGGCGCTATCGGTGGTGGTATTGCAGGGCAGGGTCGTAATATGATGGTTGCCCTGGGCCGCACTAAAGCCGTTGGCGCTTTAGAGCAAGCCATCACCGGTGGATGGTCGAAGGGTGCGAAAGTATTTGCCACTAGGGCGAGCGTGCATGCGATTCCCGAGGTTGTAGCCAACTTTGTGGGTGGTTTTGAGAACCTTGCCCATGATGCCGTGAACGGCAAGATTGGTGATAAGGGGCAGTATTCTATTCGCGAGCATGTGGTTTCTACCGTCAGCGGTGGTATCTTTGGCGGTTTGTCCAATGCTGCTCCCCGTGCACTCGCTGGTTCGTTAGCTAAAAAGGCATCTCCAACCCTCATTTCGACGATGGAAAAAACATATCAAAAAACATATGATAGTGCGCGAAAAGTAAAGAATAAGATAACCCCTTATGTTCAAAAGATAAATAATGAAAAGATTACTAATGCATTTGATGTTACCTCTGAAAAAGTGAGTAACTTGATCAAAAAGAGTAAGGTTGATGAGCCGCGTCCTCTAATTCAGAGTGCTTTTGATACCTTAACTCCCGCTGTTTTGAAGACTAGCCAGGATCTCATTGATACTTGGGGGAAAAAGGGGGAAATAGGCCTAACCGATGTAATTTGGAGTGGTGCTAATGGTTTCAAGGCAGGTATTTCAGGGAGGAGTAAATATCATGAGGGGTCTTCCGTTAAAGACCCGCGCACCATTGCACAGCTTGGCATGAGCCATGATACGAGTTTGTCTCGAATTACATATGTTCGTAACCCAGAGAAAAATAAAGCCCGGTTAGACCAGAAAAAGCAGGAGTTGGATCAAATTATGATGGAAATAGGTCGAGATAATGTATTTTCAAAGGGAAAGGATGAGTTGAAAGATATGGCTTCTTATATTAAAGATCATCGAGAAGAAGTAGTTAATAACTCGGATAAATCTTTTTCTGAATTTATAGCTGGTTATCAAAATTCTAAGGGTGAGAAGTAAGTATATGTTGAATAGATTTATATCTGAAACTGTAACTAATGGTTCAATTGGTGTGGTGCGACCTAAAGGTTATATTCCTCTGGGTCAGCGACAGAAAAAACCGCTGCTGGCTGTACTAGCTACCGATTTCTTTGTATTGCTAGTGTGTTTCTTGCTTCCATTAGAAATCTCACGCGATACGGAAGAACTGATTTCTATGTTTGTATTTTCAAATATTGTCGGTTTGTTCTTCTGGTTCTTAGCTATTCATTCGCATGCTTTCTACGTCCAGCAGAATGCGACCTCCGTGAAATGGCGGAACTGGCGGTTCAAGACCCGCGAGTTCGACTACAGCAGCATCACGAGAATCCATATGCAGGTTAACAATAAAGGCGGCTACTTTGTGATTAGCAGTAGCCAGATGGGTAAGCGTCGTCTAGGTGTAAGCCCCGTCTTCTTTGACGTTACCTACATCTACCACATGATTCTTTTCCGTGAGCGTTACGGTGTTTGGCCGCCCAAATATGTGCCGGAGCTCTTCGTAGAGTTCGGTGATTACGAGGAGATGGATACCCTTATCAAAATCCTCTGCTACGCCCGCAAGTACGAGATTGGCTCGCTTGTCGGTAGGGAAGGGTACTTGCCGATTCCGGAGCACCTGCAGCGCATCCTTGATGCCTCATCTAAATAACGTTATTCAGATGTAGCACCGCATAGAGAAAGCCCTTGGGCTGAGAGATTACCTCTCAGCCCAAGGGCTTTCTACGTACCAGCGGTTGCTCACCCGAGCACCACCACCACCCGCTGGTGAATGGTCGCCCAGTCTTCACCCGAGCCTCGCACCGAGTTAACTTTCTAGCCACCTCACCCATAGACCATCAAAGTGCTCAACATTTCAACGTGTCAGAGCTTTCAAGCACATAGAGTATCCTTGGGGAAGGTACGCCACCTGCCGGTGGTGCGCTTCCGGATATTCACCAACCACACGAAACGAGAACCCGCCATGCGCACTTTCCTCATTGTCTTCTGGGGTGTTGATGCGTTTGGTGTGCTGGTGCGTGTTGAGTACTTTGATAGCGCTCAGCCTGAGAATGCTTGGGTGAAGGTGCTGGTCACTGATGAGGGTGCCCGCGTTCGTGCAGTATGTGTCTACGGTGTGCTGGATGAGGCGAAGACCGACTCCCAGTTGGCTGAGTTTGCTTCTGTTGTTGAGGATGCTCAGGTGTGGCTTCCGCAGTGCCCGGAGTCTGTGGAGGTTGAGGGCGTTACTTTGGTGCCGGTTTCGACGAGTGTGTTCTCGTATGACGGTAATGATTCGCGTCTTCTGCAGGTTTCTTCGGATGGTTCCGGTTCGTCGTTGACCTATGGTGCGGCTGGGTTTGTGAGCTCGGTGGCGTCGTGGGGTTCTGCTGAGGATTCGGCTGTGTCCTTCTCGCTGCTGTGTGCTTCTGCTGATGGTCGTGTGCTTGCTGCCGGTGGTGCGTCTGCTGGTGTGCCTGAGTTTGGTGTACCCTTAACCGGTGCTCACGCCGGTGCTGGTGCCGCTGTTGGTTCTGGGGCTGGTTTTGATGCTTCGGTGATGCACCCGCTGGTGTGGGATGAGAACTCGTTCGTTCCGCGTGTGCTGGGTGTGGGCGGCTCGTCGTTGCCTTCTGTGGGTTCGCTGGTGCCTGGTGCTGGTTCTGGTGCCGGTCTGTTGGATCCGTATGGTTGGGCGTCTTTGGGTGTTGTGGCGCCTGCTGTGCCGTCTGCTCAGGGTGCTGGTGGTGTGCCTGTGTTGCCGGATTCGCTGGTTGGTGTGTCTGCGGCTTCGGGTGTGGTGTTGGGTTCTTCTGGTTTTGAGGTGTTGGGTGCTCGCGTGGTGGATTCGCGTGTGGGCCGTTTTACTGCGCCTGATCCCCTGAGCGCGCCGGTGGGTGCTGGTTGGGGTGGGGATCCGTTCTCGTTGGTGGGTGGTAATCCGGTTTTGTTGGTGGATCCGTGGGGTTTGTCGCCGGTATCGATTGAGGAGTTCGAGAAACAAAAGGCTGTTGCCGCCTCTGTAAGGAATGTCTTGGAGTACGTGGCTGGCGGCGCCATGGTCATTGCTGGCGCTGTGATTGGTGCTGTTGGTACTGGTTTGGGCCCTCTGGGCGGTGCAGCGTTTGGTGCCGCATCAGGTGCTTTGATGGGTGCTGGCATGTCAGTAATTGAACAGAAAGCTTCCGGTGGAAAGGTTGATTGGTCTAAGGCTGGTAAGGAAGCTTTGAAGGGAGCTATTACCGGTGCTATAACGGGTGCTGTGACAGGCGGTCTGGGCAATTTGAAAAAAGTTGCTGATGTTGCATCAAAGATGAATAAGGTAGAGAAGGCTGCTGAAGCTGCTAAGGCTGCTAGGGTTGCACGGGAGGCAGCTAAGGCAGGGGCTCTTGCGTCGAAGTGGAATACGGTAAAGACCGTTGTGGCGACACAGGGTAGGAACCTGGGTGCTGCTATGAAAGAGTCGAGGGTCGTAGAGGATATTGTAAAGGATACGCTGTCTGGCGGTGTTAATAACGTGACGGCATACTATATGGACGATACTGTGAAGGATAAGAGCGTTATGGGGGGCGTCGGAATGTTTATTTCTGGCGCTGGGGCTTCTGGAATTGGTGCTCTTACTGGTGGCGTATTGAAGACACGAGCTAACATCAAGGGGTATGCACCATTTGAGGAGCTTACAAGGAATCGTTTTGTTGATGCTGCCTATAGTGCTGGAATTGATGCTGGTACGGGGGCTATGAAAACAACGATGCAGTATGGTCCTGAACAAATGATTAAGGGACAGCCTTTGGAAGGGGATAAGTTCTTTGAAAAGGTCACAGAAGGTGCGGTTAAAGATTTTTCAAAGTCATATATTAAGTCTTCCGTAAAGATGAGTCCGGAGACTGCGAAGATGTATCGGGACAAGGGTCAATGGTACGCATTCCAAACTGCTGATGCATTTAATAATCCTGCAGGAGTTCTGGATCGAACATTTGAACGACTCTTTCCGGTTGAGTTGATGGCAAGGGTTAAGTGACAATGGTGTTTATAGGCAATATTAAAAAATTATTACATAGTTTTATGCAAAAGGTGTGGGAGGACCGTTTTCCCATTATTTTTATAATTTGCTTGGCTATGGTCATGATTTTCTTGTATGTATCTACTAGGGTAAATATAAAAAATACTTACGAGACATGCACTATTAAATCGATAAAGACAGTTGACCGAGGCGGGACAGTCGCGGGATATAATGATGTTGCGCCTGTTGGTGTTTTGGAAACGAAAGAGTGTGGAACACTTCAGATGGTAGTCGCACCTCAAGGGTATACAGTTCCTAGTTATCTGGAAACAATTAAAATAGGAAAAAAATATAAAGCGTATAAATCATCTAGTACATCGGACAAGGATACGGATTTCAATGTTCTTCGCTTAGAAGAGATTGATGAATGAATGATTCTGAAATTTTATAGATGTGTATTTCCTGGATATTATTCTTGTGATGGGTATGGCTTGGATTGACTCCATGGGGTATTTATTATTTTGCGATTATATATCTATAGATTACATCGGCACAATTTAGAAATGGAAGAAATATAAAGTCAAAAACTGAATAGTAGCGCTGATGAAGAAAATTTTTTCATGGCTACACAATTTGAAGAAGGTAAGTGTCTGCTGAGTCAAAAGCAACCCAATAAAGAGAGCCCCTAGGCTGAGAGATGTTTTCTCAGCTCAGGGGCTTTCTGCGTGCCACCGTTAGCGGGTGATAATCGCGAAGTCGCTGCTGGACAGGTTCGTGAAATTACCAATCTGCGCGTTCACACGGCACTTAGACGTCACCGACAGCGCCGTCACCACCCGCTGATCCTCAGACACCAACACATGCCCCGAACAACCATCCGAAAAACTAATCAACTGAGCATCCGGAGAAATCGCCTGAACCAGCGTCGAAAACTCACCCGTACGCGGCAAAACCATCAACGGGTTCAGCTCATCCGCACCACTGGGCCACACCGGAACCACCGTCACTGGCAAAACACTCTGATTCACCACACGAGAAGGGACCCGCAACTCAATCGACCGCAAACGCTGAATCGGGTACGCCGTCGAACGAACCTCCCTGTCAGAAATAGCCTTCGACGTCTCAGAATCAATACGGTTCACCCACTCCTCAAAAGCACGCGAATCCTTAAACTCAGCAGACACATTCGCCCGAACCTGCACCACACCATTAGCCGGGATACTCACCCCAGACAGATTCCACGAACACGGAACATCCACCGCAGTCACACTCGACTGATTCTTCGACACACCAGAAGACGCCTGACCGGCATCCCACGTCACCGAAGCACACGAACCACCCTCAACACCGGGAAGCACCTGCAAAATATCGCCCCGAAGAGCCGACTTCTGCGAGGAAAACTCAAAAGTCAGGCGGGCACTCTTATCCCGCGGGTTATACGTACCCTCAATACGGGTACCCAAACCACTCGGTAAAGACGCCGAACTATGGCTCGAAGCAGACCACGACTCAGCCGTCTTAGACGAACCCTTAGAACCGCTCAAACCCACAAAAGCGAGCACACCCACAAGAATCAAAGAACCCAGAATAGCGCCCCACACCAACGGGCGGCGCAACGGCGAACGGGCAGGCTCCTCTTCCTCAACAACCTCATCAGGCACATATACCGGCTGCTCCACCACAAAAGGAGCGCGGATAACCGTCTCATTCTGCGCCTGACCCAGCGACGGCATACCCGCACCATACAGCTCCGTAACATTCTGCCCGGACACCGCAGAAACCGCAGGCTCAGCACCATGAACCACCGTAGGCGTGTACCCCACAGCACCCGAAGACACCTCAACCCACCGAGGAAGCACCGTATCAGCCGCGAAACCCTCAGCCAAAAGACGCAACTTAGCGGCAGCCTCAGCCGCACCAGGACGCTGAACCGGGTTCTCCGCCAACATCCCGTGAAGCACCTCAGCCACCTCAGCCGGAATCTGCGGCGACACCTGCACCGCACCACCGCGAGCCGGAAGAGGACGCGCCGCCACCAACAACTCATGAAGAGTCACCGCGCACGCATAAACATCAACCGCCGGAGTAGCCACACCATGCGCAGAACGCTCCGGAGCCATATACCCCGGAGTACCAGAAAACGAACGAGAAGCCCCCGAACCCGCAGAGCCAGTAAAAGAAGCAATACCGAAATCAGCCACACGAACCTGCTGATCCAGAGACTCCCCCAAAACACCGCTCAGCAGCACATTCTCCGGCTTAATATCCAGATGCATCACGCCCCGACGGTGAGCAAACTCCGCCGCATTCAGAACCTGCACCATCAGACTCAACGCCAAACGAACCGGCAGCGGACCCTCAGAATCCAGCTTCTGACGTAACGAACCGCCATGCTGAAAATCCATCACCAGAGCCAGCACGCCGCCCTCAACCACCATATCCGTCAACGGCACAATATGAGGATGCGACAGCGCCAACAGTACCGAACGCTCACGCACAAAAGACTCAAGAACCACAGGGTTCTCCGCAAGCTCCGGACGCAAAACCTTCGCCGCGTACAGAGCCCACGAGCCGCTCATCGTAGCAGCCCACACCTCACCGACCGCACCGGAACCCACCCGGCGCACCAAACGATACGAAGAGCCAAGGGGAGCGCCCGCAACCAAGCCCCCCGCAGGCTGACCAGCAGCCTGCGGGGCGGGATGAGCATCACGACGCTCCGAGCCGGAGTACTGCGGCGAACCAGCAGGTACAGTCACGGGCTAACTCCTTAACATCAACTTCACAACAAGCAGGGCGACTCCCCAGACGGGGCGACCCCTACAGCAAAATAGCCGGTAAAGTTACACGATACCTCACCACACGACAAACAAGCCCTACAGCCCGCCACGGTGCTGAGAATCCTCAGGGCTCATCAGCTGCACCAGAACCGGCGACCCGGCAAGGAACGCATAGCCACGACCCACACTCAGCTGAACCGGGGCGCGCCTCGGAATGGAGCCGAACATGTCCATATCCGTATCAACATTCGGCTGAACCACAGCACCAGTACGGAACTTACGAATAGCCTTCGTCCAATGGCTATACAAAGGACGCAAATCAGTCGGCTTACCCGTAGCAATAATATGAACGTCCGGGAAGTCACCCTTCACAATCGCATCAAAAACGTTCATCGGGTCATCCACACGGTCACCGTCATCAATCAGCAACAGCACCGGGCCCGCGGCATCCTGCAAAGCCGCCTGCACCTGAGCAGAAGCGTTCTTGCTCTCAAACACCCGGTCAAAAACGCCCTCCGGCGCATTCACCAGACCGGAACGCTGATCGAAGACAGCCCAAACCTCCGGAACCTCAGCGGCATCCATGCGTGCGTTCTCTGCCGTGGTGGCATCACCAGACGCCAACGCGGCAGATACCGACTGCTCCGCCGCAGCCCTCGCCCGAGAAACCAGACGAGCAAACGCAACCAGCAGAGAAGACTTACCCGAACGCGGATTACCCGCAACCATGGCGTGCTCACCCTCATACAGCTCGAAAGCGCACGCCTCCAACGTAGCCTCTGCAATACCCACAGGGATACGCCACAGGCTCGGAGAAAACTCAGCGGCAGGCATGCTCTCCCACGAAACCCACGACGGCAGCTGACCAATCACATCACGCTTAGCAGGAGCCTGCGGGAAGCGCTCACGAATCATAGAGACCGCCTCCTCCACACCGACAGCGGGAGTAGCCACCTGCATCTGACGCAGACGCTTCGGATCAACACAACGCCCAGGAACCGCAGCCGGAACATTCGTGCCACGAATACCGTGCGAGGAATAATCGTGGACATCGCTCAGCTGGAAGAACCACGTCTGCAACGAAGCATCAAGAATCTGCGACGGGATATTCTTCGCACGGCTGGTCGACACCACGCAGTGAATACCAACCGCAGGACCATCCGCATACACGCGGTAGAAATTCGCCAACAAATCCATGCTCACAGCGTCAGAGAACTCATCACGCAGCGTCGCAAAACCATCCAAAACAATGAAAAGAGGCTTACGGCGTGACGCATCAGCACGGCGAGCATCAAGCTCCGACTTCACAAAACGCAAGAAACGAGCCTGACGCTCCCTGGCGCCCTGACCGGTACCCACAGCAGAAACAACATGCGGCAAAGAACCCAACGGCAACAAGCCATCAGCGCCCATATCCACCAGAACAATATCGATGTCCTCCGGCGAATAATGCTGAGCCAAACCCAACACTACAGACTGAATCGTTGTAGTCGTACCACTACCGGCAACACCCACCAACAGCAGGTTGCTCATCTCAATATTCCAGCCCATAGGCACCTGACGCTGCAGCTCAGGCTCATCACCCAAAGTGCACATCAGAACACCGTCCTGGACGCCACCCACAGTGGGAAGATCCGGGTCCGGGAAGCCACGCACACCAAAATCAGCCAAATCAACATACGAACCCAACGGCTCAGGCCACACCTTACGAGGAGCAACCGCACCACGAGCCGCATGAGCCGCCACAACAGCATCAATCAGCAGATCCAGGTCATTCGCATCACTCGACGACACCTTCGGGCGGGCACGCTCCGAACGAGGAATACCGATATTATCGGTCGCACGAACCTCCAGAGAGGTCACCTCCTCAGTGCCGCTCTGACCCGTCACCAGGGCAGTCTGCACCGGCGAAATATCGTTCTGACCCAGCTTCACATAGGCGCGGCCCATCTGCGAACGCGAAATCTCCGAAGCATCCGGAACACCAATCACGTTCGAAGAATCCTCACGGCTCTGCACACGCAACGCCACACGCAAGTTCGTATTCGCCAGAATGTCGTCATTCACCACACCGGCAGGACGCTGAGTAGCCAAAATCATGTGCACACCCAGGGTACGACCCACCGCACCGATGCTCACCAGCGACGACAGGACATCCGGGAAGTCCTTTGCCAGCATCGCGAACTCGTCAATCACCAGCAGCAGGCGAGGCATCGGCTCCGGCGGGTTCGTCGCCAAATAATCCTTAATGTTGTCCACACCCTCGCCAGCAGCCGCAAACAGGCGCTGACGACGGTCCATCTCCGCCTCCAACGACTCAATGGCGCGGTGAGCCAGCTGAGCGTCCAAGTTGCTCAAAGTACCAATCGTATGCGGCAGACGCTCACACGTCTTAAACGCCGCACCACCCTTAAAGTCAACCAGAATAAAGTTCAAACGGCTCGGATCATGGTGCGCAGCCAAACCCGCCACCAACGAACGCAAAAACTCACTCTTACCCGAACCAGTGGTACCACCCACCAGACCGTGAGGGCCGTCCTTCACCAAGTCCAGCGTGAACGCGCCAGAATCACCCACACCAATCTCGGTGCTGAAACCATTAGCCTGTGACCAAAACGCCTCAATATCCTCAGCACCCGGAGGGGTCGGCAAACCAACCAGCTCAGGCAGCTTCACCAGCTGCGGCAAACCGCCACCCAACAGCAGACGCTCAGGGTCCTCATGATGCGCCAAAGTACGCGCCACATGAAGAGCATCCTCAGCGCTCACACCGGCGAGCACACCCTCAGTCACCGTGTAACGGCGGCGAGGCTCCGAATAGGTGATAGAAGCCTCCTCGCCAATCTCCACGACCGAAGTACACGACGCAGGAAGACGATCAACAGAAGAAGCCAACACAATACCGGCAACACGGCGAGCGCCCGCAGCAGCAGTCTTATTCGCCATCAGACGCACTTCATCGCCATACGCCAAAAGGTCGCGTGCCGGCGACTCACGGCCCTCAGTGAGGGTGTCCGAATCAACGACCACGCACAGGCCGCGGGTCGGAAGAGACTCAATGTCGTTGTAAAGAGAACGCAGCATCTGATTCGATTGCTCCTTACCAGAAGCAAACCAACGCATCTGCTGGTTCTGCGCCATGCGGATATGCGGAAGCCACGACGTCCACACCCAGTCCTGCGAGCGCGCCGAATCAGCGCAGACCGCAATCGTCATATCAGCAGGACCCGTATGGGTCGCCGCCTGCAGTACTAGGCAACGTGCCAGGGCAAGAGACTGCTCACGCGGACCCACAATACCGATAGTACCGCCCTCACGCAGGTCAGCAACCAGCGGGGCATCCCACAGGGTATTGTGCTCAAGAATATGCTGAACCTCAGGCTCAGGATTACTCGGCTTCGTCAGCTCAGGAGCCCAATGAATATGCCCAGTACCCACATGGAAAGTCAACAGGTCAGGGCTGGTGCTCCGGCGACGCCACAACGTCATTGCAGGAAGAAGCGCCCGCAGCAGAACTGCATCCGGTGCCGGGGCAAGGTCGTGAAGACGCTCAATTTCCTCACGGTTACTCAGAGCGATACGTTCCTTAAACTTCTCCATTTCCTGCTCAAAACGCACACGCTCCTTCACCTTATCCTTAGCGTGACGACGCTTCTGCTCCACCCACATGCCAATACTCAGGACGGGGCTGAGCATCGCGAAAAGAGCATAACGAATCTCCTGCATAATGGCGACCATTGCCGCCGCCATAATAAGCGGGCCTATCGCCATCGCAATATTGAACTTTGGCGGGTCAGAAATATTCTTGCGGGTGGGCGCCTCCACCTTCTCAGGGGCGCTCAACGCGCCCTGACGCGGCGGACGGTTAAACGGTGCAGTACCTGACGCGCTCACATTCGGGGCGCTACCGGGGCGAGGCGCAGCCTTCTCCTGAGGAGCAGGCCGCAGGGTCAGAATACAATCACCAACATGGATAGTTGTGCTCTCAGAAACAGTCAGACCCTCCTCAGGGATTTTCTGACCGTCCACAAAACTACCGTTCGTAGAACCCGGATCAGTGATACGCACCTTCTGAGTATTCGTCGACTCATCATGAACCACCTGCAGGTGCAGATGCTCCCACGACGCGCTCGCCGTGGGAAGCACAATGTCGGCGTACGGGGAACGACCCGCCACCAGAGGACGCGAAGAGGGGATAGGGTGCGGCAGGGTAACCGTCGAACCGCCGCTCAAACAGACGCTCCAGCCCTGCACCAGGGAAGGGTAGGAGAGTGGTGCCCTAGAGATGCGCATACCTTCCATCGGCTTGACCTCTGCCAGGGTGGAGGATGCCGTCACCGGGCGGTTATCGCAATACAGCGGCTCGTCTGCAGGCAGGGAGGGGCCACCGGTCGCCTGGATGAGATCAGCGATGGTCGTCTCAGGCTGCCAGGAGTCTAGTTCATAGCTCCCGTTATGCTCTTCAAGATCAAGGAAAAAGCGCATAAGGTGTTCTCCAAAATAGATAAATCGTGAGCCCTGCTGGTGAACGGACTAGGAGGGAAACCCCGAAAGCCGGGGTGTGTTGGGCTGGCTCTGTACGGATGAGGCTTTGCTCGGAAAAGCTAGTCGCGAGATTCTGAGGTGAACGTGCGAAGCATCCACACCGGCGGATTCACCGCATCCGTTGAGGAAGACCCACCCTGAATCATCGAAGCGTCCGCGGTCGGGTACAGAAGACCCACCTGCCCGCCGGCGGCGTAAGAAGATGAAAAATCCAACGGATACGCGACCGTAGAATCTTTAGCGTCCAGCCGGAGAGTTCCTAGAACCCGTCGAACTGCCTCAGGAGTGTATTCACGAACCTGGCTTGTGGCATACGCAAAAGCCAAGAGTGCGTTATGGGAGGGAGCATCCGCCCACGCTGCCGATTTCGAGAACGCCTGTTCGCCTGACAAATCCTTGAGCGAAGAATCGTTCTTCATACGCTCAACCGTTGACACAAATGCCGAAGAAGCACGACCGGCATCATCAGCACTCAACGCCGCAGCACGTGCCTGCATGCGCCCCACAACGCGAATATTGTCAGTCAGGGAACCACCGTTCTCCAGAAGAAGACGCATAAAAGGCTCCGTCAAAGCTTCCTCACCCGCAATCACCGGAGAAGTAATACCCGCCCTCTGAAGAGAACGAAGTACCTTCGCCTGAGTCGACGCCGAGCCCGTCAAAACCAGAACAGGAGAAGAGCCCGAAGACTTGTCACCCAGAAGACGCGTCAGCTCCTTGAGAGTGTCCTTCATGCTGTCTTCATCAGCAGAAACCTGAACGCGATTCGTATAGGGAAGGTCAGGTGCAGATCCCTCGCCCGCATCCAACAGGATGGTGCGCACACCATCAAGCTGCTGCGAAGAACCCGCACTGGATACGCCGGCAAGCGAACGAATAGCAGCCGTATAGACCTGCTTCTCCTGCTCAGGGTCCAGAGCAAAACTCCACACCCCATCGCCAGCATCTACCCGGTCATACGCCTCAATCACCGCAACATTGCGTTCCTTAGCGGCAGCCGTAGCACCCCGAAGATGCTCACCCCGAGAGGCAAGCACAATACCCAAAGCGCCCTCAGACGAGAGCTTCTCTACCGCCTCACGGGCACCCTGCTCCGTTCCCTTATCGTTCGCATAAAGAACCTTCACAGAAGAATTACCCAGAGCCAGACGGTACTGCGCAACACGGGCACCCTGAGCATTCAGACGCCACGCAGACCCCTCAGCATCATCACCAAAAGTAGCGACAACACCAATAACAGGCTCACGACCAGACGCAGGAAGAGAAATAGCCTGCTGAACCGTCACCGCAGACGCAGGGTTCGTACCCGTACCGAGCGGCAAAGGCTGAGGAGTCACAGCGCGCACGCCATACCAGATCCCCACCACCGCAAGGCTAAACAGCACACACAGACTGACACACCACACCACGGTGCGCTGAGTGAGCCGCCTGCCCTCGCGGCGGTGAGGACCTGAATCAGAGCCCAAATGAGGGGAAAACCCCACGGCTAATCACCAATCTGGAAGGTGTACACCGTCTTCACCTCTGCACTGCCAGCATTCGACAGATGGAAGGTCGGCAGCGAACGCAGACGCTGCAGTGATGCCTTGAACTGCGCCTGACGCTTCTGCAGAGCAGCAATATCCTCAGAGCGGAGGTTCGTGTAACCCTGAGCATTCTGCATCGCCAAAGCAAGCTGGTAATCAGCCGCACCAGCCTTCGCGCTATTGCTCTTGAGCGCACCCAAGAGGCCAGCACCCTCAGCGTTGCTATCACCCAAATCAAGCATGAGCTTCGACAGGTCGTTATTCAGCTGAACGGATGCACCAGCCAAATCTCGGGTAGCGTTCTCAGCGCGGGTGCTCAGAGCAACCAGAGAACGCTCAGTCACCGAATCCAGAGACTGACGCAGACCCTCAATACGATCATTCATATCCTTGTGCTGAACCTCGATGGATTCACCAGCCACCTGAACCACAGTATTCGCGGTATCAGTAATGCCAGCAATCGAAGCAGAGAACGCCTCCTTAGCAGCCGAAGCGCTAGAAGAACCGTCACTCGAAACCTTACGAATCTCCTCGCTAATCATGTTCGTCAGGCTCTCACGAGTCTCATCGGCAGACTCCTTGAATGCTTCCTTAATAGCGGTGGAGAGGTCAGCCTGCATGTTCGTCATATCCTCAAGGTTCTTACCCAAAGCATTGACGGCATCCGAAGCCGAATGGATACGGTCACGCAGAGAAACCTTAGCTTCATCAGCAGGTTCTTCCTTCTTCTCCGCATCCTGGTTCTGCGCGTTTGCGGCATCGTTCAGGGTCTTCTCAACCTCGCCCAGGGCACCATCTACCGCGTTCACAGCATCGTTAAGGTCCTTGGCGTCGCGAGCCAGACCCTCCTTGGGGTCATCCATCGAAGTAGCGGCAAGAACCTCATCCCACGCAGCTACCGCGGCAGCAATACGCTGATCCATCGGAGTACGTGCTGCCGGGGTGTTCGAAGTGTAGGTACGCTCGTTCGCGTTCTCCACCGTAATGACGCGAGTATTACCTTCCGTAGCAGTAGGCTCAGCGGAAGGCGCCTCAGAAGAGGGAGCTGCGGAAGGAGCCTCAACCTTCTTCGACGGCTCCTCAGAAGGAGCCTCAGAAGCAGATTCAGACGGCGCAGGGCTAGGAGCCTCAGAGGACGGGGCAGCAGACGGCGAAGCCGCGCCACCATCACAAGAAGAAGCCGTCAGGTATCCACGCAGATGCTCAACCTGCTCAGCAGACAGAGAACCGCCACGCTCAGTAGACAGAGCACAAAGCTGCTCCGCCAGTTCCTTATTCTGAGCGCTCATAGAACCAGAACCGTCCACCAGCTCCGCACGAGCAGAAGCCGCACGAGAATGAACGTTCTTGATGCTCTCAATCAGACGACTCGACGTTTCCTTCATCTGATTCACACTCTGACGAGCCGCACTAACCTTCTCACTCAAAGAACGCACAGCATCACCATCAAGAGAAGACGGGTCCTTCTCCACCTGCTCAACAAGCTCATCCATCTGACGCTTCAACGCCGAATAGTTGTTATTCGCACCCTTCAAATATTCCGGCTGCAGGTGGTCCACAATCTTCTCACCGGTAGTAACCAGCGCAATCAAAGAACTCTGCACCGTCACCGACGCACCAAACAGGGCGCAGGTCACCGAACCGTTAGAAGAGCACGTCTCAGCGGTCGGGTGCTCCGGGCCAACAATCTCACGAATCGAAGCCGTAAGATCCTGCTGACAATCCGAACTTGCCTCCGCATACGCATTCAGAACAGCAGACAGCTGAACCAAATTACCGTACACGCTACGGCTATTCGCACCCTCCTCACGATTCACGACGCAACGACCGCCGCTATGCGAAACAGACACATTGGGGCGCGCCGTCGTATCACCCAACATTGAGTGAAGAGCAGAAACAGTACGCTCCAACTGAGAAATCAGCTGAGAGTTATTAGTACGCGAAGCCTCAGAAAGATCCTTCTGCAGGCTCTCAATATTCGCCTGCAGACCCTGCATGGTCTTCGTCAACGATTCATTCTGAGTCTTCAGATGCTCGGCAGTGTCCTTACCCAAAGTTGCAGACGTATCATCCAGGCTCTGACGCACCTGAGCAACCTGCGAACTAGCGCTAGTCAACGTCGTATTAACCTCGTTGACCGTATCAATAGTGCGCTGCAGAAGCGCTACCTGAGACGCATCCTGAGAGGTGAAACCGTTAGTAATGATTCCTGCGCCAGACAAATCAGAAGCAAAACCGGGCTGCACCGAAATGTTGAAGGTAGGCGCACTAAAATCCTTCGCCTTAACCTTCAACACAAAAGAAGAAGAACTACCAGTCACAGGAGGCGCCGAAATAGCACCCCACTGGACAACAGCCTTACCTTCATCATTGGTGCTCACCACACCATTCGTCGACGAATCAGCAGCATCAGGGGTCGTAATAACCTGAGTAGGAGAACCAGAAAGAACAGTAGAAGCGGCAATAGAGAACGGAGTACCAACCGGTGCAGGGCTAGTACGGCTAGTACCGGATGCGTCATAGGTGACGTCCTCGGTCTTCACCGTCAGGTTCTCAACCGTAACCTTAATCGTGATTTCGCCACTATAGCCGTTCAAATCATTCAGGTTAGTGCCGCTACCGCGCTCAGTAGAATACTGCAGGTTCACACGCACAGGAAGGTCATTGACGACGTCCTTGGGCTTGAACTGCACATTGCTCGTGGAGCTCGTACGATCCTTGTCATTAACGTAAATGTTGGTCGACTCAATCGACGAGACCTCGCCGTTGCGGCCCATCTGAACGTTTACGTTCTGCAGAACATTAGTGGCGTTCTCTACCTGGCGGGGACTCTGAGAGGTAACAGTGCCCTTATCGGAGGGGGTGCTGTTATTGTTCGTGCCCGTGGAGCAGGACGAGAAAATGAGTGCCGTCGTGACACCCAGAATCAAAGGGAAGCGGAGTAGGCGCTGACGCGCTGTGGTGTGGTTGGTCATGATGATCTTTTCGTTGAGTTATATACCGTGCAGACACATAACAGCGGCGAGTCTGAAACACCACTGTAGAGTGCCCACCTGAGTGGATAGGGTCAGGGGGCAAAGCCGGAAAGAGAAAAAGCCCCGTACCACTTTATCAGCCCAATATGGGAAGGTTGATATTTTTTCCTCCTAGTCGGTGCCTCATCAGGATATTCAATTCAACCTTGAGGTGATAGTTAAAGGTATTTTTCATTTCGTTTCAACCTTGTGCACTTACCGAACTCTGTTCGACACGGAAAACCCCGCGGCTGAGTTCATCTCTCAGCTCACGGGGTTCCGCGGTTTAGCCAGCTACAGGTTCAGCCTCCGGGTCCTCCTCATCCTCCTTCTCGGGAATAGCGATACCCACAGTGACGTACTTCTTCACCGACCAGGCATTCATCGCCACCGACGCCGCAAAGAACAACGCAGGCAACCACTCCTTGCGAACCAGCGAATAGCCTAAGTACCCGAGCGCAATACACGCGGCCAGGCCAGCCACGCCAATACATGCGGCACGCAAGGTACGATACCTGTCGGTTCCTTCTTCAAGGCGGGTGCCCTGCAGGTAGAAGAGGCCCTCACGCACAATACGCAAGAACCCAGGGGCCAAGAAAAGCGTAACCGCCAGAGCTACCGGGTCATAGCCTGCAGTCATGAAACTGGTTAGAGGAACTACGAGGCACAGAACCGTGAAAATAGCCGCTGATATAACACCCACACGGGTTGAATACCTATTCATCTGCTCCATGCGCTGCAGGTCAGGAATATCCTCGTTAGGCTCGATGCGCTGGATGTGGACGAAGGCGATGATTAGCCCGCCAACCATGTACCAGGAGGCAAAGTTCGTCTCAGGGGTCCACGGAGCCGGGTCCCCCTGGAGTACACCGAAAGCCGTCAGAACCGTCAGTACAATCAAGCCCACCGCGCTGATGGCGTGAACGAAGATAAAGAAGTGGTGGAAGAGGCCACCGTTTGCTTCATAGCCGTAGCTTTTACTACGCACCGTATCTATGGCTGAGAGGCCTATAGGACCTGCAACCAAGAACAGTGCGCCCCACTGCCAGTCCCCAAAAATGAACGATAACAACGACACAAGAATCATGAAGCTAAAGCCGCACCATAGGAAGATTAGCCATAGGATTCTGAAGGTTTCAGAGATAACGTTCATGCTATTTCCCTTTCAACTATTTGGACTCTGCCGCAGCACGGTCGAGGATGCGCTGCAGGTGCTCCGGGATCTGTCGGTACTCCCCAGCCTCGGGGGAACCAATCTCGTACGTGCGGGCGTAGCAGATGACCTTGATGAGGGCGTCCATGTCCTCGTAATCACCGAACTCTACGAAGAGCTCGGGGATGTACTTGGGTGGCCAAACGCCGTAGCGCTCACGGAAGAGGATCATGTGGTAGATGTAGGTGGCGTCAAAGAAGACGGGGCTGAAACCCAGACGGTAGCGGCCCATCTGGCTACTGCTGATGAGTAGGTGCCCGCCCTTGCCGTTGACCTGCATATGTATTTTGGTGATGCTGCTGTAGTCGAACTCGCGGGTTTTGAATCGCCAGTTCCGCCACTTTA
>ENA-OWLE01000063-OWLE01000063.1-metagenome-genome-assembly--contig:-NODE-63-length-18945-cov-13.192747_pt1 | contig 18945 bp, 10 predicted proteins | sample MGYA00245345_ERZ651094 | MGnify/ENA primary metagenome ERZ651094 (study PRJEB26857, sample SAMEA4031770) | metagenome | biome: human; feature: oral; material: saliva | place: Philippines | collected 2014... | reverse complement strand
ACCCCGTGGAAATCCGCTACCGCCCGCTCGACGAGGAAGACTACCTCAGCGACGAGGAAATCGAAGACGACCACGACCCCACCGACGGCATCCTCGACGCCATTAAGGAGCTCTCCAAGGAAGCCCCCGGCGACATCCTCATCTTCTTCTCCGGTGAACGCGAAATCCGCGACGCCAAGGACGCTATCGAGGCAATGGTCGCCAAGTCGCCGCGCCTGAACTACGAAGTGCTGCCCCTGTACGCGCGCCTCTCGCTCGCCGAACAGCACCGCGTATTCTCCCCCGGATCGCGCCCGCGCATCGTGCTCGCCACGAACGTTGCCGAAACCTCGCTGACCGTGCCCGGCATCAAGTACGTCATCGACACCGGCACTGCACGCATCTCCCGCTACTCGGCACGCACCAAGGTGCAGCGCCTACCCATCGAACGCATCTCGCAGGCAAGCGCCAACCAGCGCTCCGGCCGATGCGGCCGCGTCAGCGACGGCATCGCAATCCGCCTCTACTCCGAAGAAGACTTCAACTCGCGCCCCGAGTTCACCGACCCCGAAATTCTGCGCACCAACCTCGCGGCCGTCATCCTGCAGATGATCGCAATCGGCGTGGTCCGCGAACCCGGCGACATCTCCCGCTTCCCGTTCGTGCAGCCGCCCGCATCCCGCGCCATCAACGACGGTGTTAACCTGCTGCGCGAACTCGGCGCGCTCACCGAACGCCCCCGCGGCCCCCGCAAGGGCCGCGGCAATAGCGCAACCCTCACCGCCATCGGCCGAGCCATGGCGGCATTCCCCGTGGACCCGCGCCTTGCCCGCATGATCATCGAAGGCGGTCGCCGCAACTGTGCCAAGGAAATGATGGTGCTCGCCGCCGCCCTGACCATCCAAGACCCGCGCGAACGCCCCGCCGACGTACGCGCCGAAGCAGACGCCATGCACGCCCGCTTCATCGACGACACCTCGGACTTCTCCTCATACCTGCTGCTCTGGGACTACATCAACGAGCAGCAGGCGGCGCTGTCCTCCTCACAGCTGCGCAAAATGTGCCGCCGCGAATACATCAACTACCTGCGCATCCGCGAATGGCAGGACCTCTTCGCCCAGCTACGCGAAATGGGACGCACCGCCAACATTCACGCCAGCGGCGGCAGGGACATCAACGCCTCCGCCCACGAGGTAGACATCCACAAGAGCCTGCTCTCCGGCCTGCTCTCACACGTGGGCGTCAAGGAAGAACGCGAAAAGGACTCCAAGGGACGCAACCGCGGCCCCCGCGAATACCTCGGCGCACGCGGCACCAAGTTCGCGATCTTCCCCGGCTCCGGCCTGTTCAAAAAGAGCCCCGACTGGGTGCTCTCCGCCGAACTCGTCGAAACCTCCCGCCTGTGGGCGCGCACCAACGCCTCCATCGACCCGCAGTGGATCGAAGAAATCGGCAAGCACCTCATCAGCGTCCAATACTCCGAACCGCACTGGTCGCTCAGCTCCGGCGCGGCAGTCGCCTACGCCAAGGGCACCCTCTTCGGCCTGACCATCTACGCCGACCGCCCCGTGCAGTACGCCCGCGTAGACGCCGCCGCAGCCCGCGAACTGTTCATCCAGTCCGCCCTCGTCGAAGGCCAGTGGCACACCCAGCACAAGTTCTACCTGCGCAACCAGCGCGCCCTCGCCGAGGTCGAAGAGCTTGAGGCACGCCTGCGCCGCCGCGACCTGCGCGTGGACGACTCCGTGCTCTTCGCCTTCTACGACGCACGCATCCCCCCACACGTGACGGATGTGCGCGCCTTCGACAAGTGGTGGAAGCAGGCACGTCTCGAAGACGACAACTACCTGGACTTCAACCCCGAAAAGCTCATCAACGAGGAAGCCGCCGACTACGACGACTCCCAGTTCCCCCGCCAGTGGGTGCAGCGCACCGACAGCGGCGAACTGACCCTCGACCTGCGCTACGAATACGCCCCCACCGCCGGTGTAGGAGGCGCCCGCACCGAAGCCGCCAAGCGCGACGGCGTAGCAGTGCAGGTACCCATCCTGTTCCTCAACCAGCTGAGCCCCGAACCGTTCCGCTGGCAGATCCCCGGCCTGCGCCACGAACTCGTCACCGCACTCATCAAATCGCTGCCCAAGGCGATTCGACGCAACTTCGTGCCCGCGCCCGACGTGGCACGCGCCGCCTGCGCCGCCCTCGAAGAGGACTACTCCCCCGCCACCGACAAGCTCATCCCCTCCCTCGCACTCGTACTACGCCGCCTGCGCGGCGTGGTCGTCGAGCCCGAAGCCTTCAACTGGGATGCCGTGCCCGAACACCTGAAAATGGGATTCCAGGTACGCAACGCACGCAACAAAATCCTGGGCGAAGGCAAAGACCTGCGCGTCCTACAGCAGCAGCTCCACAAGGAAATCCGCAGCGCCCTCGCCGACTCGCTCGGTGCATCCGACGACACCATGGCAAAAATGGTGGCGCTCGCCCAGGGCGGTTCGGGCGGCTCCGCGGCTTCTGCCAAGAAGAGCGAGAAGAACGCTCAGGGTAGCACCACCGCTCAGGTAGCTGATGCGCACAGCTCGCAGGTACGCGAAATCAGCGGCCTCACCGAATTCCCCGCCGACCTCTTCCCCAACGGAGAGATCCCCCGCAAGGTACAGCGCATCATCGCCACCCAAGCAGTCAACGGCTACCCCGCCCTCGTCGACGAAGAAACCAGCGTAGGCCTGCGCATCTTCCCCACCGAAGCCGAACAGCTCCACGCCCAGCGCCGCGGCATCATCCGCCTGCTCCAACTGCAGGTTCCCTCGCCCGTACGCTACGTGAGCGAACACCTCTCCCACAAGGAGAAAATCGTCTTCACGCAGAACCCGCACGGCTCCATCGACGAACTCATCCGCGACTGCACCGTCGCGGCGCTCGACCACCTCGTGCCGCACGCCCCCATCTTCACGTACGCCGAATACAGCGAACTCTACGAGCATGTGCGCGCAGAACTCATCGAGACGGTCTTCGACGTCACCAAGCTCGTCGCCGAAATCCTCTCTGAAGCCACCGCGCTGAAGAAGGCCATCAAGAAGGCAACCTCGCTGACGACCATGCACGCCGTCTCCGATGTGAAGGCACAGATGGAAAACCTGGTCTACCCCGGATTCGTGGCGAAAACCGGCTACGACCAGCTGGTTCACATCCCGCGCTACCTCAAGGCCGCCCAGGTGCGCCTGACGAAGCTCGGCCCGAACCTGCACCGCGACAACCAGCTCATGCTCACCGTGCAGGATCTGGAAGACTCTTACGATAACGCGGTCAAGTCGCTACCGGCAGGCACCATCGTGCCGGATGCGCTCCGCCGCGTGAACTGGATGATTGAGGAGCTGCGCGTCAGCTTCTTCGCCCAGGAGCTTGGTACCGCCTACACGGTGTCTGAGAAGCGCATTGCGAAGGCTCAGCGTGAGGCGCTGGACGCCATCAAGCGCTAGCTTTGTGAGCTTGCGGATGGCGGTGTTGCGGATGGCGGTGTTCGTCCTCGCTCCTACAGGGGCACCCGCCCTCGCAGAGCTCGGGCACCCTGATGTCGCTACGGACGACACCGCCTGTCCGCGGTAGGTTCCCGTCTCGGCTTGCGCCGTGAACGGCAAAGAGCCCCCGCACGATCACCTCGTGTTGGGGCTCTTTGCTATGTTGCAGGTGCAGCCGCGTTTTCCGGATGCGCCCTCAGGGTGTCAGCCCGGACGCTCTCCGCAGCGAAGCAAGGAGGGGCGGAGCGTCCGGGTGACGGGTGCCCCTGCGTAGGCGCGGAGGAAACATGCGGCGCACCGCCCCTCAATCGCCTCAGTGGGAGAAGCGTTTAGGCAGCCGCCTCGCAGTAGGTCACCGTCACCGAACCGTTACCGCGCTCGCGCATCCACTGCGGCGCATTCTCAGCCGAAACAATCATGCCCTCGCTCACGGACGGGGCAATGTACGAGCCACCCGCGCCACCGGCCCCACCCTGCATCGTGTAGCCGATGCCCTGACGCACACCGGTCGGGCTGTTCAGCCACTTCTGGGTCAGCACAATCGAGGAGACGGACTGCGCCGCGCCGGAACCGCCGCCGCCGTAGCCGGCGCCGCCACCTCCGGACACCACAGACTGGTAGCCGTTGAAGTTCTGCGCGTACGCACCCTCGTCGTTGTAGATGTCCAGGTCCCAGCTGCGGTCCTCGTAGGTGCCCTTCTCGTGCACGCTGGCGGGGTTCTCATCCAGCTGGTAGGAGTGCGCACCCGCGCCGTCGCCGCCGTTGCCCGCGAAGCCGCTCGTGCCCGCGTTACCGGCAACAAACTGGCTGAACAGCACCTGGTTGTTGGTGCTTTCAAAGCCGATGATGGGGCCGCTGACCGGCAGGGTGCCTGCCGCGCCGCCTGCACCGCCTACACCCGCTGCGCCGCCGAAGCCGGAGTTGTAGGTCAGGACCTTAGAGCGTTCAGCCTTGTAGATTTCGTAGCCGGGGGTGCCGTTGGAGCCTGCCGCCGCGGAGGCGCTACCCGCCGCGTCGAACTGCGGGGATGCATCCGAGCCGAGGGCCGCCACACCGGCGTCGATCTGGCCATCGAGGTTGGAGTACCAGGGGTCTGCGTAGGACACACCGGAGGAGGTCATGCCCGCACCGCCACCGCCACCTGCTACAGCTACGACAACGCCGTCGATGAGCAGTGCGGAGGAGCCGCCGCCGGATGCGGCGTACACCTGGGTCTTGGAGTTTGCCGGGTCCGCGTATTTGGCGTCGACCTGCGCGGTGATGTTGGCAGGGATGGTGTAGGCGGGTACGGAGCCGCCGTTGCCGTAGCCTTCACCACCGGCGGTGGGGGTGAGGGAGCCGTCACCGATACCGCCTGCTGCGGCGATAATCTGCACGGTGGCACCGGGGGTGACGGGGATGATGCCGCTGACCTTCGCGCCGGATCCGGCGGGGGTCATGCGGTTGTTGGTGCCGCCTGCGCCGCCGACCAGTTCGAAGCGGAGCTTGTGAACGTTGCTGGGCACGGTGAAGCTCTGCACGGTCTTGGTGCCTTCATCGGTGCCGGAGATGCTGTAGGCCGGGCTGGCTGCCAAGGTGCAGTCTGCGGCGACGGACGCTGCGTAGGAGGGGATGGTTGCGGACGTTGCAACGACGGGTGCCGCCCAGGCTGCGCCAGCGACGAGCTTGCGGCGGGTCAGGGAAGTAGACATGGTATGCCCTTTATTCAGGTGGGGTGATGTGTTTGCGGCGCAACTCTATGTGAATCCAAGCGAGCCTCAATTTGCTTGCTTTGGAAAGAAAATCAGCGCCGTTCAAAAGAATACCCTGAACCTCAGCTTTAACATAAATCCCTGGTTAGCGCACTGCATGGGTGCCTTTGGACGCCTCGCGCCGCTCCCTTCCTGCGCTCCTGCCGGGGAACCCGCCGCTCCCGAACGCTCCCCACTCCTCCTTGCTCCACTGCCCCTTGCTTCGCAGCGGAGAGCGCCCGGGCGGGCACCATGATGTCGCTTTCGGAAGGTGCGGCTTTATGCGAGCCGCAGGTTCCGTCCGCGCACACAACGCCAGCAGAGGGTCTGCAAGTTCTCGGGCTCGTTGTTGCCACCTTCGGAGAGCGGAACCTTATGGACGACCTCTAGGATGAGGATTCGTTCACGCATGATGGAGTTGCCGCAGCCGGGGTTTTGGCAGGTGTAGTTGTCGCGTTCTTTGATGCGTTGGCGCAGTTGGGCGGTCATGAGGGTGCGTTTGCCGCCTTCGGGCCATGCCCAGCGTATTTTGCGTTCTAGGGTTTCGGAGAGCGCGTCGAGGGTTGGGGTGTCGAGGGTGACGGTGACGGCGCGGTTTTCTTTGCCGCCGGGTGAGGCGTATTCGAAGCGGTAGACGGGGTACGGCACGGTCAGCCCCACGTGGCAGACGTTGAGTTTGTCCCAGAACTCGTTGGCATATTGCTTGGTGATGAACTGGGGTGGGTTGATGTGTGCGATCATGTCCTCTTCGCGGCGTCGTACGTTGTCGATTGCGGTTTCGAGGCGCGCGATATCGTCGGAGAGGCGTTGTACGTCTTTGAGGGTTTGCAGGTCGGCTTCGATGTGGAAGTATTTGGTGAGGCTGCCGATGGGGTCCCGCTCGGCTTCGAGAACGACCTGCTGGGAGGAGTTGTAGACGTGCGGGTGGCGTCCTTCGGGTTTCTTCTGTAGCAGCGTCTGCCAGGTTTTGGGTTGTTGAACTTCGACGGTGGCGAGGTGACCGTACATGCCGTTGGTGGAGGTACCGAGTTCGTAGATTCCGCGAGTGTAGATGTCGTGTACGTAGCTGGCGACTTCGTTGTATTCGCTGGCGAGCGTGGCGGTGCGTTGGCGGTGCGTCTGGAATTTGGGGGATGCGAAGTACCGGTTTTTGCGGATGGTCAGGATGATGCCCAGAATGAGCACGATGATGACGACGCCAAGGATGACGTACCAGAGGGAGAAGGCGAGGCATACGGCGAAGAAGATGCCGAGCCCTTTGAGGAAGGATTTCACGGGTGTTCCTTTGCGATACGGCAGTGTATCTGTGAGTGATAGATTTCCTCCATTAGGGTATCGGAGGTGGGTACCGCGCGCAAAGCTTTTAGTCACATCAGTGAGCTATTGAAAGGTTTGGCGGGAAAGGTTTGGCAGCAGACTTACACCTTCCGGATGCGCCCTCAGGGTGCCCGAAGCGAAGCGAGGGCGGGTCCCCTGCGACGGCGCGGAGGAAGTGTGTAAGATGCACGCCCTACAAACGTAGGCCCGGCGGAGCCAGCAAAAGGTTGAAAGGGCGACAGCCCCCTCCCCCTCCAGTTCGTTATGCCGGTATCGCGCACCCAAGCCCCGCACTTACTGAACCGGGGGCTAAGTGTCTTACCTACAAGGCGGAGGGGCGGTGTCCTCCGTCCTGACATCAAAGACGCGGAGTGGTGTAAGCGTATTTTCCGGAAGCGCCCTCAGGGTGCCCGAAGCGAAGCGAGGGCGGGTCCCCTGCGACGGCGCGGAGGAAATATACGCAGCACCGCCTCCAGAACACGCATAGGAACAAGGAGGAGCACCACCCCTCCTAAACCAAAACCAAAAAGGTTAAACACAAAAGCCCTTAGCTCGAAAGCTAAGGGCTTTATCCGTGCGCGATACTGGGATCGAACCAGTGACCTCTTCCGTGTCAGGGAAGCGCGCTACCGCTGCGCCAATCGCGCTCACAAAACAGTTGTTTTGTTGCGAGGTGAGGACGGGATTCGAACCCGCGTACACGGCTTTGCAGGCCGCTGCCTAACCACTCGACCACCTCACCGCATACGCTCCACGAGGGAACGCGTTCGAACTCTTGGAGTCCTTACGAGCGGTTGACGAGACTTGAACTCGCGACATCCACCTTGGCAAGGTGGTGCTCTACCAACTGAGCTACAACCGCATATCAGCGTATTCAATTTGAATCATTCCGAGGAGTTTTTCGCTCCGTCGTGCTGACAGGTAAATACTATACGGGGTTTTTGAGTGTTTGCCAAATCTTTTACTAGACACCCTGTGTTCCGCGTGTTTCCGGGGCAAAACAGGGTATTTTGCGTCTTTTTTGGAGCGTGCAAGCAAAATTTATTTTCATGGTGCCGGTCACATTTTCAGGGTTTTGGGGATGGTTGCTGTTCCCGCGCGGGCCGCAGCGGGCACACGATGCCCCGCACGATGCTCGTCCAGAGTCCACAAAATCCGTTGAGCATCCACGAAATTTTTCACAAGAGAACGCGCAAGGGAGGGGCGGGGAACCAGGCTCCCCACCCCTCCCCCATGAAAACAGCGCCTGCTAAAACGCTTGGCTCGCGTTCTAGAGTTCTTCGAAGAAGAGCCGCTCGTAGACCTTGCGGGCGTTGCGGGTTTGGCGCAGGTAGTCCTCTTCGAGGGCGCGTGCACTGCCGGCGGGGTATCCGCACCAGCGGGCAATCGCCTCCAAATCGTCACGACCTGAGGGCAAAGTATCCGACTGGCGTACGCCGCGCAGTACGTTGCCGCCGCGAATCTTCGTGGCGAGCAGCCAGGCGCCGCTGAGGATTTCAGCGTCCGCAGCCTCGACCAGTCCCGCCTCAACCGCCGCATTCAGCGCCTTCAGGGTGGAGGTGGTGCGCAGCCCCGGCACGGCGTGCGCGTGGCGCAGCTGCACGAGCTGGACCAGCCATTCCACGTCGGAGAGGCCGCCGCGACCGAGCTTGAGCTGGCGAGTGCGGTCGGCACCGTGGGGCATGCGTTCGTTCTCAACACGCGCCTTCATGCGGCGAATCTGCTGCACCTGTTCGGGCGTGAACGTTGCCGGGTAGCGGTACGGGTCGATGAGCTCCACGAAGGCGTGTCCGAGCTCCTCGTCGCCGGCGATGGGGCGGGCGCGGGTGAGCGCCTGGAATTCCCAGGTTTCCGCCCAGCGTTCGTAGTAGGAGCGGTAGGAGTCCAGCGAACGCACGATAGCGCCCTGTTTACCTTCGGGGCGCAGGTCGGCGTCCACTTCGAGGGGCCGTTCGGCGCGGATGGCGGGCTTGACGGGGTGTTTGAGGAGCGCCAGGGTGCGGTTGACGATGCGTGCCGCCTGTTCCTGGGCGGCGTCTTCATCGGCCCCGTCGAGGGGTTCGTGGACGAACATGACGTCCGCATCGGAGCCGAAGCCGTTTTCGGCGCCACCGAGGCGGCCCATACCGATGACGGCGATGCGGGTGAGCAGCTTCTCCCCCGCTGTTTCCTCAGCTTCGGCGGGTTCGGTTGCTTCGGCGGGTTCAGTGCTTTCCGGTGCCGCCTGGAGTTCGCGCAGGGCAATCTGCAGCGCCGCACCGATCGTGCACTCGTCGATGGCGGCAAGACCTGCGCAGGTGTCCTCAATGTCAACGATGCCCAGGGCCCAGCCCATGGCGGTGCGCAGGGTTTCGCGGCGGCGCAGGTAGCGCACGGCGCGCATCGCCTCGGCGGCGTCCTCGTGGCGTGCCAGCAGGGAGGAAATCTCTGAGGCGAGCGCTTCCTCCCCCAGCGGTTTGAGGTCGGCGACCTTGTCCAGCCAGGCGATGGATGCGGAGGCATCCTCAAGCAGGTCGGTCATGAGGCGTGAGCTGGAGAGCAGCTGGCTGAGGCGTTCGGCGGCTGCGGGTGAGTCGCGGAGCATGCGCAGGTACCAGCTGGTGCTACCGAGCGATTCGGAGACGATGCGGAATCCGAGCAGGCCGGCGTCCGCGTCCACGCCGCGGGCGAACCAGCCCAGGAGCACGGGCATGAGGTGACGCTGAATGTCTGCGCTGCGGGAAAGGCCCGTGGTGAGCGCCTTGATGTGGCGCATGGCGCCGCGCGGGTCGCGGTAGCCGAGGGCGGCCAGACGGTCCTGTGCCGCCTGTTCGCTGAGCACCACTTCGTCGCGGCTGAGCGTGGAGACGGCGGCGAGCAGCGGGCGGAAGAAGATTCGCTCATGCAGTGAACGGACGTTCCGTTTAATTTTCTGCCATGCCTTGAGCATCTGCTCGGCGGAGAGCGTGCCGTTGCGTTCCGGGGAGAGGATTGAGCGGGCGAGGGCGCGCTGTTCGGCGTCCTTCTCGGGCATCAGGTGGGTGCGGCGCAGCTGTTGCAGCTGGATGCGGTGCTCCAGCACGCGTAGTTTCTTGTAGTCGCGGCTGAACGCTTCGGCGTCGGTGCGGCTAATGTAGCTGACGGCGGTCAGCGCCGCCAGGGAATCCACGGTGGACTTGGTGCGCACGGCGGGGTCGGTTCGACCGTGCACGAGCTGCAGCAGCTGCACGGTGAACTCAATATCGCGCAGACCGCCCGGGCCCAGCTTAATCTGGCGGTCCACCTGGTGCGGAGGAATATTGTCGGTCACGCGGGCTCGCATCGCCTGCACGGATTCCACGAAGGATTCACGGGCGGCGGACTCCCACACGAAGGGGTCGATTGCGCGGGCGTAGCGGGCGCCCAGCTGCGCCGAACCGGCGATGGGGCGCGCCTTGAGCAGCGCCTGGAACTCCCAGTTTTCGGCCCAGCGCTTGTAGTACTGGACGTAGGATTCGACGGTGCGAACGAGCGGGCCGTCCTTACCCTCGGGGCGCAGGTTCGCGTCGACCTCCCAGAGGGCGGGTTCGGGTGCGGGGCCCATGATGGCACGGGTGAGGGCGTGCACAAGCTCCGTGCCGATGGTGGAACATTCGTTCTCGGTGAGCTTGAGCGGGGCACTCTCCCCCTCCGCCCCGGTGCTGGGCGTGGTGACGGCGGTGGCGGCGGGTTCCACGGGCGCAACCACGTACACCACGTCAACGTCAGAGATGTAGTTCAGCTCGCGGGCACCGCACTTACCCATGCCGATAATCGCCAGGTCCAGGGCGTCTACGGCTTCGCCTCGGCGTGGAGCCGCCAGGCCGGGGCCCAGCCCCTCCGCAACTTCCGTGCGTGCAATGGCAAGCGCGCCCTCCAGCGCGGCTGCAGCCAAATCGGCGAGGTGACGACCGATGGTGGGCATCATTTCGACCGGGTCTTCACAGCACACGTCGAGCAGGGCGATGCGCGCCAGGGCGGCGCGGTAGGCAACGCGCAGGGTCACGTAGCCGTCCTTGCCGGTCTGCTCGGCGGCAGCGCGCGGACGCTCCGCGTGGGGGTCGGCGCCGAGGGCGGTGAGGATATCGCGGCGGTAGGGGGTGTCCAGCGGGGCAATGGGGGTCAGGAATTCCCCGTCGGTTTCCGGCAGAATCGACGCCGGGTGCTGGGAGCGAATTAGCACGCTCTCAGCCGGGTACACCTGCGTGTCGAAGAGCGGGTCAATGTGCTCGGGACGGCGGTAGAGAAAATCGCCAATCGCCTGGGAGGCGCCGAGCAGGCGGTACATGCCGAATTCTTCTTCGCCGCGGTTGGCGCGCTCGGCGACCGCCGGGTGCTTCTCGATGAGGCGCACGAGGGAGGGCAGGGCAATATCCGGTGAGGGCGCGAGGCGCAGCCCGGCAAAGAGCGCATCCTGCGAGACGCGCTGCAGTTCGGGCGCGTTGAGCCAGCGTTCTGCCTTGGACGGGTCGTAGAAGCCGGTGGCAATCATGCGGGTGCGCAGGCGCAGCTGGGCTTTGCGTTCGGCTTCGGCGCGCTGTTCGTCGTCGAGTGCGTCGGGGGCGATGTCGGTCAGCGGTTTGGGTTCTTTGGCGGGGTCGATAATGCGGATGAGCCCGGTGGCCGGGTAGTGGGAGCTGTCAGTCATGGCGTGAGAACTGGGGGTTAGAACGGTGGGTTGAGAGTAGATCCGTGGGGTGGAGAGTAGAGGTGGAGAGTAAAGATTTCGGCGGTTAAAAATTCAACGGTAAAAGTTTGCGGTGAACGGTGAAGCTGATAGGTGCAATTGATAGACCTGTGGGCGGCACCCGCCGGCGTGTTGACCGGTAGCGGGCACCGCCCTGAGGCTGTCAGCGCTCACTCATCGTGCGAGGAAGTGAGGCGATCCATCCGTTAGAGGATTCCGAGATTGTGCTTGAGCTCGTACGGGGTCACCTGGGCCTGGTACTGGTCCCAGTCGGCGCGCTTATTGCGCAGGAACTGCTCGAAGACCTGCTCGCCCAGAACCTCCGCCATGAACTCGGATTCTTCGGTGATGTTAATGGCTTCACGCAGGGATGCGGGCAGCGGGTTGTAGCCCATGGCGCGGCGTTCGGCGTTGGTCATGGCGGCGAGGTCCTCGGTCACGGCGGGCATGAGCGGGTACTCGTTTTCGATGCCCTTCAGACCGGCTGCGAGAATCACCGCGTACGCCAGGTACGGGTTCGATGCCGAGTCCAGGCCGCGGTACTCGATGCGTGCGGACTGCATCTTGTTCGGCTTGTACAGGGGCACGCGCACGAGCGCGGAACGGTTGTTGTGGCCCCAAGAGACGTAGGAGGGTGCCTCGCCACCGCCCCAGAGGCGCTTGTAGGAGTTGATGAACTGGTTGGTGACCGCGGTGAATTCGGGGGCGTGCTTGAGCACACCGGCGATGAAGTGGCGTGCGGTCTTGGACAGCTGGTATTCGGCACCGGCTTCGAAGAATGCGTTGGTGTCGCCTTCAAAGAGGGAAAAGTGGGTGTGCATGCCGCTGCCGGCGTACTTGGTGAAGGGCTTGGGCATGAAGGTTGCGTACATGCCGAGCGAGTAGGCGACTTCCTTGATGACGGTGCGGAAGGTCATGACGTTGTCGGCGGTCTGCAGGGCGTCGGCGTGGCGCAGGTCGATTTCGTTCTGGCCGGGGCCGGTTTCGTGGTGGCTGAATTCGACGGAGATACCGACCTCTTCGAGCATGGTCACGGCCTTGCGGCGGAAGTCCTGCACGATGCCGCCGGGGGTGTGGTCGAAGTAGGATTCGTGGTCCACGGGCACGGGGAATCCGTCAGCACCGAGCTTGGAAGATTCGAGCAGGTAGAACTCAATTTCGGGCGAGGTGTAGCAGGTGAAGCCCATCTCCGCAGCCTTGTTGAGCACGCGCTTGAGTACACCGCGGGTGTCGGAGGCGCTGATTTCGCCGTCGGGGGTGAGCACGTCACAGAACATGCGGGAGGTGATATCTTCCTCGCCGCGCCAGGGCAGGATCTGGAAGGTGGAGGGGTCCGGCTGCAGCAGCATGTCGGATTCGTAGATGCGGGAGAAACCCTCAATCGAGGAGCCGTCAAAGCCCAGGCCCTCGTCGAAGGCGCTTTCTACCTCAGCCGGTGCGAGCGCAACGGATTTGAGGGTGCCGACCACGTCGGTGAACCAGAGGCGGATGAAGCGGATGTCGCGCTCTTCGATGGTGCGCAGTACGAATTCCTGTTGGCGGTCCATGAGTTGCCCTCTCGGTGCGGGCGCGCATCCGCGTGATACCCGTCTGCGGGCGGCGGAGGCGCGCTAAATTTGCTGCCGAGGTGCGGAGGTGAGGCGCGAAAGGCCTTGCAGAGCCCGTGGGATTCCAGAGGATTCCTTGGGATTCCAGAGGGGGTTGCGGCGGGCGGCGTGCCAGCGGTGCTGGCGCCTCCTTGCCCCGGCGTGTGTCCTGTTGTTATCTAGCCTATCGGGTTCTGCTGTGTGGCGGGCGGGTGGGAGGTTTCGTTTGTGTAAATTCTCGCTCTTGTTCTCACTCTTGCGCGGCGGTAGCTCAGATTTTGGGCTGTGCCGGGGGGGGGTAACGCTCCCCCGCTTTTCTGCGGTGTGGGTTTTGTTCAGATGCCAAGCAGTTTCAAATACCTGGCATATGACGGTTCGCGGGGCGTGTTCGGGGTCGCCTTGCGATAATGGGGGTATGCTACATTCCATTCTTCTCCCCTCGACTGTGCAGCTTCCGCTGGCGCAGTTTCCATTGGCGCAGCTTCCGCTGGCGTCCAGCATTGTTGCCGCTGATCCCACCGGTTTAGAGTGGCTGCTGCTCATTGCTGCGCCGGTTATTTTCTGTATTGTCTACCTGGCGTGCATTATGGCGATTGCGGCGTTTGGTCCGCTGGTCATGAGGAACAACAAGTCCGGCGGCGCGACCTACCTGCTGGACCGCCCCTCCCGCGTGGCGTTTAGGACTCGCACCGTGGCGCTCTTTGCTGTAGTGGGTGCGTTTGTGGAGCTGCTGTGGCTCGGTTATACGGGTCGCGTGGGGTCGAGCGCGGTCATTCCGATTCTTCTCTTTACATGGTCGTGGAAGTTCGCATTCTTCTTCCTGCCCCTGCAGCTGATTCGTGCCTGGTATGTGCACGCAACGCGCGGCAAGTATGATGCGCTGTCGGCTGAGGGCGCTCAGCGCCGTGAGAAGCTGAACCGTAAGAGCGCCTACGAGGTGTCGAAGATGATGCAGCGTAACCCGCAGCAATTCGCGATGAGCAAGGAGCTGCATACACAGGCGCGCGCTCAGAAGATTGCGGGCGTGCGCCCGTTCCAGCACCTTGACGAGGCGGGCAAGAAGCGCCGCACGAACTACACGGTGGAGCTGGCTGTGGCGCTCATGCAGGCGCGTGCCATGAACCCCGGCAAGCTTCCTTCGGAGGCGTTCGGTGAGGGCATCCTGGGTATGGGGGTTGGCATGACGTCTGATCGGGCGGTGGAGCAGACCTGGTTGACGCTGTGCACGGAGCGCGTCAACGCGCCGGACGCGCCGAACTACCCGGATTCGCTGTACCCGGTTGCGGCTCGTTTTTCGCTGTTTACCACGATGTCGCTGTTGCAGCCGGTGATGGGTCGCCCCTATTCGCCGTTTACCGCGCCGGACGCGCGCCGTTTTGTTCCCCGTGATTTCTCGGCGGATACCGTGCTGTTGAAGACCGAGGAGCTGGGCAAGAAGGCTCTGGCGCAGAGCGCGATTTTCCGTCAGCTTCATGAGCGTCTTCTGCCCCTACATCAGCAGCAGCCTCAGCTCGTGGATCGCCGTGCTTTGGCCTATTGCGGCGCCCTACTGCTGAGCGTGGCGAAGGCTGAGGCGCAGAGCCAACATCTGACGAGCAAAATTCTGGCAGCGGCAGCTTCGGAACGCGGCATCCTGTCCTATGGTTTGTTCTCGCAGCTTTCTGAGGATTATCAGTGTGTTCAGCGTCTGCTGAATCTGATGGTGAAGGCGACCGCCGACATTGAGCGTTTTATCAACGCGGTGGAGGCGCTGGTGCAGATGCATTCCGGCCCGGTTCAGCCCTCCGGCATTGCGTACGAGAAGGTGCAGATGGAGTACATCGCTGCTCTTCTGGACGTTATTGTCTTCTCTTCGCACGCCCCGCTTGCCGGTTCTATTCAGGCGTCGTACGCCCTGCTGAAGGCAGACTATGAGGCGTTTACGTTCAACACGACCGATGAGTTGAGCCGCAGCTACTGGCTGCAGTACGCGAAGAACGCGGTGAACGCATGCGATACCGGTCTGTCTCAGGGTTATGAGGGTTTCTTCGGCTCTGATGATGCGACGAAGAAGGCGTGGGAGTCCTACGCGGAGGACGTCGTGAAGGAAGTCTGCACCTACTCGATCACCCAGCTCTACTGGGATGCGCTGGTGCAGCAGGCGCTCATTCAGCGCGATTTGCCGCGCGAGTTTGAGGATGCTTCTTCCGCTATTCCGGAGCTGATGAATAAGAACGCTGCTGCGTCGTTCCCGACCTACTACATTAACCTCATCTGGAACTAGGACCGGGGTGAACGGTATGCCAGGTCGGAGCCGTGCAGGGTTAGACGTGCAGGGTTAGAATAGTCAGCATGACTACTGAGCATTCTTCCGAGATCTCTTCGCCCTACGCGGCACAGCCTGCCGCCACCTCCGCGGCTGCTCCCGCTTCTGCATCCGCATCGGCACAAAAGCCTTTTGACCTGGACACCGTCAAGAAGGTGCGTACCGTTCACCTGGCGCAGGCTAAGGCGGCCGGGCAGAAGTTCTCCATGCTGACCTGCTACGACGCCCTGACCGCGCAGATTTTTGATCACGCGGGCATCGACATGCTGCTGATTGGCGATTCTGCGGCGAATGTGGTGCTCGGTTACGAGTCGACCCTGACCATTACCCTGGATGAGATGATTCCGATGGTGGCGGCGGTTTCTCGCGGTGCATCCCGCGCCATGGTGGTTGCCGATTTGCCGTTTGGTTCTTATGAACAGTCCCCGCAGCAGGCGGTGGCGAGCGCTGTTCGCCTGATGAAGGAGGGCGGTGCGCACGCGGTCAAGATTGAGGCGGACGCTTCGATGACTGAGTGGGTTCGCGCCCTGGTGCGTACCGGTATTCCGGTGGTGGCTCATGTTGGTTTCACCCCGCAGTCGGAGCATGCCCTGGGCGGTTTCCGGGTTCAGGGTCGCGGCGATGCGTCTGAGCGTATTCGTGAGGATGCGGTGGCGTTGGCTGAGGCTGGTGCGTTCTGCGTGCTCATGGAGATGGTAACCACCCAGACCGCGCAGCTGGTGGATGAGGCAATCGGTGCTGTGCCGACTATCGGTATTGGTGCCTCGAATGTGACGACCGGTCAGGTGCTGGTGTGGCAGGACATGATGGGTGTTCGTTCCGGGCGCGTGCCTCGTTTTGTGAAGCAGTTTGCGCAGGTTGGCCAGGTCATGGAGGACGCTGCGCGTGCTTATCGTGAGCAGGTTCGTTCGGGTGAGTTCCCGGCGGCTGAGCACACCTTTGAGTAGGTTTTAGGCTGAGAAAAGGCTTATGAAGAAAGCCTGAGAAGAAAGCTTGATGAAGAAAGACCCCCGTATCCGGTGCTTCCGGGTGCGGGGATCTTTGCATCTCAGGCTTTTGTGTCTATCGAGGATTTTGTGCCTATTGAGCGGCGTGCGCCTCACACAAGGCTGGGGGCATTGAGCAAGGCTGGGGGCATTGAGCAGGGCTGAGGGCGCCGGGTCTTTAGCTCCAGTCGCTGTCCTTGTCCCAAGCTTCGTTGCGTTCGCGGGCGCGGTCCATGGCGTGTGCCGCGTCCTCGTAGGTTTTGAAGGGGCCCCACAGGGAGGTGACGGCGCTCTGCTGGCCGCGTTCCACCTGACCGGTTTTGAGGTTGTACCAGTACTCTTCGGGGTGCGGGCTGGTGGCTTCGGCCGCGGAGTTCAGGGTCTTTTCGACCGCCGATTCGATGGCTTCGCTCAGGCGGTTTTTCTTCTCGCTCACGGGTTCTCCTTTGACGGTGCGGGGCTGGTGTTTCTAGCTTCTCACGCACATAGGTTCGTGGCAACGAGGCGGGCGGAGCTTTTCACGGTCCTCCTCCCCTCTCCTATATTCCGCCCGCGCAGTTTTACAGCGAGCGTGCATGAAATTTTATTCACAATCTGGGAAAAAGGTACGGCTTATGTATCCGCCGCTTTTTAGCGCCCCCGCAAGGGACACAACCCGCCCGCGCCCGGTAAGATGAAACTATGTCTTCAACCAAAAAGAATACTTCGCATAATCTTCCCGCAGAGCCCGGTCGCGCACCCGTCGGTTGCCTGACCCCCGGACGCGTCACCCCCATGCGCCCGGTCCCCTCGCACATTGTTCGCCCCGAGTACGTGGGTAAGCCCACCGCCAACGAGGGTAACGACTCGAACATGTACACCCCTGAGGAAGTTGAGCGGGTTCGCGCAGCCGGCAAGATCGCGGCAGGCGCCATCGTTGAAGCATCCAAGATTTGCGTGCCCGGCACCACCACCGACGAGATTGACGTGCTGGTCCACGAGTACATTTGCGACCACGGCGCGTACCCCTCCACCGTGGATTACCGCGGCTACCCCAAGTCCGTGTGCACCTCCCTGAACGAGGTCATCTGCCACGGCATCCCGGACTCCACCGTGCTGGAGGATGGCGACATCCTCAACCTGGACGTCACCGCATACCTGGACGGCATGCACGGCGACACCAACAAGACCCTGCTCATCGGCAATGTAGACGAAGAGTCCCGCCTGCTGGTGGAGCGCACCGAGGAGTCCCTGAACCGTGCGATTAAGGCTGTGAAGCCGGGCCGCCAGATCAACGTGATCGGTCGCGTCATTGAGAAGTACGCGGCACGTTTCGGTTACGGCGTGGTTCGCGACTACACCGGTCACGGTGTGGGTCGTGAGTTCCACTCGGGCCTCATCATCCCCCACTACGATGCGGCGCCCGCCTACGACACCGAGATCCGTGAGGGCATGATTTTCACCATCGAGCCCATGCTGACCCTCGGCACCATCGAATGGGACCTGTGGGATGACGACTGGACCGTGGTCACCCGCGACCGCAAGCGCACCGCACAGTTCGAGCACACCCTCGTGGTGACCGCTGACGGCGCGGACATCCTCACCCTGCCCTAAAGCACAGACCTCTGGGTTTCCTGCCCCGCAGGTACGACTTGTGCAGGTACGAACCCAGCACCTCACTTTTATATCAGTTCACCCACTAACAAACCCGCCCGCTCCCTTAGGTTACACGGCAGTAGGCGGGGCGAAAGAGAGAAAACCATGAGCGATTACGCAGAACCCGGCGTCATCACCGAACTGCCCGCACCCACCCCCAAGGACCTGCAGATTGGTGTGGACATTGGAGGCACCGGCATTAAGGGCGGCATCGTCGACCTGCGCACCGGCAACCTCGTGTCCGACCGCTTCCGCATCGACACCCCCAAGCCCGCAACCCCCGCCGCTGTGGCTGAGGTTGTACGCCGCGTCGTCGACGAGCTGCAGAGCCGCGACCTGGCACCGGACCCCGAGTCCGCCGTCGGCATTGACTTCCCCGCAGTGGTGAAGAACGGTATGGTCTTCTCCGCAGCGAACGTGGACGACTCCTGGATTAACACCGACCTGGAGCAGGTCATGAGCGAGGCGCTGGACGGCCGCACCGTCTACGGCCTCAACGACGCTGACGCAGCCGGCCTGGCTGAGGCGACCTACGGTCAGGGCCGTAACCGTGACGGCCTGATCGCTGTCATCACCCTGGGCACCGGCATCGGCTCCGCCCTGATTAACGACGGTAAGCTGATCCCGAACACCGAGCTGGGTCACCTGGAGATTGACGGCCACAACGCCGAGTCTCAGGCTTCCGCTCGTGCCCGCGAGGTGCACGAGCTGTCCTGGAAGAAGTACGGCAAGCGCCTGTACCGCTACTTCGAGCACGTTCAGATGCTCTTCTCCCCCGACCTGTTCATCATCGGCGGCGGCATCTCCAAGAACCCGGAGAAGTTTATGCCCTACTTTGAGGATCAGATTCGTACCCCCATGGTCATGGCTGCCCTGCGCAATAACGCAGGTATTGTGGGCGCGGCACTGTGGGCTGGCGGCATGTTGCCTGAGCGTCAGCGCCGCGGCGAAGCGTAAGAGTTAGCTTCCCGCTATCCGCCTCGGGTAGCGCTTCACATACGCACGAAGGGGCCGCCTTTTCCGAATGATTCGGAAAAGGCGGCCCCTTTGCGTATGCTACCGCTCGTCTATAGCGGCTACCGGTTTAGTTAGCTAGGTTTAGTTAGCTAGGTTTAGTTAGCTAGGTTTAGTTTTAGCTACTGGGCTAAAAAGTTACTGGGCGATGCGGTCCTCACGCAGACGCGCAATCGCCTCCTCAAAGTCTT
>ENA-OWLE01000062-OWLE01000062.1-metagenome-genome-assembly--contig:-NODE-62-length-18954-cov-4.379121_pt1 | contig 18954 bp, 19 predicted proteins | sample MGYA00245345_ERZ651094 | MGnify/ENA primary metagenome ERZ651094 (study PRJEB26857, sample SAMEA4031770) | metagenome | biome: human; feature: oral; material: saliva | place: Philippines | collected 2014 | study... | reverse complement strand
AATTACACATAAGGTAAATACATACAACCGAACATAAACTAAATAGTTTCCTAGACTCCCAGAAGATAAAAGGAAGCATCGACACTAAGATACTCAGTGACATAAATGGATTGTCAAACCTAAAACTCAAAGGCTCTAAAAACCAAGGATTTATTCCAATAACAGTTGATGCTAAGGCTAAAACAGGAGTAACCTTTTTCGATGGAAACAGTACAAACAACAATATAGTGCTTGCAAATGTTAATATAAAGGCTGAGATAATATTTGTGGTTAATCCTGGATCTGTTAAATGAGTGCCTCCCTGAATAAGTCGTGCTGAGGCTTCACTCAAATATCTAGAATAATGTTGAGAGAATCCAGTATATCCCAAAAGTTGTCGACCAATATCATCAAGGTACGGATACTCAGCTAAGCTGATGTTAATGTTAACTAAAAGATAAACACCTAAGATAAGAGATAAAACAAATTTATTTCTCTTGATATAGTCCTTTAAGTTATGAAACACTCCTAAAAACTCTTCACTCATTCCTTCACCCTTTTTCTTTAATAATATACACCGGTCGTTTCTTTGTTTCTAGGAAAATCTTTGAGATATAGTTTCCGATGATACCCAAGGCTAAGAGTTGGATGCCTCCGATAAAGAGGATGATTGAGACAAGGCTGGCCCAGCCTGCAACACTTCCACCAACCATTAGTTTTCGAATAACTACGAAGGCAATTCCAACCAAGGAAACTAAGAATGAGAAGGTTCCTGCCCAAGTGGCAAGTTTCAATGGCACTTCGGAAAAGTTGATAAAGCCATCAAGAGAATACCTCAATAAACTCCAGAAAGACCACGAGGTTTCTCCGGCCACGCGTTCACGATTTTCATAAGAGACATAGGCCACATCAAAGCCAACCCATGAAAAGAGGCCTTTTGAAAAACGATTAACTTCCTTGAGTTCGAGGATAGCATCAACAACCTGACGAGTCATCAAACGAAAATCACGCGCCCCATCGACCATTTCCGTGTCAGAAACTTTATTAATCAACCAATAGAAGGCCTTAGCAAAGAATGAACGAATAGGTGGTTCACCCTTGCGGTCAGCACGTCGTGTTCCGACAACATCGTAGCCTTCTTGAATTTTGGCATACATCTCGATGAGAAGTTCAGGTGGATCCTGAAGATCGGCATCCATAACCGTAACGTAGTCACCTTCAGCCGCTTCAAGTCCTGCAAGTAAGCCTGCTTCCTTCCCAAAATTACGAGAAAAAGAGAGGTAGTGAACATTTTCAAATTGTTTTGAAACCTGTCTCAAAACTTCCAAAGTTCGATCTTTAGAACCGTCATTGACAAAATAGTAGTTGAAAGTCAACTGATTGGCCATCTGTTTTTCAACAGATTGACAGGCTTCTAAAAATGGATGAATAGTCTCTTCTTCATTATAACAAGGGACAACGATAGCCAGTGTTTTCATAAATCTTCTCCTAACGAATACCTAGAGCGATACGAGCGTAGCGACTCATCTTTTCAATAGTCCATGCCGGTGTCCAAACCAACTTAACTTCAGTCTTAGTGACTTCAGGTACTTCTTTCATAGCGTCATAGATTTGGTCTGTCAAAAGATCTGCCAAGGGGCATCCCATAGTCGTCAAGGTCATATCGATTTCAGTATAGCCGTCTTGTTGGAAACGGATATCGTAAATGAGGCCTAGGTTGACAATATCAATCCCCAACTCTGGGTCAATGACCATTTCTAAGGCTTCCAAGATACGGTCTTTGATTTTTTCAATTTCTTCTTCAGTGTATTTTACTTCAGACATAGCTTTTCCTCCAAAATCAGGGCCTAACAATCAGGCCCCTTTCCATATCCTATCTTAATCTTCAATAAAGTCTTTTAGTTGTTTACTGCGGCTTGGATGGCGCAATTTACGAAGGGCTTTAGCTTCGATCTGACGAATACGTTCACGAGTAACGTTGAAGACTTTACCAACATCTTCCAAGGTACGCATCTTACCATCATCAAGACCGAAACGGAGACGAAGAACGTTTTCTTCACGGTCTGTTAGGGTATCAAGCACCTCATCCAATTGTTCACGAAGAACGACACGAGTTGTGTAATCGACTGGATTTTCGATAACTTCATCTTCGATAAAATCACCCAAATGGCTGTCATCCTCTTCACCGATAGGTGTTTCAAGTGAGACTGGTTCTTGAGCAATCTTAAGGATTTCACGAACCTTATCTGGTGTCATATCCATACGCTCAGCGATTTGCTCAGGTGTTGGGTCTTGTCCCAACTCTTGCAAGAGGTTACGTTGCTCACGTACCAATTTATTGATGGTTTCAACCATGTGAACTGGGATACGAATCGTACGCGCTTGGTCTGCGATGGCACGTGTGATTGCTTGACGAATCCACCATGTCGCATAAGTTGAGAATTTGAAACCTTTAGAGTAGTCAAATTTATCAACGGCTTTCATAAGCCCCATGTTACCCTCTTGAATCAAGTCCAAGAACTGCATGCCACGTCCAACATAGCGTTTAGCGATTGAGACTACCAAACGAAGGTTAGCTTCTGCCAAACGTTGTTTAGCTTCCAAGTCACCATTTTCAACAGCGATAGCCAATTCTTTTTCCTCTTCGTTAGTCAAGAGAGGCACTACCCCAATCTCTTTGAGATACATACGAACAGGGTCATTGACCTTAGCTGAGTTTGAACCAATAAGCTCCTCGTCTGTAAGCTCTTCTGGTTTTGGTGCCTCAACAACATATTTAGATGAAGGATTTCCATCTTTATCAGTGATAGAGATACCACCATCTGTCAAACGTTCCAAAAGGTCATCAATCCCATCAGCATCTAGAACAAATGGGATAACTAGTTTTTCTGTGACTTCATCATCAATTGCTGTACCAGCTTTTTTGTGGTTACGAATGAAATCAGCGACTTGAACGTTAAATGCTGTATTTTGTTTTTTCTTTGCCATGTATTACTCCATATCTCGTTTTTGGGCGATGAGCATTTGCAGGGCTTCCACCGCTGCATCCACATCACCGTGGTTACTTGATTCTCTTATTTGTTTACTTTGCTTACGGAAGTCCTGTTCCCTCAGAAAATGATTTCTACGCTCTTCAATAGCCTGGACTTCCTCTAAATTGGTTTCAGGTGGCAAAATTTCCTCTAAAACCTGATAATAGGCTGTTTGTACCTCTTGGGAAAGTACAGACAAGGCTACCGTATCAATTTGACCGTCTTGCTTCAAAATATGAAAGAGTTCTTCTAACTCAGGTGTTTGGAAGAAAAAGTCATCACGCATACGATAGTCGTTTAAAATCATAGGATGATTAAGCATGCGATGGAAGAGTTGATTTTCCGCGCGACGAAGACCTGTAATCTTAGGTATAGAAGGTAGTTTGACCGTCCCTCTTAATCCCGATACTGAAGACTCATAAGCACTATGACTAGCCGCTGATAATTGAGCCGTCTGCTGATTTCTCATGGTCAACCGTTCGTTATTGACCGCTTGCTCGACTTGGAAAAAATCAAAGTCTGGCAGAAGGTCAGCCACCTTGGAAATGTAGGAATTCTGTGCCGTGACAGAAGGAGACTTAGCAATAATCTTTGCAATCTGCTCGACATAGGCAATCTCCGCTTGAAGATTGTCTACATTAGCAGGCTTGAGCTGTTCAATCCAAAATTCCACATCTGAAATACGGGACTCAACCAAGAGTTTACCCAAAGCCTCTTCGGATGTTTTCTGTAGATATTCATCAGGGTCCATATTGTCTGGAATTTTAACAATATCAACCTGAAAATCCGATAACAATTCCAGAGACTTGGCAATCGCATTTTGCCCAGCCTTGTCACCATCATAGGTTAGAACAATTTTTTTAGTTAGTTTGCGTAGACGATTGACATGCTCAGGAGTCAGAGCTGTTCCCATAGATGCCACTGCATTAACATGCCCAGCTCTATAGGCAGCAATAACATCCATGAACCCCTCCATCAGATAAACCTCATGTGTCTTCTGTATCACTGGTTTAGCCTGATCCAAGTGGTAGAGCTCGTAGGACTTATTGAAAATACGGGTAGCCCTTGTATTTTTGTACTTGGCTTGGTCCTTCTCTATATCTTCCTTAGTCCAAACACGTCCTGAAAAACCGATTGTCTTTCCAAACTCATTTTTGAGTGGAAACATGATTCGATTTTTGAAAGTATCAAAAATGCGATTGTTTTCAGAAAGATTAAAAAGACCTGATTCTGTCAGTACCTCTTCGTCATATTTTTTTGAAACTGACTGGTAGAGATAATCTGGTTCGTCAGGGGATAGGCCAATCTGAAAGGCCTTGAGTAAGTCGTCAGTCATCCCACGCTCATAGAGGTAGGCACGCGCTGCTTCTCCTATCTTAGTTGTCATGAGGACAGCATGGTAAAACTTAAGCGCATCCTCATGAAGATCATAAAAAGCTTGATTAGGCGAATTTTGCTGCTGGGCTTGCCTTGGCGCATCTATATTAACTGCGATACCTAGTCGATCTGCCAGAACCTTGACACTTTCTTGAAAAGAAATCTGACGATATTCTTCTAAAAATTTGAAGACATCGCCAGACTTGCCACAACCAAAGCAATGGTAAAACTGTCTATCCTCAATAACGTTGAATGAGGGAGTTTTTTCCTTATGGAAGGGGCATAGGCCAAGGTAATTACGACCTGCGCGATTAAGACTGACAACTTCACCAATCACGTCGACGATATTGGTACTGCTCTTAATATCTTCTATTAAAGGTTTATCAATCACCATCTAATCGCCCCCTATCTTACCATAATTGCATTACCCCTAATTATAACACGATGAAAAATGAAAGTAAAATAAAATCGATTTTTCATGAGCAAAACTCTTGTCAAGTTTTACAAAATCAGATAAACTATTAAAAGTAAATAAAAGAAAGGATTCATTGTCAAAATGATTAAAGAACTTAAAGACTTTTTGTTCAAGGGTAACGTCCTTGACCTTGCTGTAGCCGTTGTTATGGGGACTGCTTTCAACGCTATTATTACTTCACTTGTAAGTGATATCATCACACCACTTATCCTTAACCCAGTTGTTAAGGCTGCTAACGTTGAAAACCTCTCTAAATTGTCATGGAACGGTATCGCATACGGTAACTTCTTAAGCGCAGTTATCAACTTCATCATCGTTGGTACTACTCTCTTCTTCGTTGTTAAAGCTGCTAGCAAAGCAACAGCTCTTGGTCAAAAAGAAGCTGCTGAAGAAGCAGGTCCATCACAAGAAGAATTGCTCGCTGAAATCCGCGACCTTCTTGCAAACAAATAATCTTTATTTGTTCAACTAAAGACATATGAAACTCAAGACGTCTGAAATCCCAGACGTCTTATTTTTTGTGTCTCATGACTACTAACTGACTTATTTATTCGATGAAAAGAAAAAAACTTGAGAAGACTCAAGCTTTTTTTCTGTTAATTTCATTCTTAATTAGAATTTTTTACGTTTGCGAGCTGCCTCTGATTTACGTTTACGTTTTACAGAAGGTTTTTCGTAATGTTCACGTTTACGAGCCTCTTGAAGAGTACCAGCTTTAGTCACAGAACGTTTGAAACGACGAAGAGCGTCGTCAAGTGATTCGTTTTTACGTACTACTGTTTTTGACATTGAATTCACCTCCTCAAGATAATGTAACATTTTACACGTTCTATTCAAGTATACAAGACTCATCTTTTTCTGTCAAGAAATATATTTTAAGTTTGGGGATTTTTGATATCACAGTTGACTTCTAAGCCTACTAAAAACTATCCACTATACAAAAAAACTAGAGGAATCATCTCCCCTAGCTACTGATTTATTCAACTGCTGTATATTTAGAAGCATCCTTGATGTACTCGTCGTAAGTACCATTTGCTTTCAATTTATTGATGACTTTGTTAACTACTTCTTTCAATTTGTCGTTGCCTTTAGCCATAGCGACTGCTTTTGCATCGCCATCATCAACTTTGAGGGCAACACTTGCCAAAGCCAAATCTGGATTTTGTGCCACGTAACCTTCTGCTACTGGTTTTTCAAGGTCAACAGCATCAACTTGGCCAGACTTCAACTCGTTAATCGCTTCACCCATTGCTGTAAGTGATACGACTGTTGAATCTTTTAATTGTTTCTTAGCAAGACCTTCTTCAATGGTACCTTTTTGAACTGCTACTTTCTTACCTTTGAAATCATCTAGGCTTGAGTAAGTAGACTCTTGATCTTTACGAACGATGATAGCATTTTGTGTTTCGTAGTAAGGATCTGAGAAATCAAAGGTTTTCTTACGTTCGTCTGTTACTGAAATACCTGAGATAGCAAGATCAGCCTTACCTGATTGAAGGCTAGAAAGGACATTGTCAAAGCTCATTGTTGTAACTTCAAGCTTAACACCGAGTTCATCCGCAATAGCTTGTGCCAACTTGATATCTGAACCAACTACTTGGTCTTTACCATCTACCAAAGTTTTGAACTCAAATGGAGCATAGTCTGGGCTGACAGCCACGACAAGTTTTTTATTTTCTTTAATAGATTCGTAAGCGTCTTTTTTTGACCCACAAGCCACCAAAGTTACAGCAGCAAGGAGAGCCATGGCCCCGAGGAAAAGTTTTTTCATAAGAAACTCCTGTATAAATATAATTTTTGCTTGTTTATTTTACTTAAAATTAGTAGCATTGTCAACATTTATTAAGAAATTGCGACAGTTTTTCCAAGCCCTTTTGAAGGACTTCCTTATCGCAACAATAACCAATGCGGATATGTGACTCCTTGTCAAAACGATTACCTGGAACCACAAGGACACCGTACTCCTGAAGAAGCTCTAAGGCAAACTCTTCAATAGGACGATTAATATCTAATTTGACGAAGGAAGTTGACACACTAGCAGGACGAATCCAGCTAGCCTTAGGCTCTTGGGCAATCCACGCATCCATAAGAGCTAGGTTTTCTTCAACAATCTGACGATTACGTTCCAAGATGGCTTCTTTATTTTCCAAAACAAGGGTAGCCACCATGTCATCAAAGACACCGGCGCAAATCATTGTGTAATCACGGTAGTCACGTAGAATGTCTGCCACCTCAGTATTAGAAGCTACCCAACCGACTCGAATACCAGGAATTGAATAGGTCTTTGAAAGACTGTTGACCGCAATTCCCTTTTCATATAAATCGACGATAGAAGGTGCGGGCTGGTCAAAACTGCGATAGACCTCATCTGAGAAGATATAGGCACCCACTTCTTTAGCGATAGCCACCAGGTCTTCAAGGTAAGCAGCATCCATAAGGGCACCGGTCGGATTGTTAGCATTGTTAATGCAGATCATCTTGGTATTGGGACGAATCAGACGACGTAGTTGGTCCAAATCAGGCAACCAGCCCTTGTCCTCCTCAACTTCCCAGAGATCCACTTCTGCTCCTAGTGACTTAGGAATGTCATAGAGCTGTTGATAGGTTGGATACATGGAGATGACATGGTCTTCTGGCTCAATGAGAGCATAGAGTGCTAACATAGTAGCTCCTGTAGCTCCGTTGGTTTGGAGGATATTATCAACTGGCATGTTTTTGTATAAGCTAGCTACCTGAGTTTTGAACTCTGGTGACCCTTCAATCCAGCCGTAATCCATTTTTTTCTTTAGTAATTGGGCAAAAAAGGCGTCCTTATCAAGGCCTGATAGGTCAAATAATTCTCCCATTGTGAGGGCCTTAATTGAAACTCCTGCGATATCATAAACGGCAGATTTCTCATGGACATTAAGCCATTCTTCAACACCAAAACGTGGTAGCTTCATAGTTTCTCCTTGCTTTTCTCGAGCTCTGTATACGACTTTATTTGTTAGTTTTGACAGACTTACCTACTTTGATAATAACTGTTTTTAGCAGAGAATTCAATAAAAAATGGGGTATTCCCCCATTTTAGATTTAAGAATGTTTTGAAAATTCCCTTAAGCTAGCAAAGCGAGCTCTAATCGAGACTTTCCGCCGTGATGAAAGCACCTGAAGCGGGCTCGTTTCAGATGCTCGGAACTTATGAGACCTTAGGTTCAAAACTTAGTCATGAAATTTTAAAGAAGTTCGCTGACGGCAGACTTCACCTAAGGAAAGTTTCTAGAAGAACTTTTATCCCATTCAAAATAGAAAATCTTTTTATTTTACTTACTTTGTTTGTAACTTGATGCTTCTTTTAACCATTGATCAAATTGTCCAGAGTCCTTGGTCTCTTTGATGACGGCATTGATTTCTTTAAGCAAATCGTCTGAACCTTTACGTGTCGCGACTGCATAAGCATCTGAACCATCTGACTTAAGGTTAAAGCTGGCAAGGGTTAAATCATCATTTTGTGCGATATAACCTTCTGCAATAGCTTTTTCAAGGACAACTGCTTGAATCTGTCCTGACTTGAGTTCGTTAATCATCTCGCCATTTGAAGCGAGTGACACCACACTTGCCTTAGAGATTTGTTTCTTAGCAACTGTTTCTTGAACGGACCCTTTTTGAGTACCGACAGTTTGTTTAGCGAGACTATCAGCACTTGTAAAATCATTCACCTTGTCTTTTTTGACAATCACTACATTTTCAGAGGTATAGTAGCTATCAGAAAAATCATAGACTTTCTTACGCTCGTCTGTTACTGAGATTCCTGCAATGGCAATGTCTGCTTTACCACTTTGCACACTAGCGAGGACATTGTCGAAAGACATAACGGAAAATTCAACTTCCACACCAAGTTTTTTCCCGATAGCTTTAGCCAACTCGATGTCTGCTCCAACTAAGGTGTCCTTGCCATTAACCAACGATTTGAATTCAAACGGTGCAAATTCAGACTCTGTTGCCACGACAATTTTCTTATTTTCCTTAATTGTTTTTGTGCTCACTCCCTGACTCCCACTACATGCAACAAGGAAGCACGTGGCGACTAGGGCTGAAAGCATAAAACAAAATTTCTTCATATTGTGGCTCCTTATTTGCTAGAACTCTTAAGTGAAAGAGCATAGGCATCTTGAACATAGCTATCAATTTTACCTTCTTTTTTGAGTTTAGCGATAACCTTATTAACCTTGGCTTTAAGCTCATCACTACCCTTAGGCATTGCAACAGCGTAGGCATCATTTGAATCTGATTTAAGAGTAATATCTGAAATAGCCAAATCGCTGTTTTGGTCCACATAACCTTGCGCAATAGGCTTTTCTAGTACCACTCCTTCAACTTGACCTGACTTCAACTCATTGATAGCTTCACCAGGTTGCGCCAAGGAAACCACATTGGCATCCGACAAATTGGCTTTGGCGATGTTTTCTTGAATTGAGCCTTTTTGAACGGCTACAGATTTTTTAGCAAAATCACTTGTCTCTTTGTAAGTTTCTGTGGCATCCTTTTTGACAACAAGAACCGTTTCAGACTCATAGTAAGTATCTGAGAAGTCGAAAATTTTCTGACGTTCTTTTGTGGCTGAAATACCAGAAATGGCAATATCTGCCTTACCAGATTGAACGCTGGCTAGGACATTGTCAAAAGACATTTCAGAAAATTTGACTTTTACGCCAAGCTCATCTGCAATGGCCTTGGCAATTTCGACGTCTGCTCCAACAATAGTATCCTTACCATCTTGGATTGTTTTAAATTCAAAAGGAGCAAACTGGGGATTAAGAGCAACAGTCAAAGTCCCCTTATCTTTTATTTTATCTAAAGTGTTAGTCGATGAAGAACAAGCCGCTAAAGCTGTCAAAGTAAAGACACCTGCAAGGCCCAATAAAAGTTTTTTCCATGGTTTCATAATCAATCTCTTTTCTATATTTATTAACTTATGTAAGTATAATAATGTATTATTATGCATTTGTCAACGGGGAAATGGACTTTTGTTGTTTATAATTTTTATTTTTATTAATTTTTACTTGTTAACGAATCGGAATTTCCTTTATTTTAAGCCACTCTATGTATCTTTTAAAATAATAAAAAACTATTCATTCATTTGAATAAATAGTTCTTTTTTTCACCAAAATTCTCTTAGGAAGTCATCTTCAAGGCGCTCACGATAGAAGAGTTCTGAGAGATCTTCTTCTTCAAACACACGAAGTAGATTAAGCATGTCATAGGCTAAATCCATATTAGCTACCTCCTCTCGAGCAACCCAACGGACTTCTCCCTCTTCCGTTGAACGAAGATTCCCTTCAAAATCCGAGGTTCTATAGAGGAAAACCAAGTACCGTTCGTCATCTGTCGTGTACCAGTGCTTCATGCCTACCAATTTAGGATTTTTGATGGTCAAACCAGTTTCTTCCTTTACCTCACGAATAACTGATTCCACCAGACCCTCGTGGGCTTCAATGTGCCCACCAGGTAGGGCTGCTCCCGACCAGGAATAACGCTTTGGATCGCGGATTTGCATGACGATATTTCCACGGCCATCTTCGATGAGACACATATTGGTCAGAATAGTTGCTTGTGAACGAGACATATATTTCCTTTCTTACTTATATTGCCTATTCTGCTTCATTTGCCTCAATTCCTAACGTTAAGGCTTTACTCAGAGTTTCTTCACTTCTTCTGCTACTTTTTGGAGATGCTTTTCACGGATGCTAGCTGTATTCACATCTCGTCCAACTTCACCTAGTATGCACACGCGCTTGGTTTTAATCCCACAATGGTTCAAGACAGCATTTTTCAACACAGAAATGCCATAACTATCTGGAATGTTGATAGGACCTGAAAAGATTTTGTACCACCAAGTAGGTGCCATAGAGGTTGCATAAATACTTGCTGTTTTCCCTTTTAACAACTTTTTAAACTGCTTGCCTCTGAGATAATTCCAGATAAAGCTGCCCTGATCATTAGCTGAGTAGGCAATCCCCGGTGTAAAGACACGATCAATCCAACCTTTCATGAGACTAGGCATACTACTCCACCAGATAGGATAAATAAAGATGAAATGATCTGCCCATTGGATTAATTCCTGAGAACGAAGGATAAAAGAATCTTCCTCCATTCGTTTTCGGTAACCGTAGCGAAGGACAGGATCAAAGTCCTCTTCATTGAGATTGATGACTTCAAACTCATGATGCGTTGCATCAATATTATTTACAATGGTTTGAAAAATAGCCTGACAGTAACTTTCCTTATCAGGGTGTCCATGGATGACTAAAATCTTCATTCGTATTCTCCCTCAAGTCTTTTTTCGTTCTATCTCTTTCACTCTTTATACTTGATTAATTGATAATGGCTCAAAGATTGATAGATACGTCCTTTAGGAATTTTTATTTGAAGAACACATCATCCGCAATTCCTTAACAGGTTTTCCAAGTTCAAGTATTTTTTCTTGGCCATCAAAAGTAAAACCCATTTTTTGATAGAAAGCAATGGCTCGCTTATTCTCTTTTAATACCCATAAATAAATTTCAGAGAAATGATCAAGAGTGCTTAAAGCTTCCTTCATTAACTTCTGAGCAATACCTTTTCCATAATAGTCTTTTAAGACATATAAAGCAATAATTTCACCAGCTTGAATAGTCTCATCACGAAAGTTTCCATAGCTGATAAATCCAACAACCTTCTTTCCATCCATCGCAATCAAGGTATTTTCTGGATACTTTTGACTAAAGAATCGACATCTTTCTAATGTCATCGTCTCCTGAAATTCTGCAGGCAAAAGGTCGTCATAAGCCTCTCTCCACGTTTGCCAGTGAACAATGGATTTACCTTCTATCTCTTCAGGTGTTTCCATTGTTTTAATGATAATCTTCATTCGTTTTATCCTATCTAATCCAAGGCCTTGACTTCCAACACCATATCACGGATTTGAGCCGCCAATTCAAAATCAAGCAGTTCTGCCGCTTCGTGCATTTGTTTTTGAAGTTTCTTGATGGCTTCTTGGCGTTCTTTCTTGTTCATGGCACTGTAATCCACAGTATCCTCTGCCACTTCTGCTTCATTGGCCTTGGTAATCGAAATAAGGTCACGAATTTCTTTCTTAATGGTTTGTGGAGTGATGCCGTGCTCCTTATTATAGGCCATTTGGATTTCACGACGACGAGCAGTTTCATCCATAGCTTTCTGCATAGACTCCGTAATCTTATCCGCATACATGATAACATGGCCCTCGCTATTCCGGGCAGCACGTCCAATCGTTTGGATAAGTCCACGTTCGTTACGAAGGAAACCTTCCTTATCAGCATCCAAAATAGCAACCAGACTAACCTCAGGAACGTCAATCCCCTCACGGAGCAGGTTAATCCCAATAAGAACATCAAAGACACCCAAACGTAAGTCACGAATAATCTCCGTACGCTCTAGAGTCTTAATATCTGAGTGCATGTATTTGACCTTGACTCCCATTTCCTTGAGGTAATCCGTCAGGTCTTCAGCCATCTTCTTAGTCAAGGTTGTTACAAAGACACGTTCGCCTTTATCAGTACGGGCATTGATCTCACCAAGGAGGTCATCCATTTGACCCATGGTTGGACGAACTTCGACTTCTGGATCAAGAAGTCCTGTCGGACGGATGATTTGCTCAACGACGGTCTCAGTCTGCTCCATCTCATAGTCACCTGGTGTCGCTGACACATAGACAATCTGATGCACATGACTTTCGAATTCTTCACGTCGGAGAGGACGGTTATCAAGAGCTGACGGTAAACGGAAACCGTAATCAACCAACATCTTCTTACGGGCTTGGTCTCCGTTATACATTCCCTTAATCTGTCCCATGGTCATGTGACTTTCGTCAATCATGATGAGGAAATCTTCTGGGAAGAAATCAAGTAAAGTAAACGGTGGCTCACCTTCTTTACGACCATCCATGTGGCGTGAGTAGTTTTCAACACCATTGGTGTAACCCATCTCACGAAGCATTTCGACATCGTATTCTGTCCTTTGACGAATACGTTGAGCCTCGATGAGTTTACCCTCGGCTTCAAATTGCTTAACCTGAGCCTCCATCTCTTCCATAATATTCTTGATAGCTTCTTCCATATGCTCTTCATTGGTCATAAAGTGAGTAGCCGGGAAAAGAACAAGGTGCTCAACTTCACCGAGATTACGTCCTGTCAGACTCTCGATTTCACAGATACGGTCAATCTCATCACCGAAAAATTCCACTCGAAAAGCATGTTCATCACGGCTGGCAGGGAAAATTTCGACCACATCACCACGTACACGGAATTTCCCACGTTGAAAATCAATATCGTTTCGCTCAAACTGGATATCAACCAAGTCATTGAGTAACTTGTCTCGAGAAATTTCTTGACCAGGACGCAGGCTGACAGCTGAGTCCGCATATTCTTTTGGCGAACCCAAACCGTAAATACAAGAGACAGAAGCCACAACAATCACATCATTGCGTTCCAATAGGGCTGATGTCGCTGAGTGTCGGAGTTTATCAATTTCGTCATTGACAGAGCTATCTTTTTCAATGTAGGTATCCGATGACGGCACATAGGCCTCTGGCTGGTAAAAATCATAATAAGAAACAAAATACTCTACAGCATTGTCTGGGAAAAACTCCTTGAACTCACCATAAAGCTGGCCGGCCAAGGTCTTATTGTGGGCGATAACCAGAGTTGGCTTATTTACACGTTGGATGACTTGACTCATGGTATAGGTCTTACCTGTCCCTGTCGCACCCTTTAAAATTTGAGCCTTTTCGCCACCTTCGATATTATCAACCAAGGTTTCGATAGCCTGAGGCTGATCTCCTGAGGGTTCGTATTTAGAAACCAAATGAAATTGGTTGTCCTCTTTTCTATCTATCATGATTTTTCCTTTCATTTATGTAATCATTCAGATCTTGGTCTGAGAAGATTTCTCCACTTGTAAGTGGAATTTGAATCATTCGCATCTTAGCGATATATGCTCGTTTCTTCCGTGATTGATGACCAAGTTTTTTGTCATAGGTAACGGCTGTCTCACCATTTTTAAAGAAGATAAGCAAGACCTGATATCTCTTTTTATCATCAACCTCAGCATCATAGTCAAAGACATGCTCAATGCGTTTCAAAGAATATCACACCGTCGAAGAGCGTTCAATATCCTCCATCCGCGTTGACCAAGCTTTCTTGACAAACTCAATCTCTGATAAGGGAATTTCAAAGGTTTTACGTCCAAACGCTTGGCCGTAGTAGGTCAAAGAATTGTCATCAAGTTCCAAGAATTTTCCATGACCTTTGAGATTTACGATACCGTCTATGATGAAAACAATGGATAATAAGAGCCAAAGTAAAACAATGAGACCAAGGAACTGATTGACTGGATTTTCACGAAGAAAACCTCTAATAAGCTCAGGACAAAGAATCCATAAAGACAAGACGGAAAATATAAGGCCAACCACTATTTTCAATTTCAACATGCCCCTATCAAGCTTTACTACCATCTCGTCTCCTTTTTCAAAACTTACTTCTATTTTAACATAGAAGTAAAAAGACCGAGTCTTTTGAACTCAGCCTTAAAAATTTTCTTTTTTCAATTGTAATCGGAGGATGATGATACCTACAAGCAGGACCACACAGGTCACGATATTACCTTCTAGACCAAAGGCTCCACCTGATAACCAATCTGGGACACCTGACTTGGTCTGGAAGTGCAATAAGCTGCCACCTGCATTATATCCACTGACTGCCACTCCAACTAGGTTTCCTTGCGTAAAGTTCCAAGCACCATGAAGAGCTGCCACTCCCCAGATATTATCTGTCTTAAGCATGTAAAGAGCCATGAGGACTCCTACTAGAACAATACTGATAAGGGACAAGGCGGTAACACCTTGATTTCCCATGTGTAGTATTGAAAAGAGAGAACTTGAAATAGCTATTCCCCAGGAAAGGTTCAATCTATTAGTCACCGTCTGAAGTAGCCAACCACGTGTTACCAGTTCCTCAGTCCCTCCCTGGATAAACCAGAAAGGAATCAAAGATAAGATATATAAGAGGGTTCTTTGAGAAAAGTCCACTTTTACAAATTCTAAGCCACCAAGTAAATAAGTTCCAAGGAAACTCGCTAACAAGAGTAGAGTCCCAAATCCCCAACCCTGAAGCAAGTTCAAGCAAATATTTCCCTTAAAAAATCCAAGTGTACGAATGGGACGTTTTTCAACAACTTTAACCCAGAAAAAGATAACCAAGGCAGTAAAGGCAAAGGTTCCCAACTGAAAATACAAGCTTGAAAAAAATTTATTGGAAATCGTATTAATATCCTGGAACTGAATGTTGCCATTAAATAGCAAGAAGGAAAGAACAACAGTCATTGGAATTCCCACAACAACCGCCGCTAGAAATCCACCAATGAGGAAATATCCAAAGGCAATAAAACAGGAAAGCGTAATCATCAGCCAACTTGGCACTTTATCATATCGGCTGGTATATTTCTCAAGCATACGTTTTTTCATTTTTAGCTCCTGTAACAAATCTTACATGTATTCGATTACAGTGTAACGGATTGACACAAGCTTGTCAACTTCTTCTAAGAAAGACTCTCAAAGCTAACCAATCTTGTTAGATTTTCTAACATCGAACTCCTCGAAATTTGATAACAAGGGCTTTTTTTGATAAAATAGGAAGGTATTTTATAAAGGAGAACTTTTTATAATGAAGAAAAAACTTCTGACACTCTTTTTGAGTGCCATGTCAGTTTTCTTTGTTTTCGGAGCTAAGGTATCTGCCGATACTATCTCGGTAGTTTCAGATACAGCCTATGCCCCATTTGAATTCAAAGATTCTGATCAAATTTACAAGGGTATCGACGTTGACATCATCAACGAGGTTGCCAAACGTAAGAATTGGGACGTTAACCAAACCTTCCCTGGTTTCGATGCAGCCGTTAATGCAGTTCAATCAGGACAAGCAGATGCTCTCATGGCAGGTACTACTGTTACCGACGAACGTAAGAAGGTCTTTACTTTCTCAGACACTTATTACGATACATCAATTGTTGTTTACACACGTAGCAATGACAAAGTCACTGACTACAAACAATTGAAAGGTAAGACAGTTGGTGTTAAAAACGGTACAGCGGCTCAGACCTGGCTTGATAAAAATGCTAGCAAGTATGGTTTCTCTGTTAAAACTTTTGACACTAGTGACTTGATGAACAACAGTTTGGATTCTGGTTCAGTTTATGCAGCCATGGACGACACACCAGTTGTTCAATATGCTATTGGTCAAGGTAAAGACTATGCTATCAACATTAAACCTGAATCTATCGGTAGCTTCGCTTTCGCTGTAAAAAAAGGTGGAAAACACGAAAATCTTATCAAAGATTTCAATGAAGCTCTTAAGGAAATGAAGGAAGACGGCACCTACGATAAGATCATGACCAAATGGTTGGGTGACTCAGCAAAAGCTTCGTCAAAAACTTCGTCATCAAAACCTTCGGAAGCTCTTAACTTGACTGGTGATGCTAATGCAAAAGCAACTCCTACAAAGGAAACTTACACCATCTCAATGGACTCATCATTTGCACCATTTGAATACCAAAATGATTCTGGTAAATATGTGGGTATCGATGTCGATATCATCAATGCCATTGCAAAAAATCAAGGTTTCAATGTTAAATTAACTAACCCTGGTTTCGACGCTTCACTTAATGCCGTTCAATCTAGCCAAGCCGATGCGGTTATGGCTGGTATGACCATCACGGATGCCCGTAAACAAATCTTTGATTTCTCAGATCCTTACTACACTTCAAACATTCGTTTGGCTGTGAAAAAAGGATCTAACGTTAAGAAATACGAAGATCTCAAAGGTAAGACTGTAGGTGCCAAAAACGGAACATCCTCTTACTCTTGGTTAGAAGAAAACGCCGATAAATATGGCTTCACGCTTCGTGCATACGATGAAGCTTCTACGATGTATGACAGCTTGAACTCTGGTTCAATCGATGCCCTTATGGATGACGAAGCCGTGCTTCTATACGCTATCCAACAAGGACGTAACTTTGAAACACCTATCGAAGGTATTGCCACTGGTGAAGTCGGCTTTGCCGTTAAAAAAGGTGCTAATCCTGAGTTGATTGAAATGTTCAACAATGGTTTAGCTGCTATCGTTAAAGATGGTACTTACGATAAGATTATCAATAAATACCTCAACAGCGATAAAGCTCAAGAAAAAAGCTCAAAAACAACTGCCGATGAAACTACAATCGTAGGCTTAATTAAAAACAACTATAAACAACTTCTCCAAGGTCTTGGAATTACCCTTGGATTGACCCTTCTTTCATTTGCTATTGCCATGATTATCGGTATTATCTTCGGTATGATGGCAGTTGCACCAAATAAAACACTCCGTGTGATTTCACAAGTATTTGTTGATGTTGTCCGTGGTATTCCATTGATGATTGTTGCAGCCTTTATCTACTGGGGTATTCCGAACTTGATTGAAAATATCACGGGTCACCAGTCACCAATCAATGACTTCGTGGCAGCAACGATCGCCCTCTCACTTAACGGTGGTGCCTACATTGCCGAAATCGTGCGTGGTGGTATTGAAGCTGTCCCTATTGGTCAGATGGAAGCCAGCCGAAGCTTGGGTGTCCCATACAATACAACAATGCGTAAGGTCATCTTGCCACAGGCTGTTCGCTTGATGTTGCCAAACTTCATCAACCAATTTGTTATCTCATTGAAAGATACGACTATCGTATCAGCTATCGGTTTGGTCGAACTCTTCCAAACTGGTAAAATCATCATTGCTCGTAACTACCAATCATTCCGTATGTATGCGATTTTGGCCATCCTTTACTTGGTCATCATCACATGCTTGACGAAATTGGCTAAACGACTAGAAAAGAGACTTAAATAATGGCTGAATTGAAAATCGATGTGCAGGACTTGCACAAATCATACGGCGACAATGAAGTCCTTAAAGGTATTGACGCCAAATTCTACGAAGGTGACGTTGTATGTATCATCGGTCCTTCAGGTTCAGGTAAATCAACCTTCCTTCGTACTCTTAACCTACTTGAAACAGTAACATCTGGTAAAGTAGTCGTTGATGGCTATGAATTATCAGATCCTAAGACAAACCTTGACAAAGCCCGTGAAAATATCGGGATGGTTTTCCAACATTTCAACCTCTTCCCACACATGACTGTCCTTGAAAATGTGACATTTGCACCCATTGAACTTGGACGTATGAACAAGGAAGAAGCTGATAAATTAGCTATGGATCTTCTTGACCGTGTCGGACTTGCTGACAAAGCCGATGCTAGACCAGATAGCCTATCTGGTGGACAAAAACAACGTGTGGCAATTGCGCGTGGTTTGGCAATGAATCCTGACATCATGCTCTTTGACGAACCTACTTCTGCCCTTGACCCTGAGATGGTCGGAGACGTTCTTAACGTTATGAAAGAATTGGCAGAACAAGGGATGACCATGATTATCGTTACTCACGAAATGGGATTTGCCCGTCAGGTTGCTAACCGTGTTATCTTTACTGCGGACGGTGAGTTCCTCGAAGATGGTACTCCAGATCAAATCTTCGATAATCCACAACACCCACGTTTGAAAGAGTTCTTAGACAAGGTCTTAAACGCCTAATCCTTAAAACAGTTACTCCTAATGGGGTAGCTGTTTTTGATTACCAATTTGGATAAAAAACAGAGCAAGTACTACACTTGCTCTGTTTCTTCATTTAATTCAGGGTGTTTTGCTGCTTCTTCCCTTGCCAAACGCTCACGTTCAAGACGGAGTTTTCGGTTAGGGTTCAAGCGCGTAAAGAGTTCTTCAAGTTTCTTCGGGTTCCAGACATCAGCCGCAGAAACAAAGTTCCCATCTTTATCCTTGAAGGATATCGGTTTATCTCCCATTGTAAACCTCTTATTTCAATTATTTATTGTATTCAGCAGATATTTGTATCACACTAAACCATGCCACAAAAGTCAATTCATAACAGCAACTTTACGCAGTTAGTAAGGTTGATAGGCAGAGCGCCATAGCGGCTGTCGTAGACTTTCAAGTGC
>ENA-OWLE01000058-OWLE01000058.1-metagenome-genome-assembly--contig:-NODE-58-length-19239-cov-4.212312_pt1 | contig 19239 bp, 20 predicted proteins | sample MGYA00245345_ERZ651094 | MGnify/ENA primary metagenome ERZ651094 (study PRJEB26857, sample SAMEA4031770) | metagenome | biome: human; feature: oral; material: saliva | place: Philippines | collected 2014 | study... | reverse complement strand
GCGAACCTCACAAACGGCGGGTACGTCAGCATTGACGACATCACCGCTAACAGCCGCCTCACCGGAACCACCAGCTACTACAGCACCAACAACCCCGCCGTACAACACAACCTCACCAGCAATACACTCACCTACCCCACGGCAACCCACCACTACGACTACGGGGTAGTAGTATTTGCTAACCACAACCAAATCCTCATTGACGACACCCTCGCAAGCGACCTCACCTACGACGTTTACGCCAACAACCCTGGATACCACGGATACCTCAACCACCACGACCCGACCCTCACCCGCCCGGCAACACCCGAAACCGTAAAAGCCCTCCAAACCGTAGAAAACGAGCCCGGCTTCAATCCAGCAGACGTAATGACACTACTCACCAGCGCGCAGGAAAAGGAACACGAAACCCTCCAGGCGCGTAACGAAACCATCAACAAGGCAATTAGTACCTACCTTGGTACTCTAGCCCTCGGGGAAGAAAACCCTGCCGTCACCGAAGCAACCGGAAAGTAAATCTTATGGAAAACATGAGCGCCTGGGCACTCCTAGCATCCGCTAAAGAATCTCTGGAAGACGCAGAACAGAAACTCAGCATCCTAGCCACCAATGCTGAGAAAGCCCTAATGATGGTGCAGGAGCTTCCCATACTTATTACAAACACCTAACCGACTCGCCTTTAAATATAGGTTTAAATAGGATAAGCAACTGTAATTTGAATAATATTTAAACCTATGATAGCCTCCTACTATTGGGCATTATGCCCATACCTCGCCTATGAGAGATGGGAGAGGTTGTAAATCTAAACGGACATGAACGTGTCAAGACCAGGAAAGCTAATTTCGGTTAGCTTGAGGGTCACCGTCTAGCAAAATGCTAGACCCAGCCCATGTAAGGGTGCGCATAGGGCGAATCTGCTTCGCCGCTTGACTGGGTGTTTAATCTAGTCAAGAAACGGTTCCCTTTGTACGTTTGAGGCTGGCTCTAAGGCAATTCTCGCCTACCAGGATGTCCTCGCCCTAAGCAACGAAAAACCATCATTGCCGAGGTAACCAACACTAAGTAGACACGACCAGTCATTATTGCATCACAATAACTGGCTCACTTTTAATGGCTATACCACCGTTGTGGTACACTGGGTGCGTACCGTTCGATAACTTCTTAAAGGAGACACCACCTATGACTGAAAAGCTGTACAAGCTCACCTCCATTGTCGACTGCTCTCACCAGCCCAACAACCTGAAGGCAACCATCGAATCCTACGGAACGCTTGAGGAAATCACCGAATATGTTCGTGAGAATGTTCTGGCTGGTTTCCATAAGGACATGAGCTTCTTCCCTTACACCGCAACTCTGGATGTTCTCACTGAACATGATGCGTTCATCAATGAACACGGTAAGAAGACTTCCGCAGAAAACCTGCACGACCATTTCTTCTCCATCTACGAGGACGCACTAGAAAATGATGCTGTGAAGGCATACATTGACCAGCACCCCGGTAACTACTTCATCTCTCAGGAGTACCAGGTACTGGCAACTATCTTCGATGAGCCTATCTTCGGTGACCAGGTGAAGGAACGCGGCAACCTGTTCTACAGCGAGTCGCTCCCGTACACTTTGCCGCTGGTACAGGCATACGCTGAAACCGCCGCAAACACGCTTAATGCAGACAGCGAAAACACCTACACTTTCACTGTAGAACCCGTACACGCGGACAAGAAGAGCCGTAAGCGTAAGAAGAACGCGGGTACTAAGACCTCTAAGAAGAAGTAGCCAGCACATGGCGCTAACACTCCTATAATTTAAGCCCTCCTAATAGGTACCTACTAAGGTTGCCTTCGGGAGGGCTTAATCGTACTCAAAAACAAGACGGGAAAGTAGATACGTGCCTAAAATTACACACCTACACCCCAAAAACCAGCTACACGTTGTGAAACAATTTCCGCTATACTGGCACTGACGGGTAGCAATACGCTTACCTGTCGAACAGACTATTTATTGTACGTACACAACACAAAAGGAGACGGTATTACCGTGTCTAACACTTTCAACAAGACCACTCCCGTTAAGGGTGCAAAGAAGAAGGCTCTCGGCGGCGTGCTTCTTGCTACCCTCACTCTCGGTGGTGGCGCAACCAGCGTAGCAATGCTTAACGTGGCTCACGCCGCCGAAGTAACCGCCGCCGCAACCGCCCAGGCGCGCACCGAAAAGACCGTGAGCCTGACCGCTCAGGATTTTACGGCTTACGCACCGAGCGAGACGTTCCAGAACTACGTGAACTGGACTCTCAAGACTGACAAGCTTCCTCAGCGGAGCGATGCTACCCGTACCGTTTACACTGTCGATGTTGCAAAGCTCCTTGAAGGCATCAACTTTGATAAGAGCTCCCTAAAAATTGGTTTGGGCGCAATGCCTGGCTCCACACTAGGTGAGTTGGAGAAGGGGGGCGACTTCCCATTCCCCATGTATGTGAAGGATGAAGCGGCAGAGCCACGTCAGGGCGCTCTCCCATACGGTAAGACCACCATCACCGCAAACGCTGACGGAACCATCACCATCCCCCGTGATGACGATAGCCTCCAGACCATCTCATTTCTCTATAGTGTTAAGGACGCTAACGGTGACCTGATTACTCAGCGAATCACCATCGCCCCCACCCTGCCGAAGGTTGCGCCCGGCACCGTGAACGCCTCTACTACTATTGGCGAGCTGGGTACTACTAACGCGAACCCGACCACCGTTAAGGCAGGCGCAAATGGGGAAGTAACATTCACTTACACGAACAACTCTGAGCTTCCGGCAACTACAGCCGCACGCCAGTCCATGACCGATGAGAAGATTTACGTTTCTCTCACCCGCGACGGTCAGGCTGTAGCCCTACCGGAGATGGAAATCGCACCTGGCGAGACTAAGACCATCAGCGTAAACACTGTTTCCGCTTCCACCACGCCTGAAGAAATCACGGGTGCAGAATTTACTGTTAAGGAAGAGCTCCCCGACTACGCAGGGGCTATTGCTGTAGCACCTTGTGATAACCTGTCCGCTACCCCGTTTATCCTAGATGTGAATGGTCAGGGTCAGAGTGGTAACTTCTCCGACTTTAAGGACATGTTCTTCAGTGGTAAGGAACCCAAGAAAGCACCTGTGGTTCCCGCAGGCGTGAGTGTAGTTGATACACCTATTCTTGCAGATGCGAGCGCTTACACGGTAGGCGCTAAAGACCCGAATACTTCTTGCGGTGTCCAGCTTAATGTTATTAACTCAGGACGTACTACGCCTAGTGTTAATGCTAGTGGCTGGTACGTGCAGAGTGTAACCTCCAAGACCTACGATTACAGTGTCTACGTGAAGCCCGTAGCGGCACCCGAGCCCACGCCGGAACCCACCCCAACTGAGACTCCCGCACCTACCCCTACTCCTGACGTAACCCCAGAACCTACTCCGAGTGAGACGCCTACCCCTGAGCCGGTTCCTACTAGCCCGACTGCTGTTCCTTCAGTAGACCCGACACCGACCGCTACCACTCCGGTTCCTTCGGTAACCCCGTCTGAGCCTGCCGTAGAGAAGCCTTCGGAGCCTGGTGTAAAGCCGAGTGAGCCTGCTAAGCCTGTTCAGGCTAAGACTGGTCACGAGCAGGGTGGCGGTGTTCCTGTAGCCGGTATTATTGGCGGTATTGCTGGTTTGGGTGTTGTAGCCGCCGGTGGCTTCTTCCTTTGGAAGCGCCGCCAGTCCTAAGTAGAGCTAAGCTCTAAGGTTCACTCGCTTGCGCCGCCGTTTGGTAAGACAGCTTGTGAATGTTAGATGCTTGACGCTAAGACCCTTTTAGCGGGGGTATCTTATGTTGCACTTACTGTGTTTGCGTAAGGTACCCCCACTTTTTTGTACCTGAACATTATCGGTACACATTTTCTTGAGCGTGTTATTGTGTCTGGAATGTTATTGTTAGAGGTGCCGGTCGGTTTCCAAGAGTAGCGAGGGTACACAGTACGTATTTTGGATAAGGGGTACGTGATTGGCTGGGGTGGTAGAAAGATAAGGCGGGAGTGGCAAACGTACCCGCGTAAAGTAAGCGGTCATCCCCTTTTAACTTAAAGGAATTACTAGGAATATGTGGTATCCTGGGTCGTAGAAAAATGTTTGTAAACCTCTAGAAGGAAACCCCGCCTTGTCATTGCTTAGGAAGAAGAAAGCGTCACCTGCTCACGAATTTAAGAAAGATGCGTCTCCGTTGATTCAGCTTCGACAAGAGCTTGCACAGTGTAACGCTCTGCTCTTGTACTCCCGGTTAGGCTGGGGTGGTATTGATGAGGCGGATGACGAGCCTCTCCCGGAGCATGTTGAGTCTCTGCTTGCGAGTATCTGCGCATACGTCACCATTATTCACCATGCCCCTACCGGCGGAAAGTGGAGGGATACGCATGTAGGCGAAGCTGTAGCACGTCTAGCAGGCGCTACAGAACGAGCGGCATGGGCTGAATACAAAAGCAGTGGCGTAGCGCGCAAAGCTCTAGAAGATTACATTACAGGCGAAAGGATTATTAAAGCCGTGACCCGAGATAAAGAACTCCTCGCGAACGAGGCTACCCTCCAGGAAGCTCTCGACTCTATCGTCGCTATGCGCCGGTCGCTAGGCGAAGCGTCCCTGCCTATCATGGGAACTATTACGGAAGGGCTTATCCTCCAAGCTGAGGTGGAAAAGCTTCAGAAACGCATCACTAAGAAGCTGAAGCGCGAAAAGGAGCTTACAGAGAAAACAACCCTTACTGCTAAGGAGCAGGAAGAGCTCACCAATATTGAAGAAAAGCTCACCAAAGAAGCCGTAGAGCTACAGCACAAGAAAACACAGGCAGACCACAACACCAGCATGCAGGTCGAATACAAGAACCTTGTAGCGAGCAAAGACAAGCTCCTCAACACACAGGAATCTGCAATCCTGAACCTGCAAACCTACCTGAAACTCAAACGCGATGAGGAACAGCTACAGGGAATCACTGCTAAACTCAGTGACGTAGCAGGCGGAGGTCTAGAGCCTGTACAGCGCGCCGCCGACGAAGCAAAAGCAACTCTACAAGGCTGGAACGAAATCCGTGCCGGACAGGAAGAAGAACTCAACACCCTCTACGCACACAACAACGCTGAAGAATACCTCAACGAACAACGCAAAAACCTCTAACAGCCAGCTATACACCACACCCAAATAGGAAGGAGAATGTGCTTATGTGGAAAACGAAGACGCTTAAACGCGCTCAAAAGGAACTTGACGACTGGGGCGCGGGTAACAAGGATTACAACAACGGTAGGAGCGGCAAATACCCCGCCTTTGAGGAATACCTCGGAGCCGACAAAGCCGATGAAAAATACCACAATAAAATCAACCGCCCCACAGTCATTAAAAACCGGGTAATAAGCATCTTTGTGGCGGCGCTCATCATTGCACCCGCCCTATTTGGAATCTTCCACATCGGCTCTCACCTATTTGGAGGCGCAACAAACGGGAACAATGAACCAGCCTCCGAAACAACAACCTCCGCGCCCGCCCCGATACCAACAGAGATGGTAACCCCCTCTGAAACAGCAACAGAAAGCACGCAGGCGCGCCCAGAACCTTACGTGAACAAGGAAGGCGCTACCGTTTACCTGGCGGCAGATAATGCGGACTTTAGGGAAGACGTAGCTCGTTCCGTGAGTAGAATTTTAGCCGGATTTATCGGGATGTTGCCTTATATACTGGGTTTCCTTGCCTTGCTATTTATTCTTGGCTTATTCATCTCATAAACATAAAGATGTGCAAAAGGATTTGTTTGCAGTAACTAGCTAAAGTTTTACTGCAACCAAATCCTTTTGCGTGTAGGCGTGGCATTTAAAATACATACCCCGCAATAGGAGGGGAACATCTACCACGTGTGGTAAAATAAGGGGTAAATAAAGCGGCGTTACATGCCGAATAGCGCCGCTTCTAAATAGCCCTAGAATTAAGGAATCAAGTCAATGACCGACAAGAACATCTTCCATGTGAACGATGGCACCGTACTTGTAATCCCCAATAATCCCAACCCGGACGAAACAGAACGGCTCTATGACATGTACGTCGTTGTTGAGTCGGCAAATCTTGAATATTTCACCAGTCACTTCGCCCGTGTAGCATCACTCAACCCCGAAGATGAAGGCACCCGGTGGGAAATTTATCAAGACCATATTCAAGATGAGGACTGTACCCGCGTCACGCTCAGCTACTACAGCGAAGCAGACGGAACCCGTAAGAACCCCGCACCAGCAGATAAGGTCTACCCGTATCGCCCGCTACGATACAAGACCCGCACCATCTACCCGCGCGTAGAAGCCGCAAACAAAATCTACGCTCTGCTTGCCAGCGTTGATAAGCTCCCGTACAACACAGACCTGACCCTCTGTATCCACATGGATACGCTCAGGAAGCTTGTACTCGCGAAAACCTCATATAGGGAGCTACTCAACAACGGTACCGATAAAGAGCCTGTGAAGAACGCGCTCCTACGTCACGTCACCAACACGCGAAACACCCTCAAAGAACTACTGGAAGAAGATAGGAAGGTGCTCGACTGGCTGGCAGAAAACATTGACCGGGCAAACAATGTGCGTCCCGATGGCATCACGTTAAAGGACTGCCTCCGACAAGCACGACGGCTAGTCAATAACGATACCTGGCACACCGAAACAGTGACCGCCGCTCTCCAAGAAGCTCTTAATACTCTAACCGAAGTGGTAGAGCCACCCAAGACCAAAGGGAAGAGTAACCCAGCTAAGCGTCACGCTAAGAATGAATACCTCCTCGCATGTACCATCCAGAACCTGGTGCTCACCCGCGACACGCTACACGACCCGGTAGAGCACTGGTATAATGAAATTGTGCGGGCGCTCAAGAAAATCTAAACCATACCCTTAGAAAAGACACAGAGGAGATTAGCTCTTATGCACGAATCAACGCATGCTGAAACTACTATCGCCCCCGACGATGTGCTCAACATCTTTAAAAAGCACCTTAAAGAAGCGGGTGTAACCGCAACAATTACTACCCGCCCGCCGGTGGGGTATATGGAGCCGCGTCTACTCACCTGGTGTGACGCTGACAGCATCAATGTCACTAGCGAAGAGCCAGCGGGTAGGTACTACATTACAGGTGATGATAATAACGTCTTCGCTCTTAACGTTACGGGCGGGGCTTTTGCAAAAATGCTGGGGTTGGAACGCACTACAGTCACCGCAAAATCTCTAACCCCTTACACGGAAGACGATTACCGTCTTTATAACACTACGACCCGAATCAGTGACATTCCTCAAGAGCTACAGGTGAGCACTCACGGGTATAACGGGGTACGTTCAGTACGTGACTTACAGGAAACGCCTGTGGGGGAGGTACTCACCCGAACCGTACACGACATCGTTAAACTTCCTGCACCCGACACGGAAGCGAACATGAATACAGGTGTACTAACACCCGGCGGCTGGTTCGCATCCCCAGAGGAAATTGACGAAACCCTATTTACTGTGGGGCACCCGGCGGCTCAGGCGCTCGTAAACCAGCGCGGTGCAGTAATTGGGTATAAAGCAACTTTGGGGCGCTTTATGAACCATATGACGGCGTTTAGCTTTATTGGTGCCCTAGCCGGTCTGAACCTTGGCACAGAAATGATTGCAGATACCGCACCTACGGGGTATGAGTCACCAAAAATCGGGGGCATCCTCCGCAAGCTCGGGCTTAACTTTCCCACAACTACCTTCACCTATTTTGTTACCCGAAACAACGAGACATACCTACTGCTCGCGGGTGAAGAAACAGTACGGGTAAGCATGAAGGAAGAGCCACGTATCTGTACCACTGTAGTCATTATTCGACTAACACCCAGCACGCCCTGGTATAACACGGCTACACCTGTAACCCTATATGGTGATGTGCCTGTGAGCGAGGATATGCGTCACAGCTACTACGGGAAGAAGCTAGTCGATTCAACTGTCGCGCTTCGTGACGGTACCGTCGAACAGGTGAACACCCTCTAAACAGAGCCACCCCTATGGCAAAGGTTTTACAGCTGTCGCCATTACGGAACATTAGAACCACCCCACATATTCTATCTATGTGGGGTGGTTTCCGAATCTTTACACGTAAGAAAGTTGCAGTTATCAAAATGCGCCCCGACAAGAACAACATCAAGGTAGGAAGTCACGAAGTCCACGTCCGCCTTAAAGAAACCAACCCTAAAACACATAACAAACTCATCAGGTACTACAGGGCATACATTGCGCTCTGTAATCTCGTTAGCGAAGCGGCGTACACGCACAACACTGTAGATTTGAACCAAATCCTGCCCCGGATAAGGAACGAAGCGGAACCTTACGCGAAAAAATATCCTGGGCTTCTATTTCGCGCTTTCAACACCGTGACACGAGAATACGCAAACCATGTTGCTGGTACCCACAGGCTCCCGGAGCCCCGCAAATACGCCCTCAACAATATTCCCCTAACATTGGACGACGATTACACAGTCATCCTTTATGGCAATAACCAGTACGGTCTAGAGCTTCTCCTCGCCCACCGCACTAATATTTTCTCCAAAGGTGAGCAATTCTACGCAGAATGGTTAAACCTCCCAGTAGGCTACTCCCACACTGCCGTCACCCCAACAGGAACACTATCCTACGACGAAACGAACGGCTGGCTTTTTAAATATGACCTGCCCGTCATTCAAAACAAGGTAGTGGGTGTAGATATGGGCACCCGGTTCTTTGCCGTTACCTACGACGGGGATAGCACTAAGTTCATTCACGGCGCTAACACCCCGCTCCAGCATGAGATGGGTACCTACAGTAAGCTCCACCAGAAGCTCAAAAAGAAAGGCACCCGTAGCGCCCGGAAGCGTCTCAAAGCCATCTCCGACAGCTGGCGCGAACAGCTAGACGTAAGAATCAAGAAAACAGTCAAAGACATCCTTAATGACGCTGAACCAGATACAGTGTTCATCCTAGAACGTCTCACAACACCCCACAATCTAGATAAGCGACTCGTAACGGCAGATATTGGTAATATGTCAGCCGCAATCTTCGCCCTATTTAACCAAGCGTTACGTGAAGAAGCTAAAAAGAGCGGGCACATGGTTCTATACACCTCCGCATCAGGAACTAGCGCAAGGTGCCCAGCCTGTGGTATCTTTAAAAAGCGAAACAGGAAGCACGATACTCATTCATACCAGTGTCCTTGCGGTTTCAGGTCTAATGACGATAGAGTAGCCGCCATGAACATCCGTGAACGCGGTATCACTCATCTTGTTGAACGCTTCATGTAAGCGCCGGTGAACAGGTTTTGTCGGCGCGGGGTGACGCTACCACCCCAGCAGGTATCAAAAGGTGGAGTTTTGAAAACTTATCCACCTTTGGGGCTAGTAACATGCAGAGCGCCAGATAAAGAATTTGGGGTGCGCCCTGCAAACCCGCCTGACGACGTTCCTCTCATTCCGACACCCTATCGATACACCAAGCCGGACTAGCTTTTGGCGAAGCATAGAAGAGACGGGACAAGCCGACCAGTAGCCCACTTTGCAAGCCACCTGGCTTAAACCTGTGCCTTGCAAAGTGGGCGCTAAAGACTGGGAAGCAGAATAGCGATACGCCCACACTATACATACCAGGAAACTGGTGGAATAGTGTAAGGGTACCGAAAGAGCCTCTGACGTGATTCTTAGTAATCATGGCAGAGGCTCTTTTTATTGAATCGTTAATCTCAACCCGCTAATGGGATGCGTTAGATAGTTCCGTAACCCCCACCCGACTTGCAAACCACTAAAAACATGTGGTAGTATTGTTTATGTAAGGTTGAGAGGTTGCAAGAAACCTAAAACCAAAAAAGCGATACTCTACTGAAAGGTTTTAAAAATGGCTTCGATGCACGCTAAGTTCACAGATGTTTACTTCCCCATTAAGGGAGTAAGCGTCGGCAATACCGGCGCATGGTGGGGCGATGTTGAAAATGACGGAGTAACCTCTGTCTGGCAAGCACGAATCAGCCTGGAACCTCACTATGGTGACTATGCTTACGAAGTGGTTAATATTGAAGGCACCGTCACCACCAGTGATGGTGTAAAGCACCCTATCACCCTCGACCCAGTTCACGAAATGGGTATGATTATTCTCGACGCTGTGGATGAAGAGGATATTCTCGTTGTTCGCCGGGGCAAGGAGTTCTACGCTTACATCAAGGAGCTCGAGGTCGACATTTAGCAATTACCAAACAAGGGCTGGTGTGCGTTATCCTGTTACACCAGCCCATACACGCGTCCCCTGTAAGCACCCGCAACCTACGGAAGAAGGTAAACGTTAAAAGATGTTACGCAACGAGCACCTTATCAACATTGGCACGCAGGAAGTTTATGCACACCTCAAAGTAAACGACCAGCATCTACATGATGCCATGATGCAGTACTACACGGCATACACGGCTGTCTGCAACATTATTAGCGAAGCGGTGTACAGTCATAACACGGTAGATTTAAACCAAATCCTGCCGCTCATTACAGACAAAGCAGATACTTACACGAAACGTCAGCCTGGCGTGCTAGAGCGTGCTTTTAAAGCCGTAACTAACGATTATGCAAACCACGAATCCGGTGAAGGTAAACGTACAGCACCCCATAAATACACGCTAGAAAACATTCCTCTACTCAAAGATGATGATTATACCTTCATCTTTTACGGGAACAAGCAGTATGGGTTCAAGCTTCGCTTAGCGCCCCGCATGGGTGTCTTTGTAAACACACCACAAATCCCCGCTGAATGGCTGAACCAACCCGCAGGGTACGACTACGCAACAATTGCGCCCACCGCTTCACTGTCCTATACCTCTGACATTGGGTGGCTCCTCAAATACGAGCTACCCGTCGTGTTGAACAATGTGGTAGGTATTGATATAGGTACCCGCATTTTTGCTGTCACCTACGACGGGGCGAGCACTAAGTTTATGCACGGCGCTGACACGCCGCTTCAGCACGAGATGGGGGTATATAGTAACCTTCGTGCAAAACTCAAGGCGAAAGATACCCGTAGCGCCCGTAAACGCCTCAAAACCCTCTCCGACAGGTGGCATAAGCAAATAGATACGCGAATCCGCCAAACCGTCCAAAACATCCTTAGAGACACAGAGCCTAATACCGTTTTCGTACTAGAGCGCTTATGTAAGCCGGGAAACACGGACGTGTTACTCACCAGGGGAGACGTCGGGAAGCATCACTCAATAATCTTCGGTAAACTAATCAGCACCCTAAGTGATGAGGCGACAAAGCGGGGACATGCTATCGTAGCCGTCTCACCAGATAAAACTAGCGTAAGGTGCCCCGCATGTGGTATCTTTAGAAAAAGGAACAGGCGGCAGAGCAGACATGTCTACCGATGTCAGTGTGGTTTCCGGTCTAATGATGACCGTGTAGCCGCTATGAACATTCGCGAGCGCGGCATTGCTCTACTAACTGGTCACCAAGCATAAACGTCGGGGAGCATGATTTTCCGGCGTGGGGTGATACGCTACCACCCCAACAGGCACCAAGAAAGAAACCCAAAAAAACGGTTTAACAAAACCCTTGACGGTAGACATCTTGGGCTACACGACAGAGCGCTCATAGTGACAAGGCAAAACAGTTTAAAGCGACCCATGACTGGTAGGCTCATCCCCTCCCAGAAACCTCGCTCTAGAGGGGAGTGGGAACTTTTAACGGAAACCTGCCTATCACACTCTTGTTAGTAGCACACCTGATGACGTTCCACCCGACCGGGCACCTACTTGGTTTCATATTGCATGAAAACGGTGCCAGGTACAATCTTTTGCCGAAGACATAGAAGGGCAGGGACAAGCTAACTCAAAGCCGCAACCCTATAGGAGCTTTCGCGAAGCATAAGAATCCGATAGCAGGTACCGGCAAGAGTTGATACAGCAGAATAGCGGCATTTGCACCCCTATCAGTGCAAATGTAGAGGCACCCCTCAGCTTTGAAAGACTGAGGGGTGCCTCTTTTCATGCCAGCAAATCTCAGTAATGGTTATAATAGAGAAGAGCTGTGTAACTGGGCAGGCGTGCCGACCTTACACATACATCAATACCCACCTGAGACACCTCAAATCAAAAAAAAGGAAGGATACACCGAAAATGAATAACATCAAAAACCTAGTGACTCAGCTATTGCACACCTTCAAAGAGCTCGACCTGCTCAACCGGCTCCTATGGGGGATTATCTCTATAGTGGTTGTTATTATCGCCTGTATGCTGGCGAGGGTACTAATTTACATCCTAAGCGTAGTGATGTTAGGTGTTTCCATCTGGTTCCTCTGGGATGCTTGCAAAAAACTCAAGAAATAAAACCGGGGCACACCCCTGGCAGGGAGCTTTTTGCTGTGTGTGTGACTTGTTAGCTAACTACTCTACCCACAGACTTGCAAACCACTAAAAACATGTGGTAGTATTACTTATGTAAGGTTGAGAGGTTGCAAAAACCCACAAAACCAAAAAAAGCGATACTCTACTGAAAGGCACCCCAACATGACCACCACCGATTTTGAGTTTGAGCACTTCAACCCCAATTTTGAGACGTTCTTCATCACTATGGATGACTTTGAGGATGCGGAGATGCGCGCAAGCTTCGAGTTTATGCGCATCAACATGATGGTCGCTCAGGAGCGAATCGCTATCACCAACGCCATCGCAAACATTGAAGCATCCGCCGACACCAATGACCATGAGGCTCAGGCACGCATCAACCAGATGCAGGCAATTGTAGACGACATCGATTGGAATATCTTCCACGTCAGCCGAGCCGACAACGGCATCATCACCATCCGCGAAGCTACTAGCGACGGCGATACCGATAAGGCAGAGTTCATCATGGACAGGGTTAGGGGCGAGGTAAACTCCATCGCAGAAACTTTCATGCGAATCCGTGACTGGCGCGAAATCTAACCCAACCCATAAAACCAAAAACCCCCTGCCAGTACTACAAAAACTGGCAGGGGTACCCCACTCTCAACAACCCAAAAAACCGAAAGGCGTAAACAATCATGACTAAGCAGACCACTGAAACCCCCAAGGTAATCAAGCTCACCGACGAATGGGGCGACCCCCTCATCAACGGAGACGGAAACCTCCTCGTACCCAAGGAAATTCAGGTAGGCGCAACCATCAAGTTCGCCACCAACCGTGACGACGGTACCCGCGTAACCTCAACCCGCTTCGTAACCGGAGGCACCAGCACCCGGCTCACCATCAAGGACTACACCGGCAAGCCCGACGGTACCCTTAATGTTATCCAGTGCAACCGCGAATGTCTGACCTGCTGGGAAGATAACGAAGACGAGCTCCACAACGAAGATAACTGCGCTGGTGCTGTAACCTTCGACGGACTCGAATACATCAACAATCGCGGAGTAAGCTTCGGGTGGGCACTCGACATTGAGGTAACCAACCCCACCCGATAACACCCTTAAACACACACCCTCAAGCTCTAAAGCATGAAACAACCCCACTATGGGGCACATAAACACCAAAGCGTATAGGCGCAACTAAGCCGCCCACAGCTACCCATAAAAGGTAACCGTGGGCGGCTTAGTTTGTACCCTGCCCTAAAACACTAACTATCAGTGCGCGAACGATTCATACTAACCACCTCACAAGCAATCAGCAACGCATACGACACCAAAATGAGATGCTGGTCTGTGTAACCCCACAAGCCAAGCCACCACGGGTAATTAAAGAACAACAACACCTTAGCCACAATAGACAGGACACCCGCAAAGATAGCACTCAGCACAGTGCCGCCTGACCCGCACCCCAACACCTTAGCAACCATAGAGAAAACAAAACTGACCAGCAATCCAGCACACGCAATAACAGCACTAGGCAAGAACAGTGCAAAGAAAAGCCACCTAATGACATCCCAAGCATCAAAAACATTAACCACAACAAGCTCCTAGAAAAAGATGAGAATAGAAAGTAGTACCGAGAAGAACAGTGCCCATTCTAACCGAAACACGCAACACAGTGTCACCTATGCTGAACGGGTCACCCAACGGTCGTACTGCCCACGCGGAATATGGATAACAGCTCTGGCTTGCTTACCCCAGGCGTTACGTTCAGAGCACGAGACATAAGCATATTGGGGTGTTTCACCAGCAACCACGCCAGACCAAGCGCATACATCTGCATCCGCGTAACCGTTCAGCACATTAAACGTCAGATAGTGTTGAACATACGGCTCTTCCCCGTCTGCGAGGTCGTCTATGATGTGAACCCGCCTATCACCCCTGTCATGGGCGTAGTACAGTTCATAGGAGCGTTTAATGTTACTTGAATCAGTCTCAGCCCAAGAATAAATGGCGTTAGTCTCTTGCCCCTTAGACACTGTACCATCTAGGCGCATCTTTGCCGGTTCACCAGTACTATATGAGCCGTCAGCCTGCCGTGCAAGCGTCACCTCATGAGTCTGAGCGACCCAACCCGGAGGTGGACTGTTAGTAGCCCAACCAGATACAAGAATTAGTATTGTGGCAACTACAGTGGCGGCGGCAATACTTGCGGGGATATGCCACAGCCACACAGGGGCGTATTCAGAATCATCAGCCCAAGCCCAACCTGTCGCGAATAAAAACGCGAAGAAAGCAAGAATTGCTACACCCCACAAACCTGTACCAATGAAGACCAGTAATAAAAGTGCTACCAGAATCGCCCCAGCCCCAATATACGTTTCCCAAATGCGTGAAAGCTTACTGTACTTTGCGGTTTCAGCACCTGACAGCTCATCCCCAATATATTTTACAGGGTTAGCTTCATAGTCTTCCCACATCTGTGCGTTCTTATCCCAGATAGCTTGCTTATCAGGGTAATCCGCTTCAAGGTACTCCTCATGGTACGCATGACTACGCCGCCACAGGTGCCTCTCAGCTTCATCCTTAGCTAAGCGGACACGGTCTAACGCTCTCTCAACTTCTTTAGCGTCTTTACGATAACGCCACCAAAGATACAGAGATGGAACAAACGCAACAGTGCTCAATACCAAGAACCCGACAAAGGGGTACGTGTACACCGCATCAGCGACACTTAACATCAAAACCATTCTCAATAAACTCCTAAGATGCCTTCACGTATTGGGTGTAAGAACCCGCCGGAATATGGATAACATTACGAATACCTTGAACATTCGCGTTAATAGTCCCCAAAGTACAATCAGGTGATTTGCGCAACTGAGCATCCAGTCCTAAACATAACGGAGCATCATCACGTGTGCCAACAAAACGCTCAATAGTCAGCTCACGCACAACATACGGAGCCTCGCCAGCCTGCAAATCATCAACAATCTCAACTCGACTACGAGAATCCTTACTGTCACTACTGACAGGAACAACAACATCCCCACCATAAGTACTCGACTCGCCCCACTGGTACTCTACCTGCCCATCATCCTTACGAACCTCACGCACCTGACCCGCTAGAGCGTTACGCTGAACAGAGTCATGATAATTACCCGATGCGTCCTGGTAACGAACCACAACCCTGTCTTCAGATGTAGATACGACAACATAAGCATCCACACCGACAGGCACAGCAATACAAGCAATAAGCGCAATATTAACCACGTATGCCGCCTTAACCGTCATAACGCCTGTCTTAAAATCTTTCTTCCTAAGCCAAGCATATAAAAACAAGCAAACAAGCAACATGAGAAAGAGCGGCAGGATGAAAGATAGGGAATCCATTAAAGCACCTACAATACCCACAAGCCCTGCAAATAGCAGACATACACCCCAGTGACCCACCACAGCTTTCAACTCATCACGCCCCACAACACCCCTAGAACCACGACGCTTCAAACGGCGATACTTAACAAAAGTAGCTGACACCCCAAAAATCAACACCACCACAAATAGGGCAACCACAACATACGATAACGTGAGCATAAAATTACTAACAGGGGAAAGCTGAAACAAACTCAACGCCTCCAAACGTATCAGGCAAATAAAACATACCCCCAGGTTACCACCCTTAAAACAAACGCGCCTCGTATCAACCCACACCTCCTGTAAAAGAGTGAAACATTGCCGCAAGCGCCTCCTACTGTACGCAAACACATGTGGTATAATTTAAATCAATAAACCAACCTACCCACAGCAAGAAAGAGGAGGAACCTCAACATGTCCAATCGCGACGGCAAGTACGACCACTGGCACTGGAAAAGCGGCAAACGGTACGTCCTCAACAAGAACAGTAAACGCAAAGTTTACTACCCCTGGCGTGACAACAAAGACCTCGCCAACATCACCAAAGCGTACAACACAGAAAAGGCAGTGGACGCGGATTACGAAGATAAGGCAAACCAACTTCAAAGCCGCCCACACCCAGGTAACTGTGGCGTTAAAGGTTGCGATTCTTGCTGGTACATCGCCTTGTGAAACACCTGTTAGGGGTTACACAAGTAGTGCTTAGGGCTCCCTGGAAGAGCTGTAGCCCCAAGCAGGCAGTAGACCTTGTAAAGGTTGCTTACCCGCACACGCGGGGCGGTTCCCTGTGGCACAGATAAACCAATAAACTAAAACGAGGACACAAACCATAAAAACATGTGTTACTATAAAGATATGAACCTCACTTAACTTAACGGGCAAAGCAGATAACTTCTAAGTATCCCCGTATCGGCTCGACTCCGATAAAGAACACACAATACACTCTAGAGTGTGCTACCTCTCACCCAAGGGTGGCACCCATTACCTTTTACAGCTACAATCAAGGTTTTTTCATGCTGACACCACGCATCCTTCACCCAGAAATGCTAAGCGGCGCTAATGAAAGCGCCCTACTTAACCTAGAAGCACCCGCAAAGACTCCTAACACGAACAAGGATACAAGCGACTTCCTCGATGCCTACAACACTTGGCTCAAGGACTACCTACAGCAAGGTAACCGCATCACCCATTTCTACAACTACCCATGCCCCGCTAACGTGGTAGTAACTGACCCGCGTAGTCAGTACCCCCGCCGACCGGATAGCATGTGTGGCGCTAACTCGCGTACATACATTTTGTCTCCAGAAATTGACGCTACTGAGTGGGGAAACATGTTCGTAACCAGACGCTCCCACAACAAGCTATACGGCTGGACTAACGACGGCAAAACCGCCGTCGTGTACGGCGGATGGGTACCCGCATACAGCAACACCATCGACAAACAGATGATGACCAACAAATCGGTGCCAGAAAGTATCCGCCGCCCAATCCTGCAAGGTGTAGCCAAGGCAAACGAACAAGACAGGGCATCAAACCTGCGTAATGCGTTCTACAACATCGAACACGAGTACGACAACTCTCGGATGCGCGACAACGACGCACGTAAGATGGTGTGCGCTCTGGAAGGGTACGCCAAAACCCGCAACAACGGAACCGCACCCGCCCTAAAAAAGCCAACCACCCAAATGCACGTGGACTTCAACAAAGGCGACGGCTGGGCATTTAACACATTCCTCGACCGCGAGTCCGACCTCTACCGCTTCAAAGACATCAACCCCGCAGAGTACCTAGCCACACTAGGTACCGTAACAATCACATTCATCACCAACGATATTGCAGTCGTCACGGACACAGGATATGACTCACGTTTATCTCAGCCGCTTATCGTACTTACCGCAACCACCCCAACCGGGCAAAACCTCGCAGGACACAGCTACACCATCGACACGGTGAAGCCAGGCGGCGAATGGGAACCCGCCACAGTAACATTTACGGTATAATACGCTCCAAGAGGTCTAACGATGTGCTACTTGTAGCGCCATGTTCCCTATATGCACGGAGATAACTCTCATTTTACAGACAGGAATTTATGGGATGAAAAAGCTGATTGATAGCGCGCTAAAGTTGCTACCTTTTAGGCGCAAGAAGAACGAAGGAGGCGCTAAACCCGCATCCCACGTTCAAGTCACAGCGGAACAGGCAGAGGCATATCTGACAGAACGCTACCCCGAAGGTACTGTGCGAGATTTTGAGCGCCATGAGAATGAGGGTGAGGGAGACAGTCTCACTGTCTCTGCTCATTGTCGTAATTTGAAGAACCATCGCGACCCGGCAAGTTTCATGAAAACACTCACGGCTAGAAGCCCTAAAATGTTCCAAGACGTAACCCTTAACGCCTGGGACGAAGAGGAGTTAGTGGGCTGGGAAGAAATGTGGGTCACCTTCAAAGGTGAATCTGGTGCAGGTTTTCATGTTTCCTGTTATAAGTTTCACCGTGGCAATTTTGAGATACGCATGTCCGCTGGTAAGCATGGGGGAGCCACATTTGTTACAGAGCAGAACCTAAAGGAGCTAGAAGCTGTCATCGAGGCGTTTCTCTACATTGATTCCGTACCACCTATTAGAAAGGCTGTATAACCTACATGGGTATTTTTGAGTTTGAGGGCGGCTACCCGATTCTTAACCTTTTCTTCGTTCTTTACGCGGCTATTGCACTATTTGGCACGCATCTTGCTTTAAGGAGCGGGGCGTTCAGTAGCTTAAGTGAAGTACCCAAGTCACTGCTAGTAATTTTCATCTCGTCAGGTTTTCTCGCAGGGATAGTTAGTGTTTCGTTCGGTCTTCTAGCTTGGGTTGTACGCAAGGTAGACAATGTGCCTGGCGACTGGTCTACGCATGGTTTTACGGTTACCATTGCGGGCGCTTTTGTTACGACTTTAGCTGTTTCTATCGCATTGTTGTTACTTACTGGGTTAATCCGACTCATTGCCTTTGCTGTGCGTGCCCTATTTGCTAAACGGTAACACGCAAAGAATGTTAAATATGTAAGCGACTAATAACTTAGGTGATTTCTACCCTGCCTAGCCTTGGATGTCCTTATACACACAGGGATGTCTTTTGAGCGCGTGCTTATGCGGAGTATCTACCTGTGATACAGATAACTTAAAATCAGGTTGCAGACCGCAAAAAACATGTGGTACAGTAATATCTGTAAGGCGGGAAAGCCGCTAGATATTACAAAACCCCATACGCCCCTTTAGCTTAACGGATAGAACATCTTCCTTCTAAGTAGACTTGTGCAGGTTCGATTCCTGCAAGGGGCACATAGTATATAAAGGGAAACCTTAGTGCTAAATAAGGTCTGTTAGCTCAGTGCTGGTTAGAGCGCCGCCCTGTCACGGCGGAGGTCGCGGGTTCGAGCCCCGTACAGACCGCGCGTTATCTATACGACTTACCAGC
>ENA-OWLE01000057-OWLE01000057.1-metagenome-genome-assembly--contig:-NODE-57-length-19435-cov-14.050516_pt1 | contig 19435 bp, 13 predicted proteins | sample MGYA00245345_ERZ651094 | MGnify/ENA primary metagenome ERZ651094 (study PRJEB26857, sample SAMEA4031770) | metagenome | biome: human; feature: oral; material: saliva | place: Philippines | collected 2014... | reverse complement strand
CAGAACCCATTGATTAAGAGTCAATTGCTCTGCCAATTGAGCTAGAGGCGCTTGCCTGTTTTCAAGGTTCCCCTTGCAACAGAAAAATACTATACGCGAGTTTTTGTGGTGCACGCAAGTTGGTTTAGGGTGAGCCTGGACACATTATTTGGGTGGGGTGTGTGGGACACTAGTGTGTGTACTGTGTTGTGTACTGTGTGGGGCGCGTCCGCCCCTCCCTGTTTGTTGTTTTGAGGAGTATTGATGAGTGTTCGTCTTGAGCCGGGTACCCTGGCACCTGCTTTTACCCTTGCTGATGCGTCGGGTGTGGAACATAGCCTGAGTGATTATGCGGGTAGCAAGGTGATTTTGTATTTTTATCCGAAGGCGTCGACTCCGGGTTGCACTAAGGAGGCGTGCGATTTCCGCGATAATTTGGCGTCGTTGAAGTCCTTGGGTTACGTGGTGCTGGGTGTTTCTCCGGATTCGCCGGCGGCTATTGCGCGTTTTGCGGAGAAGGAGTCGTTGACGTTCCCGTTGCTGTCTGATGCTGATCATGCGGTGGCTGAGGCGTATGGCGCGTGGGGTGAGAAGAAGAATTACGGCAGGGTGTATGAGGGCCTGATTCGTTCGACGTTTGTGATTGATGAGCAGGGTGTTATTTCTGTGGCTCAGTACAATGTGCGTGCGACGGGTCATGTGGCTAAGCTTCGTCGTGATTTGGGTATTGATCCGAAGTAGGGTCGTGCTTTCTGTGTTTGGGTAGCGCGAGTGGCGGCGGCTCTGTGCAGCGGCTCTGTGTGGGGTCGCTGTGCGGCGTGTTTGCGGGCTTTTTGCCCTATGGTGGTTGCTTTTAAGGCTTGGAGAACCTTGGTTCCTGGTGTACACTAATTTTTTGTTGCCTCAGACGCATGCATCTTCGGGTGTGGGGTGACGCTACGCGCGAGTGGTGAAATTGGCAGACACGCAGGATTTAGGTTCCTGTGCCTTATGGCGTGGGGGTTCAAGTCCCCCCTCGCGCACACACATTTACATTGGCCCCGCCGTCACGGTTTTCGTGGCGGCGGGTTCTCTTGTATGTGCCTTGCCGGGGTGGGTGTGTCTCGCCCGGTGGGGTGCTGAACCGCTATCCTGAGAGATAAGCATCCGCGACGGAAGAGAGGACCCTCCCGTGCAGCATCAGCCTTATGCATCGTCAGCTGTTGGCACTTCTGATGCGCTGCTGCGAGCTACTGCTGGCTCGAGTGGCTTGAGTCGACGCGCCGTTTTGCGTTTTGGCGCGCTTTTTAGTGCTGGTTTGGCGCTTTCTGCGTGTTCTGGGCAGTCTTCTGCTGGTTCTTCGGCGAGTGCGTCGTCTGCTGATGCACGTCGTGTGTTTCGTTTTGCGCAGGGTGCGGCGCCGTTGGGTTTGGATCCGGCGTTGTTTCCTGTGGCGAGTACGTATCAGGTGACGGCGCAGGTTTTGCAGACGTTGTTGGTGGCGAATCATTACACGGGTGATCCTGAGGTTCAGGATTCTTTGTGTTCTGAGTGGACGGTTTCCGATGACCGTTTGACGCATACGTTTGTGTTGCGTGAGGTGCATTTTAGTAGTGGCGTTGCGTTGACTGCGGATGCTGTGGTGCAGAATTTCCAGAGGTGGCAGGCGTTGGCTACGGGTGAGGGTACTGCTGCTTTGGCGGTGCCCGCTCAGCCGTTGTTTGCGTGGGGTTTTGGTGTGCCGAAGCCGGGTTCTATTGATCCTTCGGCGGTGGAGCCTGCGCCTGTTCAGGCGTCTCCGTCGGGTGCCGCTACTCCGAGCGCTTCCGCAACTGCTTCCCCGAGTGCTTCCGCAACTGCTTCTGAGACGGCTACCCCGAGCGCCTCCCCGTCGGTTTCTGCTTCTGCAAGCGCTTCTGATGCCGCGAATCCGGGCAATACGAAGCCCGCGCAGAATGCTTCTTTACCGCATACTGTGCAGTCTTTCTTGCCGCTGGTTTCCTCGGTGGTGGCGAAGGATAACTCTGTGGTGGTGACACTGTCGCGTCCTTCGTTGGCGTTCCCGCGTATTTTGACGCAGCACGCGTTCGGTATTATTGATCCTTCGCTTTTTGGTGCTGATCAGAAGCTGACGGGCAATCCGGTGGGTACGGGTGCGTTCCGTGTGGACTCGTTTGAGGACGGCACGGTGCGTCTGCTGAAGAATACTCATTTTGCTGGTCAGGCACCTGAGCTGGATGAGATTCAGATTTTGACCCTCACGTCGTCGGATAAGCGTTATTTTGCGCTGATGGAGGGTCATATTGATGCATGTGATCAGGTGAATTCTTCTGATTTGGGTCAGTTGGCGCGTGATGGTTTTCAGACTCCGGCTCGTGACCCGTTCTCGCTGGTGTATTTGGGTTTGAATACGGCGCATCCGGTGTTGAGGAACATTTCGGTGCGTCGCGCTATTTCGCATGCGGTGGATCGTGGCGCGTTGCGCCAGTATTACCCGCAGGGTACGTCGGATGCGCAGACGCTGATTTCGCCGTCGTTCCGCATTAAGACTGATGATGCGAAGGAATACACGGACCGCAATCAGGATATGGCGCGCTCGCTGTTGGCGACGGCTGGGTACGACAATCAGGTGATTGAGTGCTACTACCCTGCTGATGTTTCTCTGCCGTGGATGGATACTCCGCAGAAGGTGTATTCGGAGATGGTGGCTTCGCTGATTGAGGTGGGTCTGAATATTAAGCCGGTGCCTCTGCCGTGGGCTGAGTTTTTCGAGAAGAGCCGTGAGGTTTCTTCGGAGCGCGGTATTACGCTGGCTGGTTTCTACGGCATGTACCGTGACCCGTATGCGTTCTTTGGTCCGGTGTTGGCACAGTTGATTGCTGAGCATCAGGTGCGTTCGTTGATTACGAATGCACCCTCGGATATGACGACGGGTTTGACGAAGAAGAATTCTGATGTTCCGTCTTCTCGCGGTGCGGATTCGAATGTGCAGATTTCTGCGACTCCGAGCCCGCAGCCGAGCTATTCACCGGATCCGTTGACTCCGGAGGAGGAGGCTTCGGCTTCTGCTTCGCCGAGTCCTTCGGCAACTCCTTCGCCGTCACCTACTGCTGTGGCGGTGGCGCCGTCACCTCGTTTTACTGAGATTATGGAGGCGATTCGCACCGCTGATTCTGCCGATTCGGTGGATTCGCAGCGTGATTTGTACGCGAAGGTTGTGTCTCAGTTGGGCCAGTTCATGCCGGCGGTTCCGTTGCTGCATGTGACGTCTAAGGTGGCGGTGAGCCGTGAGGTTCAGGGCTATCAGACGGAGCAGAATGCGATTGAGCTGTTCGGTAAGCTGCGCAAGTCGTAGCCCGCATATTTGATGGTTTGGTGAGGGGCGCATCCTGGTTGGGGTGCGCCCCTTTTCGCTGCCTCGGGGGGCTTCGAAGCTTTCAGTGGAGCTTTCGGGAGCCGGTGCACGGTTGCTTCTGAAGGGGTTGCTGAGGGGGTTGCTGAGACTGCTTTTGGGTTGTTGGCGGCGGATGTAGCAAATGAGCGCGATTACAGGTCTTTTCGACCCTAAGAAATTTATTGATATGAACTGCAACACTCTCTCTCGTTTTGTGGATTCTGACTATGCCAACCCCGCTAAAAGGAGTAGGCTAGATGATGTACCCCACATTCACTGTGCCCAGGCCGGGCACCCGCACCCCTAAGGGAGAATTCAGTGGTAGCACGTACTGAACGAACCGACGTCGTCCTGGTCGGCGGCGGCATCATGAGCGCCACCCTCGGTGTGTTCCTCAAGGAACTCGAACCGAGCTGGAACATCGTCCTGCTCGAACGCCTCGACAAGGCCGCTCAGGAATCCTCCAACCCCTGGAACAACGCAGGTACCGGCCACTCGGCACTGTGCGAACTCAACTACGCCCCCGCAGGCCCCGACGGCACCGTCTCGGCTGCTAAGGCGCTGAACATCAACGAGCAGTTCCAGGTTTCCCGCCAGTTCTGGGCATCCCTGGTTGAAGAGAAGATCCTGGACAACACCGACTTCATCAACCCGGTCCCCCACATGTCCCTGGTCTTCGGTGAGGACCACTCCAAGTACCTGGCTGCACGCTACGATTCCTTCCGCAAGGAGAAGCTCTTCGAGCGCATGGAGTTCTCCACCGAGCGCGAGAAGATCGCCGAGTGGGCGCCGCTGACCGTCAACGGCCGCAAGGGTAACGAGCCGATTGCCGCAACTTGGTCCCCCGAAGGTACCGACGTTGACTTCGGCGCCCTCACCCAGCAGATGATTGACCACCTGCAAACCAAGGGTGTTGAGGTTCGCTACGGCTACCAGGTCACCAACCTGAACCGCGAATCCAACGGCTCCTGGACCGTTGATGCCGTCAACCGCATCAACAAGGAAGAGCCGCTGACCATCAACGCGAAGTTCGTGTTCCTCGGCGCCGGTGGTGGCGCCCTGCACCTGCTGCAGAAGTCCGGCATTGAAGAGGGTAAGGGCTACGGCGGCTTCCCCGTCTCCGGCCTGTTCCTGCGCAACACCCACGAGGCCACCGCAAACCAGCACAACGCTAAGGTGTACGGTCAGGCTTCGGTGGGCGCACCTCCCATGTCTGTCCCCCACCTGGACACCCGCTACGTGGACGGCAAGCGCGCCCTCATGTTCGGCCCCTACGCTGGTTTCAAGACGAACTTCTTGAAGCAGGGTTCCCTGCTGGATCTGCCGCTGTCCCTGCGCCCGCACAACATCTACCCGATGACCCGTGCAGGCATCGACAACCTCTCCCTGGTCAAGTACCTGCTCTCCGAGCTGGTCAAGGACAAGAACGCACGCCTCGAATCGCTGTACCAGTACTACCCCGAGGCTGTTGGCGGCGAGTGGGAGCTCATCGAGGCCGGCCAGCGCGTCCAGATCATGAAGAAGGACGCGAAGAAGGGCGGCATCCTGCAGTTCGGTACCGAGGTTGTTTCTGCAGCTGACGGTTCCATTGCGGCTCTGCTGGGTGCATCCCCCGGTGCTTCTACTGCGGCTCCGATTATGCTGAACCTGCTGGCTAAGTGCTTCCCCTCCAAGATTGCTGGTTGGGAGCCTCGTCTGAAGGAGCTCATCCCCGGTTACGGCGTGAAGCTCAACGATAACCACGACCTGGCTGATGAGATTATGGCTCACACCGCTAAGGTCCTGGGCATTCACAACTAGTTTTCAGTTAGTTGAAAACAGTATCTGACAAGGCTTTTTGAGGCTTTTCGGGGTGGTGACCCTCTCTAGCTGACCAACAGATAAACTATCTGCACTCGCAGAAAAATACGGGAGGGTCCGAAAACCCTATAATGTCACCGCAGGGGCGGGAAGGACAGCTCATTGTTCTCCCCGCCCCTTCTGCACGCCCGTACTCTCTCAACCGAGCGAGCAGGCAGTCACATGTGTACATCTTCACCACTCATTCAAGGAGCCCCATTGGCTGCACACACCAGCCCTTCCGTGGACACCTCAGCAACTGAGGCACCGGCAGGAGCTCGCCGCGGACTCTTCTCACGCAAACAGAAGCCCGCGCTTCCCAAGTATGTCAGCGTTAAACTACGCGACTTCCCCAAAGGCAGCATCCTCTACATTCTGCGCCGCACCCTCTTCAGGTTCACCGCCAACGGCGGCACCGACATGGCGGCGGCCCTCACCTACTTCACTGTGCTGTCCATCTTCCCGGCACTGCTGGCCATCGTCTCCCTGCTCGGTATTTTTGGTCAGGGCGAAGACAGCGCCAACGCCATCCTCGCTTTCCTAAAGGACAACGCACCCACCCAGATGTACGGCATTCTGGAAGACCCGATTAGGCAGCTCACCAGCGGTCATGGCGCAGGCCTGGCGCTGCTGGCCGGTATCCTCAGCGCCCTCTGGTCCGCCTCCGGGTACACCGGCTCCTTCGGCCGCGCGCTCAACCGCGTCTACGGCGTGCGTGAAGGCCGACCCGGCTGGATGCTCAAGCCCATCAACGTGCTCGTCACCACTGTGCTCATCATCCTGGCTGTGCTCATGATTCTGATGATGTTGCTGGGCGTAACCGTCCTCGATTTGATTGGCCAGTACGTACCCGAAACCGTCAATATGGAGCTCATCAAGCTCGTCTGGCTGAACGGCCGCTGGGTGCTGATTCTGTTCATGGCCATCGGCCTGATCACCCTGCTCTACGCCGCCACCCCGAACGTACGCCGGTTCAAGGCGTGGAAGCTCTCCGCCGGTGCGACGCTGGCACTGGCCGGTATGGGTCTGGGCGCTTTCGGGTTCACCCTCTACGCCAATAATTTCAGCAAGTACAACGCCACCTACGGCCTCATTGGTGGTGTGATTGTGATGCTGCTGTTCATCTGGATTATGAACAATATGCTCCTCTTCGGCGCGCACCTGGACGCCGAAATCATGCTCATGCGCCAAATCATTGCCGGCGACGACGACGACGGTCACCTGAAGATTCAGCCTCGTCATACGTCCGCTTCCCGTGCGTTGAAGGCACGCCAGGAGCGGCTCATGTCTGCAGGACGCGAACTGCAGCAGCAGGCAGCAGGCCAGGGCATGCTCCCCAAGCCGAAGGGCCCCTCCATTGCCGCGCGCGTGCAGAAGGCGGTGGACACCAGCACCACCAGTATTCGCACTCTCATTGCCGACGGTAAGGAACGCCTCGACAACGGTGAGAAACAAAACGGCAAGCAGCAGCAAAAGCAGGCTAAGGCAGACACCACGGCGGAAGCTACCGATTCCGAGGCGAATGCCGACTCGCAGCAGGAGGCGCTTTTCGACCTGGGTGCTGACGCTCCGAACGGCGACAATGTAAGCGCGGCGAAGAAGAACTAAGCGGCAGCTCAGCTGAGCGCGTATCGCCTCAACCGTTCAAGGGCGTGGGACAGAAACCCTGCGCTGGTCACTAAGATAGACATATGACCAGTGCTGATTTCTCTCCCGCGCCCTTTGCCGTACCCGGCGTTACCCTACCCAACCTCGAGTACACCCTCTACCAGCCGCAACAGCTCAAAAGCCGCATCCCCGCCCTCATGATTCACGGCTTCGCCACCCGCGGCGAACAGCTCTACGGCGGCACCGGCTGGATCCGCCAATACTTGCGCGCCGGATACCCCGTGCTGATCGTTGACCTGCCCTACCACACGGACGAATACCTCAAAGACCCGCAGTTCACGGTTGATTGCAAACTCCCTAACAACACGGGCGTGCGCAGCCGCACCATTCCGTTCAATTCGGTGTCCGCTGTCGATGCGGCGGGTCAGCCGCTGACACCCATGCACCTGTACACCAACCTGCTCGCCCAGCTGCTGCGCACCGTCGCCACCGAGAACGACCTCGGCGTTGAACTGGAGCCCCGTGCGCACGTGATCGGTTTCTCCTTCGGCGCCCGCGTCGGCTGGGAGCTCGCCCTCACCCACCCGGAGGCGGTCGCATCCCTCACCCTGGGCGGCCTGCCCCTGCACGACCACCTCATCACCCTGCGCGCCATGCTCGAAGCGCACGAGGGCACCAGCGCCTCCGCGAGCGCAGAAACCCCCGCGGCGGACTCCACCGACGAGGCGATTGCCTCCTTCACCTCGATTATTGACAACTCCCCCATTCAGCCCGAGGCGCTGCTGAAGTTCGTGCGGATTCCCTTCGGGCCGTTCTTCGACGTGCCCGCTCTGCGTGCCGGATCCCCAGATCTGCCGGCGGGTGACCCCGGTGCGCATCCGCGCGTCCCCATTGCGGTGGTGCTCGGCGATGCGGACACCATCGCCGCCGACGGTGCGGAACTCTACGACATGGTACGCGAGGACAACGCGCTCAACCGTTTCATCTCCCTGCCCGGCCGCGACCACGTGAACGCCCTAACCTCGGGCGCGTTCCGGCGCGGCGCGCTCGCCTTCGCCGCCGAGGTAGATGCGGCAACGTCATAAAACGTCAAATTCGCGTAGGCGCTTCACTATCGGCTTTATCGTGCGTTAGGTACGCCTTTGCTCGTAGAATGGGAACGTATCAAAAAACCTTTATCTGCGGTTGAACCTCAACCGCAATCCCCAAGCAAAGGAACAGCATGCACAAGGTTAAGGCCGTCGTAGCCCTCACTCAGGACGCCCCCGTCACCGTCACCACCATCAACGTACCCGACCCCGGCAAGGGCGAAGCACTCGTCAAGGTCCTCACCTGCGGTGTCTGCCAGACCGACCACCACTACGTCACCGGCGGCGTCGGCCAGGACTTCCCCTACCTGCTCGGCCACGAGTCCGCAGGTATCGTCGAGGCTGTCGGCGATGACGTCACTGACATCGCCCCCGGCGACCTGGTCATCCTCAACTGGCGTGCCGTCTGCGGCGAGTGCCGCGCATGCCGCAAGGGCCAGCCGCAGTACTGCTTCGCAACCCACAACGCAACCCAGAAGATGACCCTCGAGGACGGCACCGAGCTCACCCCCGCACTGGGTATCGGCTCCTTCGCGGAGAAGACCCTCGTCGCAGCAGGTCAGTGCACCAAGATCACCGCTGACATCAGCCCCGAACAGTACGCAGCCATCGGTCTGCTCGGCTGCGGCGTCACCGCAGGCCTGGGTGCTGTGCTGAACACCGGTGAGCTCAAGCGCGGCGAGTCCGTCGCAGTCATCGGTTGCGGCGGCGTCGGCACCGCATCAATCGCAGGCGCACAGCTCGGTGGCGCAACCACCATCATCGCCGTCGACATCGACGAAGAGAAGCTGGCACGCGCACGCGAGCACGGCGCAACCCACACCGTGAACTCCTCCAAGGTCGACCCCGTCGAGGCCATTAAGGAACTCACCGGCGGCTTCGGCGCAGACCTCGTCATCGACGCCGTCGGCATCGCCCCCACCTTCAAGCAGGCCTTCGAAGCACGCGACCTGGCTGGCCGCGTCGTCCTCGTCGGCGTGCCCGCACCCGGCACCACCTGGGACATCCCGCTGGACGAGGTCTTCGGCCGCGGCGGCTCCATCAAGAGCGCATGGTACGGCGACACCCTGCCCTCCCGCGACTTCCCCGAATTCGTGGACCAGTACCTGCTCGGCCGCCTCGACCTGGACGGCTTCGTCTCCGAGCGCATCGGCCTCGAAGATGTCAACGAAGCATTCGAAACCATGAAGACCGGCCGCGTGCTGCGCTCGGTCGTGGAACTCTAGGAGCGTAGCGTGAGCGAACGCATTGAACGAGTCGTCACCTCCGGCACCTTCTCGCTGGACGGCGGATGCTGGGACGTCGACAACAACGTCTGGATTATCGGCAATGACTCCTCCGTGATCATCATTGACCCCGCCCACGACGTCGACAAGATCTCCCGCACCGTCGCAGGCCGCACCGTGGAGAAGATTCTGCTGACCCACGCCCACGACGACCACATCCGCAGCGCCAAGGAGGCGGCAGAACGCTTCGGTGCACCCGTCTACCTGAACCCCGCGGACCGTGTGCTCTGGGAAATGGTGTACCCCTCCTGGGACTTCGACCGTGAGCTGGCTGACGGCGATGTGCTGCGCATCGGCGACACCGAGCTGAAGGTCCTCGCCACCCCCGGCCACTCCCCCGGCTCCGTGTGCTTCTACGCGCCCACCCTCAGCTGGGAGAACAGCGAAGGCGTCGTCTTCTCCGGCGACACCCTCTTCAACGGCGGCCCCGGCGCCACCGGACGCTCCTACAGCGACTTCGACACCATCATCGAGTCGATCTCGACCCGCCTGCTGACCCTGCCCGAGTCCACCGCGGTCCTCACCGGCCACGGTGACAGCACCGGCATTGGTCTGGAAGCACCCGAGCTTCCGGCATGGATCAAGCGCGGTCACTAAACCGGTAGCCTCACGCCGAGTCTCTTACGCTGAGGCTCAAGACAAACGCTGAGGCTCACGACAAACCGAGCACGGTACACAAAGGCGGATGCCCCACCACCCACAGAAGGTGGCGGGGCATCCGCCTTTAAACATGCGCTAACTACGTTCCAACTGATCCCAAGGAGTCAGCTTCTCCTCACGCTCCTCACGCCACAGGTAGCCGTACAAATGACCCAACGCAAAATACAGAGTTGCAATAATCACCGGAACCATAAACGCATTACGGTAATACGGAGCATCACCCATGTAGCCGCCCCACATGCTGCCCATCGCCATGCCAACGCCCAGCATCGAACGGGTAAAGAAGCTCGCCTGCGAGTCAGGAATATGCTTGAGCGAACGGTTCAGCCACAGCTCATGGCCACCAAATGCAACGCCCAGCGCCGCACCGCAGAAAACCAAAGCATAGAAAATTGTGGACGTATCATCACTCGCCGGCAAATACAGGGCACCCATAATCAGCAGAATACCGCTCACCAGCCAACCGTGCCACGGGTTCACCGAACGGGCGCCCAGAACCACCGGGAAAGCCATAATCACCATCGCGCCGGTACCGGTCGCAACCATCGCCATGAACAGGTTCATCGAACCATGAATCAGCGAGAAGCCCAGCAGACCCGAACCGACCGCGCCCATACTCGCGCCCAGCAGCACCAGACCAAGGATCAGCACCACCGTCTGCTTATTCGGGCGGACCAGATTCTTCGGCGGAGACATGCGAATACGCGAAATATCCGGAAGCCACTTCGGCGCAAACAGAACCACAATGAACAACAAAGCATCCAAAATAATCGTGATCCAGAAGCCTGCATACTCATTATTCGGGGTGATGTACGCATCGCCCAGCCACACCAGCAGAGCAGCCAGCGGGTACATCGACAGGTTCGCCGTCGTGCCCCAAGAAACAGCCGTCGACAAGCGAATATCACTGTACTTATAGTTGCGGCGGTACAGTGACTCCAATGCGAACGGCGTCCACGGCGGAGTGGTAAAACCCATCGCCACACACGAGAGCGCATGGTAAGTCGTACTCACGTTATTCGGATCAACCGTCAAACGCCAACCAATGACCAGCATATTCGACACCGCAGCAATATTCAGCAGCGACGTAATCGCCAGCAACGCCCTCAAACCCAGGGCACGCACCAGCATCGGGCCGAGCATAATCTGCACCGAATACGCGCCAGCAAACGCCGCCACAGCATAGCCGCCATCATGCACACTACCCAGGTGGCTCGCCAAGAGAATATACAGCGCAAATGCCGAAGAAGCCGCCGGAATGTGGAACAGAATCGTCAACACATTACGGGCAAAACCCTCATCACGGAGTACACCGCGCAGATGGTAGCGCTGCTCCTTACCGTTACGCAGGAACAACGCCCAATGCTGACGCATAATGTCCGGCAGTGAGGTGTTCATGTTAACCTCTTCCGCAGCCGGAATCGGGCGAGGCGGCAGCTCCTGCAACACGTGCTCGTTGTTGCGCACCACATCCGTCAGGGAGGTGCCCGGAACCGTGGGAATGCCCGTGCCCGAAGCACGCATTTTATTCGGCGCATCGGAGGCGGGGCTCACCTTCATGGTGCGCGGAGGAACCTCCGGCGCGGATGCGCTAGCGCGCGCATCAGCCGAAGGTTCCACACGATACGTTGAATTCGGTGCCCTGTCCTGAGGTGTCGAGGTCATCATATCTTTCACGAATAAGCCGCCGGACATGCTACAACAGAGGCCCGGAAACGAATTTATGCCTAATAGGAGTTTACCCTCACCGACGAGCCGTTCTGACCCTTTTCCACCACAATCTGGGCGGGAATACGGTTCTTCATCTCCTCCACATGCGAAATCAGGCCAATAGTGCGACCGCTATCACGTAGCGACTCAATCGTGCCCATCACCATGTCCAGGGTCTCAGCATCCAGCGTGCCAAAACCCTCATCAATGAAGAGGGTATCCAACTCGATACCGCCGTTATTCGCCTGAACAACCTCAGCCAGACCCAACGCCAACGACAGCGACGCCAAGAACGACTCACCACCGGACAGCGACGACGCCTCACGCGGTTCGCCCGTCCACGTGTCAGTAATCTCAAGGTTCAGGCCGCCACCGGAACGGCTACCCTTCGCACGGTGATCGCTGAACACCATGCCGTAGCGGCCCTCACTCATCCGGTCCAGATGCAGCGACGCCGAGTGCAGAATACGCTCAAACTCGGCACCCAGCACATAGCTGACCAGGTCAACCTGATGCTCATAACCGCCCAGAGTGTCACCGCGGGCAGCCGCCGCCAGGTTAGCCAGCATCTGCGCACGGTCATAACGCTGCGCCGTCTGCGCACGGAACGCCGCATACTCGGCACGCAGCGCCTGCAAAGAACGAAGCACGCTCTCCCGCTCACCCTCACGAAGAGTCAAACGGTGCGCCGCCGCACGCAACTGCTCAACCTGCTCACGCACACCCTGCAGATCATCCGGCGCCTGCTCACCGGCGGCAGCACGAGCCGCCACCGCAACAATCGCCTCACGACCAAAGCCCTCAAGGAGGCGGGCATGCTCCACCTCATACGCGGCAACAGTCTGCTCCAGAGCATCAACACGCTCGGGGGTGCGCACCGCCGCCTGCACCAGCTCAGCGCTCTCAAACGAAGACTCAGCCAGCAGACGTTCAGCCTGCGCCGCCGCCAGAGCGTGACGCTCACGCGCCTGCCCCAGCAGCAGCACCGCACGAGAAAGACGCTGATGCGCCGCACGGTAGCCCTCCACAGCCTCAACACGCTGGGCAAAACCCACCGCCACACGAGCAGGCGCCAACTCAGCCGCAGCCGCCTCACAGCGCGCCGCAGCGTCACGGTGACGAGTCTGAGCCTCAACCGCTGCGCCCTCGATGGTGCGTAGCGCCTCCTGAGCCTTCTGCTGTTCAACGCGCACCCGCTCAACCTTCACCAGCACGCCGTCACGCGCGGTCACACGCGACTGAGCCTGCGCGAGGCGGGTCTGCGCCTGCTGCAGCTGGGCGGCAGTCTGCTCAACATCGCACTCCCCCTGAGCCACCAGGGTCTCGTACTGGGTGCGGGCGGCGGCAATCGCCTCGGAAGCTTCCTGGTGCGCCTTAGTCGCCCGGTCCTTAGCCCGCTCGTGGATGCGCGCCTGCTGGTGGGCCTTGTCTTCACGCTCCTTGGCGGCGTCCAGGTCGGCACGCTCAACCAGCTGCTCGCCCTCGGCAATCTGCGCCGGGGCGGGGTGCTCGACCGAGCCGCAGACCGCGCAGGGTTCGCCGTCCTTGAGCTCACGCGCCAGCAGGGAGGACGCCTGGGCGAGGCGCAGTACCTGCAGGTTCTTGAACTCCTCCGTGGCGGCGAGCGCCTGCTGAGCCGAAGCCTGCCACTTTTCCTGCGCCTTCTGCTCGGCGGTGGCGGTGCGCTTGCTCTGCTTCTGGGCTGCGGCGACCGCGGCGGAGGCGGCGTCCAGCTTCTGCTGCATCTGCTGGGCGGCGTCGTGTTTCTGCTGCGCTTCGGTGACCAGATGCGCGGCGAGGGTACGTTCCTCGTCGGCAGTGCTGTAGCCTGCGAGTTCTTCGGCAAGCTGCTCGGCTTGGGCGGTGAGGTCGCTCAGCGTCTTTTCGGCACGCGCCTTGTCCTGTTCGAGGGAGTTGGCCTGCTTCAGCAGGGCGGCTGCGGCGGCTTCCTCTTCGGTAAGCTGCGCGTCCTTCTTCTGCAGGGCGCGCAGGGTGTCGAGGAGCGCCTCGAGCTGGGTTTGCTGTTCGGCGGGATTGTGGGAAGGGAGCGCGGCGAAGGTGGTCTCTTCGGGGAAGGTGACCTCCGGCGAAGTATCCTCGTCGCGGAGTGCCGCAAGCAGGGCGCGGCCGGTCTCATCCAGCTCAGAGGCGCACACCTCCTGCTCCTGCTGGCGGGCGGTGAGCGCCTGCGATTCGGCGTGGACCTGCGCGTACTGTGCGTGCAGGGGGGCTGCGGCACGCGCCTGCGCCAGCTCTTCACGCTGCGCCTTGTGCTCATCGGCGCGTTCGGTCAGGCGGGTGCGGCGTTCGCAGAGCTGCTCGTATTCGCGCCAATCGGCCTGCAGCTGGGCGCGTTCGGCGAGCAGGCGGGTGTTCCTGTCGGCTTCGTCGGTAAGGCGCTGCTGTTCCTGCTTTTCGCGCGCGGAGGTTTCGCGGGAGTGTTCTACTCCGCCGGCGACCCATGCGTCGAGGGTTTCGGCGGTGACGTTCTCGGCGGTGAAGGTTTCGGAAGTCTCCTCCTCCGCCTCCGCAGCCTCTTCAATGTTCGGGTCCGCAGCGTCCAGTAGCGCCTGCAAGGCGAGCATTTCTACGCGGGCACGTTCAAGGTAGCCGCGCTGGGTGTTTTCGTCCTGGGCGACTTCCTGCTGGGCGGTTTTCGCTTCCTCGGTGAGGGCGGCGAAGAGCTGTTCGTAGTGTTCGACGGGGAACATCTTTTTGAGCAGTTCTTTGCGTTCTTTGGGCTTGGACTTGAGGAATTGCGCGAACTGGCCCTGCGGCAGGAGTACGACTTTGAGGAATTGTTCTTTGGTCAGGTGGGTGCGTTCGGCGATGGTGCGGTTGACTTCGGCGACGCTGCTGGAGATGGGGGTCCAGGCTTTTTCGTCGGCGGGGTCGGCGCCGGGGGCGAGTTCGGCGAGGGTTGCTTTGGCGCTTTCTTCGCGCATCTGGCCTTTGCGGGCGCCGCGGGTGATGGGCTTGTTGTAGGCGGGGGTGCGGTCGATGCGCAGGCGCTTGCCGTGGAGGGTGACGTCGAGCAGCACGCGCGGTTTGGTGCCGCTGTGTGCCGCATAGGTGGAGTGCAGTTTGGCGGATTCGCGGTCGCTGCTGGTTTCGCCGTAGAGGGCGTAGCAGATGGCGTCGAGGATGGTGGTTTTACCGGCGCCGGTGGGGCCGTTGAGTAGGAATACGCCGGCGTTGTTGAGGGTGTCGAAGTTGATTTCTTGGCGCTTGGGGTATGCCATGAAGGCTTCGAATTCGAGGTTGTGCAGGATCATGCGTTGTCCTTGTGGCTTTTGATGTGGTCGCTGAGGGTGGTGATGACGTCGCGTTCTTCGCTGGTGAGGGGGCGGTTGCGTACGTATTGGTGGAATTGGTCGAAGGTGTCGACGGGGTCGGCGTCGCGGGTGGGCGGTGCGGCGGCAGGTTTGTCGGCGGTGGGTTGGGTACTGAGGTAGCTGAAGTGGGAGATGGTTTCGTAGCGGCTGCGCAGGCGGTCGACGGCGCCGACGGGTAGGGTTTCGTCGGTGAGTTCGATGCGGCAGTAGTAGCCCTGCTCGTAGGGGGTGTGTTCGGGGCTGTTGAGTAGCTGGTCCATGGTGCCGCGCAGGGTTTTCATGTGCACGCGGGTTGCCCATTCGTGGCTGCTGATGGTGGGTTCTTCGCCGGGGTCGAGTTCGATGAGGTAGGCGCCGTTGCGGTTGTGTTCTTCGCTGAATGAGAAGCCGAGGGGTGAGCCGCTGTAGCGGATGGTGTGGGTGACGGGGTAGCGCTTGTGGATGTGGCCGAGGGCTACGTAGTCGAAGCCGTCGAAGAGGGAGGCGGGCACCCAGTCGATGCCGCCGACGCTGATGTCGCGTTCGGAGTCGCTGCGGGGTGTGGCGTCTGCGTTGCTGGCGGTGTCGCTGACGGTTGCGTGGCTCATGACGATGATGCGGTCGGCGCCTTCGCCGCGGGTGTGACGTTCTGCGGCGTCGGCGCGGATGGCGTCGGTGACGGCACCGAGGACTGCCTGGTGGGTGGGGTCTACGCCGAGGGCGGTGGCGTGCAGGCGCGGCGCGAGGTAGGGGATAGCGTAGACGTGTACGCGCTGGGTGCCGTCGGTGAGTTCGACGGGGCGGGTGGCGTCTTCGAGGGTGGTGCGTAGGTGCACGCCGGAGGCTTCGAAGAAGGCGGCGCCGTAACTGAGGCGGCGGAAGGAGTCGTGGTTGCCGGAGCTGAGGATGACTTGCACGCCGGCGCGCATGAGGCGGGTGAGGGCCTGGTCGAGCAGAGTCGTGCTTTCGGCGGTGGGGATGGTGCTGTCGTAGACGTCGCCGCTGATGAGGAGAGTGTCGATGCCTTCGGCGTGCACGTAGTTGAGCAGTTCGTCGATGAACTGCTGGTGTTCGCGGGTGAGGGGGCTGCGGTGGAAGGTGCGGCCGAGGTGCCAGTCGGAGGTGTGCAGAATCTTCATGGTTTCAGTATGGCACTGCGTCTTGTTTTGCGCCTCACAGTTCGTCATTTGCGGTTCGGACCCCACAGCGGCGCAGGTGCTCAACCCGCGGCGCAGGCACTCACGCGGAGCGGGGGCTCCGTCCTCAAGGCGCCCCAGCGCCGCAGAGGAGGCACTCCCCCGCGAGTATGAGCACGAAGCCGCCCGGTACATCCCCCGCGCCTCCTAACCACCCGTGGGATAATCGCCCTATGAGTTTTTCTTCTGTTGAGTTCACGCGTGCACCTGAGGTTTCGGCTGAGTTTGCGGGCAGGGTGCGCGGCATGTTGAGTGCGTCTGCGTTGGGTGATGCGCTGGGTTATCCGTTGGAGCTGTTGTCGGCTGAGCAGATTGCGGAGTGCGACCCTAAGCCGTGGGATTCGGCGTTTGGTGAGCTGCTGATCAGCGATGATACGCAGGTGACGTGTTTCACGCTGGACGCTTTGACGGAGGTTTTGGAGTGGAATAATGAGGGCGCGGCGGCGGATGAGTTGGCGTGTCTGTGGTTGGCGTATTTGCGGTGGTTCCGCGGTATTGGTGAGGTTCTGCCGGAGTCTGCGCCGTTTTCGTTGGATCGTGAGATTGATGGGTCTTCGGAGTTGACGGCTCGTCGTGGTCCGGGTGCGGCGACGTTGCGGGCGTTGGGTTCGGGTGAGATGCAGTTGGTGTCGAAGTCGTTGAATCCTGATGCGTTGGGTAGTGGCGCGTTGGTGCGTTCGGCGGCGTTGGGTGTGTTGCCGGTGGCGCAGGAGCGTACGGTGGTTTTGTTGGCGGTGCGTGCGGCGGCGTTGACGCATGGGCATCCGGAGGCGTTGGCTTCGGCGGCTGCGTATGCGTTGTTGGTTCGTGACCTGCTGGCATCCCCGTCCGGCTCGTTTGACGCGTTGCTGGAGGCGGCGCGTCGTGTGGTGTCGTGGTGTGCTTCGGTTGCGGCGGATGATTCGATTCCGGGTGATGCTTCGCGTACGGCGGCGGCGCTGAGTCGTGCTATCGAGTTGCTGGAGCGGGGTGTGGTGCCGGTTCCGGTGGCTGTGGCGGAGCATTTTGGTACGGGTTGGACGGCGCCTGAGCTGTTGGGTGTGGCGCTCTGGTGTGCGGCGGATGCCGTGAAGAGCCTGCCTGTTGATGCTGACGACGCGACGGTGCGTGGTGCCTTGTTTGAGGGGTTGTGCCGTGCGGTGTCGGTGGATTCGGATTCGGATTCGGTGGGTGCGATGACGGCGGCGTTGTGGGCGGCGGCTGGTTTCCCGGTGGGTGGCGGTGAGGCTGATGTTTGGTCGGAGGCGCTGGGTCGTGTGCGCGGTTTGGACCAGGTGGAGGCGGTGGCGGAACGCTATCTGCACCAGCTGCGTCTGTAGCGGTGCTGAGCCTCAACAGCACTGAATCTTAACGGCGTAGTGGACATGCGTAATGGCGGGGTCTCCATCCTCAAGGCGGCTGACCCATTCACTTATTGGGGCGCCGCAGAGGGGGCACTCCCCCACGAGCATCGTCCGCAGAGCCAACCTGACATACTCAGCCTCTGTGGAACTGAACTTTGACGGCACCGTGGACATGCGTAGCGGGGGCTCCGTCCTCAAGGCGCCCCAGCGCCGCAGAGGGGGCACTCCCCCGCGAGCATCGTCCGCGAGCCGTCGCAACAAACTGCATATAGGCACAGAAAAGGCTCTCCGGTATGTCGGAGAGCCTTTTCTGTAGTAGTCGGAGTACTAGTCCAGGTAGTCGCGCAGTACCTGCGAACGCGACGGGTGACGGAGCTTAGACATGGTCTTGGACTCGATCTGGCGGATTCGTTCGCGGGTCACGCCGTAGACCTTGCCGATTTCGTCGAGGGTCTTGGGCTGGCCGTCGGTCATGCCGAAACGCATTGCGACCACGCCGGCTTCACGCTCGGAGAGGGTGTCGAGCACGGAGTGGAGCTGTTCCTGCAGAAGGGTGAAGGACACTGCGTCTGCGGGGACGACTGCTTCGGAGTCTTCGATGAGGTCGCCGAATTCGGAGTCGCCGTCTTCACCGAGGGGGGTGTGCAGGGAGATGGGTTCGCGGCCGTATTTCTGGACTTCGATGACCTTTTCGGGGGTCATGTCGAGTTCCTTGCCGAGTTCTTCGGGGGTGGGTTCGCGGCCGAGGTCCTGGAGCATCTGGCGCTGCACGCGGGCGAGCTTGTTGATGACTTCTACCATGTGCACGGGGATGCGGATGGTGCGGGCCTGGTCTGCCATTGCGCGGGTGATGGCCTGGCGGATCCACCAGGTTGCGTAGGTGGAGAACTTGAAGCCCTTGGAGTAGTCGAACTTTTCGACGGCGCGGATGAGGCCGAGGTTGCCTTCCTGGATGAGGTCGAGGAAGAGCATGCCGCGGCCGGTGTAGCGCTTGGCGAGGGAGACGACGAGTCGCAGGTTGGCTTCGAGCAGGTGGTTTTTGGCTCGCTTGCCGTCGTGGACGACCCAGCGCAGGGCTTTTTCGAGGTCTTTATCCAGGTCGGGGTTTTCGGCGAGTTTGTGTTCGGCGTAGAGGCCTGCTTCAATGCGCTTGGCGAGGTCGACTTCCTGCTGTGCGTTGAGCAGGGAGACTTTGCCGATTTGCTTGAGGTAGTCCTTGACGGGGTCGGCGGTTGCGCCGGGGGTGACGACGCGCTGTGCGGGTGCGTCGTCGTCGTCGTTTGCGGTGAGGACGAAGCCGGAGCCTTTGGCTGCTACTTCTTCTGCGGCCTTCTTTTCTTCTTTTTTGGCTACGGTTTCTTCGTCTTCTTCGTCGATTTCGTCTTCGACGTTGGTGGTTTCGAGGTCTTCGTCGAGTCCGAGGTCGAATTCGTCGTCGCTCTTTTTGCGGCGGCCACCGGTCTTGCGCTTGGTTGCGGTTTTGGTGGTGGTGGTTTTGCGGGTGCGCTTGGGCTTGTCTGCCTTGGTTTCGGCAGCGGTTTCGGCAGTGGTTTCGGCACCGGTTTCGGCGGTTGCGCCGGTGGTGTCTTCGGTTGCCGCTGCGGCTTTGGTGGTTGCCTTCTTGGTGCGGGTGGTCTTGGTGGTGGTTTTTGCGACGGTTTCTTCGGTTGCGTCGCCGGTCGCGGTCTTCTTGCTGGTTGCAGGTGCCACTAGAACCCTTTCTGGCTTGTGGTGGGGTGCTTTGTCTGCAAAACACCTAAGACCCTGTCAAGTCTGTGCTGGCGTCCTCGGTCGGGTGTTTGCTGCGTTTGTCCGGTTTAACGCTGTGGTGGCGGGTTTTATTCCGCGTGCGTTGGGCGGTTTGCAGGGTTCCGTTGCTCGTTGTGTGGAGCGGTTTGAGGGCGCGTTATAGCGCATTGACTGTACGGGGTCAATATATAAGTATTGCAGATTTTTGGTTGCTTTCAACTTGACGCGCTGTTTTGGGGGTTTGGGGGTGTTTCGGGTGGGTGCGGTTGTGTGTGGGTTGGGCTGCGTGT
>ENA-OWLE01000055-OWLE01000055.1-metagenome-genome-assembly--contig:-NODE-55-length-19559-cov-4.045221_pt1 | contig 19559 bp, 11 predicted proteins | sample MGYA00245345_ERZ651094 | MGnify/ENA primary metagenome ERZ651094 (study PRJEB26857, sample SAMEA4031770) | metagenome | biome: human; feature: oral; material: saliva | place: Philippines | collected 2014 | study... | reverse complement strand
AAAATAGGGATGCTTACATTAAGCGTATTGCTTCTATGGGGGAAGAGACTTACGCGGCTTACGCCATGTGTGCGTATGAGCATTACCTAGTGGCGCGTAACCGCTCTTTAGCGAAGCATACGGGTCTTATCTTGGAGCGGCTTGTCACATCATCTGAGCTGACCGGCGAAGACTATGAGCGCAACAAGCTGTCAGACGATGAGAAGCGGGATGTTTTTCATGCTACAGCTTATACCCTCAGCGAGCATCCTCAGTATGCTGTGTGGGCTCAGCAGGCGGAAGGCGCTTTAGAAATTGATGGACTTAAAGTCCCTTCATCTCCTCAGCAGATGCGTGAGCTTATTGACATGTGCTCCAATGAATCAGACCCGGATGGGTACGACCTGATTATGACCCCTTATCTCCCTAATGTGAGTAAGGGTGGGTTTGATTTCTCAGAGATTGTTACTCCGACGCAGGCTCGTACACCTGAGCTTACCCCTACAGAGGTGCTTCTTTCCCGTAAGCCGCACGATAAGGCGGCTGTGAAGGAAGATTTGAAGGCGCTCAAATGGAATGATGCTGTGGCTAGGAGTTACGGCACGGTAAAAGAGCAGATGCGTCGCTGTAAGTTCGCAGAGACAGACTATGAGCATTACGAAAACCCGGCGTACCATAATTTAGGTGGGCGGGAGCATCTTCGTTCTGTATCAGCGGGCGATATTATTCGCAGGCGTACACGGGATGGTTCTAGCGAGTACGCTGTTGTTCTGGATGCGTCTAGGGATGGTGTGCTCTACCAGACCGTGAGTAAATACACTTCAGATAATTCGCCTGTGCTGGTGGATGCAGACCGCGCTTTAGCGCTCTACCGTGCTGGGGCTGAGCGTTGCGAAACACCAGCTGGCTTTACGGCTTACCCGGATAACGGGTCGGAAGACGTTACATATGAGGGCTGGCGTGCCTGGTAAGCACACTTTAATGCATATTTAAAGGGGCTCATTATCTAAAAAAGTATGTGAGTCCCTTTAAATATGCCCAAAACAACACCTCATGTTACACAAATTTGCAAGAATGTGTATAGTTATGCGCTTGAAACGCTCTGATATGTTACTCGAGTATGCCTAAAAAGGCGAGGTTCCAAAGCCACCCTACATAAGGGTGCTCACGTGAACCTGTAAGAGAACGTAAGGAAACAAAGCATTTGAGTAAGCAGACAACTAAGAACACTAAGAAAGTTCTACTAGCCTCCACTCTCCTCACGGCAACCATCGCAGGAACCGTCGCACCCGCTGTAGCAACCAACGACGCGGACGACAAAAAGAAAACCATTACTGCCGGTTCCACCATCACCGTTGCCGAAAATGAAGTCATCAAGAACGATGCTGACACGCACCTTGACGGCGACACGGCAACCACCGAGGCAGCACCTACCCTACAGGGTGCTGTGCAGGTAGATACTATCAAGCAGGCGCTCGCCCAAACCCCAGAAGAGGGTGCGAAACTAGGTGGTGCTACTGTAGGTTGGGGTGCTAAAGCTCAGGCTGAGGATAAGCAGAACCTCACCGGTGCCCAAGATTCTACCGTTGCTTCTATCGCAAACGGCACACCTAATCTCGCTGTTACCCCGCTAACCACTAAATCAGGGTGGAAGCCTAGCTGGGGTGTTCTTGGTCAGGACGTGTCTAACCATCAGCCTAATATTAACTGGGGTGCTCAGTATGCCGCCGGTTCCCGCTTCTCGTGGATGAAAACCAGTGAAGGCACCACTTATGTCGACCCCACCTTCTCCAACCATTACACTAACGCACGTAACGCAGGCTTGGTAACTGGCGGCTACCATTTCGCTTTGCCTCCTCAGTCGTCTGGTCGTACTCAGGCTGAGATTTTTGTGAAGAACGGTGGCGGCTGGTCAGCGGACGGCAAGACCCTGCCAGGTATGCTCGACCTTGAGTACAACCCGTACCCGTCGTTGGGTAATACTTGTTACGGCATGTCCCAGAGCCAGTTAAAGAACTGGACGTGGGATTTCATGAACCGCTACAAGGAGCTTACAGGCAGGTATCCCACTATTTATAGTACTACCGACTGGTGGAATACTTGTATGGGGGGTACAGGTGAGTTCAAGGATAAGGCTCCGCTCCATATTGCGAACTACTCAACGGGTCCTGGGTACATGCCGGGTGGTAGTAAGAGCTTCGATATTTGGCAGTTCTCCTCCGTTGCGCCGTTCGCAGGTGACTCTAACGTGTTTAACGGCACACAGGATGAACTGAACAACTTTGTGCGTAACGCTAGCTATGTCCCGAAGTGGGGTAGTGATGGCGCGAAGTCGCCTGAGCCTGTTACTGACCGTTCAGCCGCGCCTGCTCCGAAGCCTGCGCCTGTTGTGGATAATGGTGACCGTAATTTCGATAACGGCGGTTTTATCAACATTCATTCCGGTATTGGGTCTTACTGGAATAAGAACCAGGAGTTGTACGGTAAGCCTATTGGTCGTGAGCTTGCGCTACCTAATGGTTGGGCTCAGGATTTCACGAACGGCTACCGCCTCCTTCACCGTAAAGACGGTAAGGGTGGTGCTATTAAGCTGACAGGCGCTATCGGTGACCTGTGGGTCAAGAATGGCAATGAATACGGTAAGTACGGGTACCCTTTGACGGACGAATACAGCTTCCGTGAATCTGTTCAGCAGGATTTTGATAGTGGTAAGAAGCTCATCTGGTCAGCCAAGAACGGTGTCCATGTGATGACGAACTTCAAGCCCATCACTCAGAAATGGATTAGTATCGGTGACGTTCGCACCGTTGGCACCCCAATTACCGATGAGGTCACTAACGGCGACGTTATCCACCAGGATTTCCGTACTGATGACGGCTCTAAGGTTACCCGCATTAGTTGGAACACCCGCACTGGGGATGTCACTGTAACGAATGTTAATGAGCAGAGCTCTAACGGTTTCATTGTGAAGGGTGGTATCCGTGAGTACTTGAACAGGTTGGGCACTGATTATGGCGGTGCCGCCGGTAACGAGCGTACTATTGACGCTCAACGCGGCGTGTGGGAGCAGGACTTTAAGAGTGGTCACCGTGTAGTGTACTCTTACGCTTCTGGTGGTAAGAGTGTTTGGACTCGTGGAGCTATTGGCGGTAAATGGGTTCAGTCTGGTGGTTCGGCAGGCACGTACCGCTACCCGACGGATGAAGAGAAGCTCCGTGATGGTATCTACTACCAGGATTATGCGTCTGGTCACCGTTTAGCTTGGACGGAGCGCACGGGTACGCATGAGATTTGGATGCGTGGCGCTATTGGTGGTAAGTGGATGGCTAACCCGTCGTTCTATGGTGCGCCTGCTACTAATGAGATGTACCGTGGAAACGGTGTTGTGACACAGGATTTCATCACTAATAACGGTCAGAACAACAAGATGGTGTGGACTGAGAAGACAGGTGCGCACAACATTGATATTAACAGTGCTATTGCCCGTAAGTGGTTGAGTTACGGCGAAATTGGCAAGAACAAGCTCGGTGTCCCTGTGAGTGAAGAGTACTATGTGAATGGTGGTCGTGCACAGGATTTCAAGAACGGCGACGACTACTACATTGTTGGCTGGGACGCTTCTACGAACCGCACGCACGTTATCCAGTTCAACTCTGCTGTGGGTAAGAAGTGGGCTCAGGAGGGGCACTGGGATAAGCATGGTTTCCCGCAGACTGACGTGGTGGGTGACCGTAACGCCACTACTCAGACGTTCTCTAAGACTGGGCGTATCTCCACTGTAGCTACCGGTACCGCTGGTTTCCGTTCCGCGCTTGCCGCCGAGCCTGTAGCGGTTCAGCAAAGCAATGATAGGCGCACCGACATTGTGAACAGTGCAAAGAGTGGTTTAGGTGGCACCTATGTTTGGGGTGGCAAGACTTTTAAGAGCTGGGACTGCTCTGGTTTTGTCTCGTGGGTCTACGCTCAGCATGGCATCAAGCTCACTCCTTACACGTACAGCATGAAGAATGAGCTGAAGCCCACTAGCTCCCCTGAGTCTGGTGATGTTGTATTCCAGAATGGTTACAGCCACGTGGGTATCTACCTGGGTGACGGTAAGATGATTTCTGCGCTCAACCCGTCTAACGGCACGCTTATCCACCCGGTGAACTGGATGGCTGTGGATGGTTATTACACGGCGCTCTAAACCGGAGTTGCAAAACGTTTTAGATATGCGGTAAACTATTCGTGTAGTCAAGTTTTCTTGGTTACATTTGTAAGTATGTAAGCAAAGGGCAAGAGCAGTAGACCAGACATCTACTGTGGAGCCCGGATGCTACCGGCAACATGCTGGTGGTTCCCATAAGCACACTTATGCATTGTCACTTTTACTAACAGTTCCTATCGGCTATTCCTAGAAACTTAGCTGATAGGGGCTGTTGGTTTTTGGCGGTGTGTCCGAATAGCTAGGAGCTAGTCTGCAAAACTAGATACGCGGGTGCGATTCCCGTCGCCGCCTCTCATATAGATAAAAAAATACCCCCAAACCTAAAATTAAAAGGTTTGGGGGTATTTTGCCGCCTGCTTTTTGTGATTAACGGGTTACAGCGCTTGGGTTGTTAATCATAAGTTGCATCGTTGGGTGTTGCAGGCGACATGGTGGTTTATGCGGCTGTGGTGGGTTTGTTCTTTGCCTTGAGTGCCGCGAACCGGTCTGCTACCGTACTCTCGCGTTCTAGGTCTTCTAGAGCCGAAAGCTGACTGCTAAGGGATGAGGCGGCTACTTCCTGCTGACCGATAACCTTAGCTTCTTCACGGCGAACCTTGTCCTCGTAGCGTGACATTTCGGAGGTGGGGTCGAGTACGCTGAATGATTTGAGTGCTTCGTTTACCTGTGACTGAGCCTGTGCGGTCTTGTGGCGGGCGGCGAGCTCATCACGCTTGTACTTGACCTCTTCAAGGTTAGCGCGCATCTTCTCCAGCCCGTCCTTGAGCTGGTTCACGACCTGAGTCTGGGAGACGATAGAGGGTTCAAGGTTTGCCGCTGACTTCTCGGCTTGCAACTGCTTATTCAGGGCAAGCTTTGCGAGATTGTCGAACTTATCTGCCTCGGTAATGTTGCCTGCGGCGCGGTATTCGTCTGCCTTATTGGAAGCCGCTAGAGCCTTAGAGCCGTTTTCGGTGGCTTCAGCTACATATTCTGCATGGTCTTTTTCGGCAAGGCGTAGGTTGCCGATGGTCTGTGCGGTAGCCGCTTCTGCTTCAATGATAGCGTTCGTGTAGTCACGAATCATCTGGTCGAGCATCTTCTCCGGGTCTTCCGCCTTGTCAATCAGGGCATTAATGTTTGCCTTTGCGAGGCGGGTGATGCGGGTGAAGATTGTTTCCTTAGCCATAAGAGCTTACCTCTTTCTGTTATGCGTTCTGTTACGCGCCACGTGCGGGGTGCGCGCGGCTTGTCCAAAGTATAGCACAGGCGGGTTTCCTGTGGGTAAGACCTATGGTTATTGGGCACCTCACAACCCGATTTGCAAACAATTAAAAACATGTGTTACAATTCCCTATGTACGGTTTCAGTTCCGAAGTTGTACACATTATTCACTTCAACTTGTTCCAGTATTGGAAGGAAAAATTAACTATGCGTATTAACCGCCGTTCCCTGATTGCTGGCTCTATTGCTGGTGCCACCGCTGTAGCTATGGGCTCCACCTCTGCCAATGCCCGCGAGCGCTTCATTGAACCCGCTATCAGCCCCACGGTCACTAAGATTCCTACTCCTGCTGTAGGTCACGCCATTAAGCGCAATGGTTCTCTCGAATCTTTGGCGGCTATCGACTCGGTGACTGTTTCTCCGACCTATAACGTTATTCCCGGCTACGGCAACCTCAACCTCAACGGTGATTCTTGGGGTACTAGCCGAGTAAGTCTTTCCGCTTTCGACAGCAACGGCAACAGCATCACTAATGTACAGCCCGCAGGTTCTGAAGCAATTAAGGGATTCTACACAGAGGGTCGCATCTATATTCCTCTGCTTGACCCCTCTCAGCCCTCCGGTTTCAATCACCTGCATAACCGTACTGCTGTTTGGGAGAGCGATATTGCGAACCGCAACTGGACTCTCCGTAATATTGTCGACCCGGACGGTAAGCCGTATAAAGCTGAGCATGTGACTTCCATCTGCTCCGCACCGAACACTAACGGCACCCTGTTTATCGGTATTAGTTCTCACCGTGATGACGTACACGGTTTCGGTTATGAGGACGGCGTGATTCTGGCAGGCGACTTCGAGGGCGGTTTCGTTCCTATCTACATTTCGAGCGCACCTAACCAGAGTGTCCGTGTTCTGTCGACTGAACAGCAGGTGGATACCGGCAAGGATGCCCCGTCTGTGCGTGCTATCCGAAACGTTAAGGGTAGCGGTAAGCAGGACATTATTCTTTACCTGGGTGCCACTTCTGTGACTCCTGCGTATGCGATTATGGATGATGAGTTCCGCCGCCACTGGCGTAAGAACCCTCTCGTAGTATCTACTGAGTATCAGTACAACCATGACTGGGCTGTAGTTTCCGCTGTTGTTGAAAACTCTAAGGTTCTGCCTGCGGATACTTTCGAGTTCGCTGACGGTTGGCGCTTTGAGCCGGGTAATATTAAGGCAGACCGCAACGTTTCCGGCATCCAGGGCTATATTCGCCACCGTGACGCTTCCCGTCGCTTCAACCTGGCTATCCCGAATGAGGAACACCCGGAGAAGGATATGGGTATTCAGCACACCTATATGAGCTCTAACTCTCCGGTGTGGCACGCTATCCGTTCCCAGTTCGGTGACTTGACCATCATTAACACCATGAGTGGTCTGGTCTGGCATGTGAATAAGGGCGACTTTAAGCGCTACCGAAGCGCTGACACGAAGGAGCCTCTACGTAACGAACTACTCAAAGTGAGTGGCGACAGCTTCGGTGTTCTTCCTACCGGCAACTCGGGTAACCCGAAGTTTGTGTTTGGTACTGTTGATGGTTACCTCATCTACATTGAGGGTCTGTTGCCTTACGCCGCCGCTAAGGATATGCGCCGCCGTCCCGGTACTAGCACCCGTTTCGGTGATGAGTACGAGTACGAGACTTATAAGTACGGTATGAGCTTGAAGGATTACCGCGCGAACGAGGCGGCTGACATTAAGGAAGCACGCCGTGCGGGTCTTGCGCAGGGTCTGCGCGCACGTAGCTACTTTAAGCGAATCGCTGATTAGTAGGCGATATTAGTTTCCTGGTGGGTTAAAGCGACTTTTGATGCGTTAGCCCACCAGGTTTTTCCTTATATAATGAGAATGTTCTATTAACCTTTGTTGACCGAAAGGCGGCTTTTGCATGTCACCTACTGAAATCCCGACCGGGGATGCTACCGGGAGCAACGTGAGCGCTTCACAGCCTATTGAACAGTCCGAGACTTTAGAACCGGAGCCTCGCGTGGCAGGTATGCGTGCCGGGGTTGCTTTGCTTGTTGGTTTGGCGTTCATTATTGGTGTTTTTGTTGTTGCTAACGCGATTATTAACCTGGTGAGCGGCACAGTCTCCTCGTGGAACCTCCCTATTGGGGATACGCATGTTCTTTCTATGCTTTACAGTGTAGTGACTGCTAGTGTTACGGCTGTGGCGGGCTTATTTGTTGCGAGCCGCCTACATATGCCTCTTAAAGAGTTGCTTTTTGGCGTGTTTAACCCGGCGAATACGTACCGCTATTTTGTGGGTGGCATCATTGGTGCTGTGGCACTTCTTGCGATTAATGTTTTGACGTACCGTATCGGCATGCCGGTTGCTTCGTCTGGTTCTTTTGTTGCCCCGTATTTGGTGATGAACCTGCCGACGTTGCTGGCTTCCTTGGGTTTCACTGTCGCTTTAGCGCCTATTGCCGAGGAGCTCCTGTTCCGTGGCTTCTTGCTATCACTGGTTCGTAATAGTGGTTTCGGTGTTAAGGTTGCTATGGTGGTGCTCTCATCCTTTGGTTTTACGGCGTACCATATCGCTGGTTCTTTCCTGACTGCGTTCCAGACCTCAGCGTCGGCGGGTGATTTTAGTATTCTGGCGACTACTGTTACAGGCTCTATCCCAATGCTGTGCCTGTATTTCTTCTCTGGTGTGGCGCTCTGTGTTCTAACCTTGAAGACTCAGAACATTTATGCTTCCTGGATTGCTCACGCGACTTACAACCTGGCGCTCCTGTACGGCGCTAACGCCTTCATTCTTAGCGTTCTACCACATTAGCGCCCAGTGTTGCTTACCTACCTGATTAGGTGATATACTTATCGGGTAGGGTTAAAAGTTGAAGCTGACTTTGCCTAGATAGTAGCTATCTGCAAGGTCAGCTTTTTCTTTGGTTAAGCACCCCGGTTGAACCCTCCACAGGTGCTACAGATACCCGCAACACCCTATGATTTGTGGAGGGGTGGGAAACCCATATTGTGAACCTCCCCTATGAGGTTCTGAGGCTAACCACTTAAATGTGGCGGCAAGAATCTGACATGCCGAGCCTGACAGCTAATCTCACAAACCTCTGGCAGAATAATCTAACGAAAGATGACTATAACCCTATGGGTAACAAGTTCTACACTAAGCTAACCATTGCAACTCCTGTTATTGCGGCACTGATTGCCCCGACGGTAGCGTATGCAGACACTACGGCACCTGAATCACAGGTGCCTGCTACTTTTACAGCACAGGCTCAGCCTGCCTCTACTAGCCTGGTTGATTTTAATAGTACGGAGGTTATTGAGCTCACCCCGGAAGAGCGTGCCGAGTTTAAGAACGTTATTCTTGACGCAGGCGACGATTCTATCCCGCTGATTACTCAGAACACCCTGCAGAACGAGTATGCACGTAAGGCGCAGGCTCGCGCTGAGGTTTTCAATAAGGTTCTTACGGGTATTGATAACACTCGTAATGAGCTGGCGGCTAAGGCAGATGCTGAGAAGACGGCAGAAGCTGATACTGAGGCGGCTAAGAAGAAAGCTGAGGAAGACGCTAAAGCTAAGGCTGATGCTGAAAAGAAAGTAGCAGAAGCGGCAAACGCAGACACTACGGCAAACGCTAAGGCTACTACTAACGCCGATGCGTCTACGGTTTCTGCCCAGTCTAACAGCCAGGTAGCTTACACGGCTGACACTGCCGCTCCCGTCGTTACGCCTAGTACTTCTACGTCTCCTACGTCTGTTGCGGCTTCTAACTTCACTGTTCGTGTAGCTCCCACAGCTGACACTGCCGCTCCTTCCACTGATAATCTCAGTGCTCAGCGTGCAAACATTGTGAACACCGCTAAGAGCGGTCTGGGGGGTGCCTACATTTGGGGTGGTAAGACTTTTAAGGCTTGGGACTGCTCAGGCTATGTTTCTTGGGTTTTTGCTCAGCATGGCATCAAGCTGACTGCCTACACTTACAGCATGGCGGGGGAGTTGAAGCCTACTTCTACACCTCAGCCGGGTGATATTGTGTTCCAGAATGGTTACAGCCACGTGGGTATCTATCTGGGGGACGGTAAGATGATTTCTGCTCTTAACCCATCTGAGGGCACCATAATTCACAGCACTTCTATCATGTCTGTGGATGGCTATTACACCGCCTTGTAATGTGCTAGAATAGTTATTGCCGCAAATAGCGGCTTCCCTTTATACCTACTAGTTATATATGTTTCACAGAAGCTATATAGCCCTAACAGTAGATATTGATGGAATTGAATATCCTTTGTATAAATACTAGTGATGCCTCCCGGTGCGAAAACATGGGGAGGCATCACCGTGTCCGGGGTGTGCTATGTTAGTTGTGTAACATTCATTTCCTATTTGGAGAGGCAAGGTTCTTTATGAGCTTCCCTTACCCTGTTACCGCTTCTGACACGTATCAGCTTGTCTTGTGCCGCACTGACGGCGGGGCAGTTGTTCCCGGTGTTTTCACGCATAACCGTAATCTATGGCTATTGTCGGCTCACGCCCGCTCTTTGGAGCTAGATTTGCAGGCGAACACTAAGTTTTCGCGTGAGAACCTGGTTGCGTTGGATTATGAGAACTGGCTTCTTGAAGTTGCTAAGTTCATTTCGCGTGCGGCTCACTTTGGAGCCACTGACCGTGGCGGAAACGATTATTACGCTGGGCACATTACGGATGTTGCCCGTCGTGTAGATGAAGACACACAGGGCGATGTTACGGCTGTGACGGTCGCTTACCTTCACGACATTGTGGAGCGTGCAGGTATGCCTCTTGAGGAGCTGGAGAAGATTTTCTCGCCTGAGATTACGGAAGCTTTGAGTTTCTTGACGCGCCGCCCCGATGAGGAATCTTACCGCATCTACCTGTCGCGTGTGTCGAAGAACCCTCTGGCTACTATTGTGAAGAACGCTGAGGTTGCCGATAACAGGGATGAGACTCGCCTCCATGAGGTCACGGAGGAAGATGCGTGGGAGCTTGTGAAGTACGATTGTGCCGCTCAGTATCTCAAGAGTAAGCTCGACTCTCTCTAAACTTTGGTAGGGGCATCTGCTATAATGTTATTACGCCTCCCGCCTACTGGCTGGGGCTAGGAATAATGCGAGGCGGATGTTTCTCTTTGTCCGCTTTTCTAAGAAAACTCAACACTTTTGGAGACTATTTTGGCGAAAACTACGCCCCGTAACGCATTAACTGCGCTTACTTTGACTGGCTTGTCGATTATTGCACCTTTGGCGGGTGCTACTCAGGCTTTCGCGGCTGAGGCTCCTACAGCTTCGGCGGCTGTTACTTTGAACCCTACTTTGGCAGGCGCTAAGCTTGCTGTTACCGGCGGGGAGGGCGAGGTTCAGACCCTCACTAACGGTCGTATTGGTGTTAGCCGTCAGGTCACTTTAACTATCCCCAACAAGGATGGTGCTCTCAAGGCAGGGCAGACTACAGAGATTGAACTTGTGCCCACTTTGGCGGATGGCTCTCAGGGTAAGCAGAACCCCGCTAACCTGCTTTTCAGCACTAAGATGACTGAGGTGGTAGATGCCAACGGCGTGAAGATTGGTACTATCTCAAATAGCCCGACGAACCCGCGCGCTGTTCGCATCACCTGGTCAGACGCGATTACTAACTATCCGCGTGACATTTCAGCGAACTTTACCGCTACTATCAACCCGCAGAATGATGAGCAGGTTCTCAAGACCTATAACCTGCAGTATAAGGCTACAGGTGTTGGCGTTGTTGATGGTGGGAAGGTTAATCTTGCACCGGCTTCTAAGGTGCCTAATTTCATTTCGCCTGGCGGTGTCTGGTACGGCGGTGGCGGTGCCGCTAAGTGTGGTGTTAATGATGCGTTCTTGAAGGGTCAGACCACCCCGCAGGGTGTTGTTAAGGGCGGCACTTATGAGATTGAGCTCCTTATTGATAAGGCAGACCAGAAGTTCCGTATCGGTCTAGATGGTGCTGACAGCTACCTGAAGGATAACCCTAACTTTGCGGCTACTCATTCTGTCCCCACTAAGGAAATTGGTGGGCGCTACTACTACCTGAGTGGTAAGGAGCTCGCCCAGTGGGGTAAAGATAACCCCGACAAGCGTATCCTGTTTACTGTACAGGAGGGCATGACGCAGGAAGAGTGGTTGAATGGAACCTATGATGTGAATACCGTATCTGACAAGTTCTGGGTACGTGCCGCTACTGGCTCTTATACTAACGCTACAGCTGGTGAGTTGGAGAAGCGTGGTATTACTACGCCTCTGGTGACGATTGACTGGGCTAAGTCCACGTCCGATAAGCTCGTATTGAAGTACACAGCCCAGTATGATGGTCAGAGCTTCTGGTTCTCTACCACCTCCGCTCCTGCTAATGATGAGAGCACTTGGGGTGCCGGACTTGCAGACGATAAGCCACGCTGTGGCGACGTTGTTCTGACGACGGAGGCTGTGCGTGCTAAGAAGGGCACATTCACTTTCGAGGCGCACACTTACAGGACAGACGTAGAGGGTCGCCCGCAGACCGGTTGGATTCCTGCGTGGGGTAACTACAGCTACGCGGACGGTTCCGCTGAGGCTAACGCCCTTCCGAAGGACGGTAATGAGTCTAAGAGCGGTAAGTATGGGGAGGTTCTGAAGGTGAACCTTGTAGAGAACGCTTCTACGCCTAACCCGTACACGATTAAGAATGACCGAACCGTATTCGCTGATACGCCGGGCGCTACCATCTCTGAGAGTGGTAAGAAGATTACCGTCCCCGGTAAGGCTGTTATCACCATTGATGCTAACGGTGTAGCTACCGCAACCCCTGAAGAGGGTTTTGCGGGCGATTTGACACTGAACTATAACGTTTACGACAGTGGCGACGTTACTACCAAGATTCCATCTACGGTTACGTTCTCTTGGGCTAAGCAGTCCACTTTGACTGTCGCACCGGCTGAGAAGACTGTGGCTGTGAATGGTGATAAGAGTGTCACTCTTGACCCGCTCGCTACGGCTAAGGTTGAAGGCAGTGAGATTGATGCTTCCACTTTGAAGGTGGGCGGCTCTTCATCCTACACCTTTGGCGACTCGGGTGTCACGGCGCAGGTTGTGAATGGTAAGGTACAGTTCACGCACCCGCAGAACATTGTGGGTGATTTCACGGTTCCTTACACTGTTACTACTAAGGACGGCGTGCAGGCTCAGTCTACCGTTACGTTGCATGTTACTCCGGTGAACACCTCTGTTGGTATTGTCACTAAGATTAACGGTGACGATGCGAACACCACCCCGATTCAGCTGAAGGTTGGGGATGACGGTAAGGCTACCGGCAAGGTTACCGTGGAGCTTACGAATAAGTCGGATTCTGCGGTTACTTTGAATGAGTCTAACCTGACTGTTTCCAGTAAGTCTGGTTCTAAGGTTGCTTTGCCTGCCGGTTTCACTCTTGCACCGGGTGAGACTAAGACCCTTAACGTCGATGACGTTTCCGTGAAGTCCGGCGAGTCTGTAGAGATTGTTTACAGTGCTACTCAGACCGCGAACGTCTTTAAGAAGTGGGACGGCTCTAAGGTATCTGGTACTGTTGGTTCTGCTCAGGCTGTGAGCGACCCTGCTAAGGCAACTGCTAATGTTGTTTCTGAGGTACCGGGTAACCCGCCAGTCGCTGAGAACCTGCCGGAGGCTACGTTCGTAGAGCCTAAGGCAAACAACGACAGCTTCACCATTGATAGCGATAACCCGACCGTTCTTGAAGACATTATTAAGAACGATGTGGGTGGCAAGATTAACGGTGAAGATGACCCGCTGGACGTGAAGACTCTCCGCTTCTTGGATGAGAACGGTAAGCCGGTCACTGAGCGTACCTTCCCGGAGGGTACATACCGTGTAGATGAAAATGGTGTTGTAACCTTCACCCGCACGGCTGGCTACAAGGGTGACCTGCCGAGCGTTAAGTACACGGTGAGCACGGTTTCTGGTTTGTCTACTCAGGCTGAGATTTCTTTGACGAACGTGTTTAAGGAAGTTCCGGTTGAACCGGAGACACCTAAGCCTGCAGAGCCTGCGCAGAAGGTTGAGGCTAAGACTGGTCACGACGGTGGCGTTTCTACCAGCCCGGTCGCTCTTGGTGGCATGTTTGCTGTAGTAGCCGTTGGTGGCGCTTTGGCTTTGCGTTCCCGTAAGCACTCTGATGAAAGCTAAGCCGGTTCGTCTCTAGTTTTGTAGAGATTTCCTAATTTGGGTGGGTGCCCTGCGTTATATTGCAGGGTACCCACCCTTTTTACACCCAATTTTGCATGTGACGCGCCTCACACTGCTATACGGTTTAGGTAATCATCGGTACAACGCCGTTCAAGATGAGCGGCTCCTATATGTAGGAATTTTATATATGAGTAGTTTTTCCAAAAAGAAGGTCGGTGCTACCGCTTTAGCTCTGTCAATGCTGACTGGCGCGGTGGGCGCTAACGCCGCCGACATTACCCCTAAGAACCCTACCCCCGCCGGTTCCTGTTTAAAGAGCGCTTATCAGCCTGATTTTGGTTGCCCCGACTGGGCGGACGAGTTTAACGGGACAGAGCTTAATAAGGATTTCTGGAACGTGTATGACGGGTACTCGGAAGCTAAGCAAGACCCATACGGGCGTTACACGAAGAACGCTGTGTCCGTTAGGGATGGGCAGTTACATCTCACCACTAAAGTGGGTGCTAACGGGCAAAAAGGTGAATCCGCGGAGGTCACTACCAATAATAAAGCCGCTTTTGAAAACGGTTACTGGGAGTTCAAAATCTCCTCATACACGGGATACAGCCACTCGGGTGCTTACCTGTACGGGAACGGCAACGTCGCCGGTGCCCAAAAAGGTGAGGTAGACGGTTTCGAGGCGTTTGGTGCTACCGACTTCAATACTCGTAACGCATCGGGTAAGAAAGAGAAGTTTGACCAGAGCAATAAGAATCAGACTGTAATCCACTACAGTCAGGACGCTATTGATGCTCAGACTGGGAAGAAAGTTACCCACAGTAAGGGCGGCTGGCATACTAACAAGCCTGCTGGCGAGCCGGTAGTCGTCGGCATTTTGAAGACTGATGATGGGATTAAGATTTTCCGCGACGGTGTGCTTGTGGAAGAGATGAAGTCTTCCGACCCTAACTACGCTAAGTCTTTCCCGGCTGGTCAGCCGCTGAATACGACTTTGACCGCGCGCGTATCTAACGTTTACTGGGGCTTGCAGTCCAACCCCACGGGCGGAATTTCCTTTGATTACGTGCGCCACTACCCGCTAGTTACCGTAACACCAACCCCGGAACCTACCGACGCTAAACCATCGGAAACCCCTAAACCCACTGAGGCTCCTAAGCCTGTGGAAACAACACCGCCGCCCGCTCCTACCGCTATACCCTCTCCTGTGGAGGTACCTAAACCTACAGAAACGGCTACTCCTGCACCGCCGGTAATAACCACACCCCCTGCAGAGACTCCTGCCCTGGCTCCTACCGACGCTAAACCATCGGAAACCCCTAAGATGGATGTAACACCCACGCCGGAGACTCCTAAAGCAACTGAGGTGCCCACTCCTGTAGCTCCACCTGTAGCCACGCCTTCTGTTTCCCCCACCCCATCGGACGCGGCTTCCACTAAGCCCACCGAGGTTCCTAAACCTGTGGAAACAACAGTGGCTCCCACGCCTATGTCTCCTGCGGTGACCCCTACGAGTGATAGTAGCCCTACAGCTACTGCGGTACCTACCGAAAGTAAGGAAGCAAGGGTTACGCCCACGGTAGCCCCCTCAAGCACGCCGGAGCCTTCTAAAGCCCCCTCAGAGCCCACGGAAACCCCAGGCGATAAAGAACCTACAACCGCTCCTAAACCTTCCCCCGAGGGCGCTGTAACGCCTGAGAGTAACACTCCCGCCTCAGCTGTAGAGTCTCCGGTGGCTTCAAACCCCCCCGATGATTCTTCTAAGCCACTACAGCCTACTGAAAAACCCAAGGTTGTAGCACCTACAGGTCACGATGAGGTTCCAGGTAAGAATGGTTTCTTGATTGCTATTACGGCGTTTGCCGCTTCTGTTTTGGCTTGGTTCACTGGTCATTTCTTCTTCAGTAAAGGTGACCGTTCCAACTAGTTTGTTTATTCGTTGCTAATATAGTGAGGTGCCCCGCTTGCTTTGTGTGAAGACCTGGCAGGCGGGGCACCTGTGCGGTAGAATATATATGCGACTTCAACTTTTAGTTTAAGGAATATTTTTTGAACACAATTAACCCTGTTATTCAGGTAGTTGCACATCTTGATTCTGAGCGGCAACGTGTGGGTTTTATGCCTATCACGGGCGGCTCACTCGATGAACTGAGCGAACCTATTACTCATTCTGTTATTACAGGTGCCTCTATCCCGTCGGATGCCCCTAGTGCTTTAGTGGTGTTTGACGGGTTACGTGAGGCAGGCTATGAGGGTGCAGATTTTGTACTAGTAGGTTGGGGTGCTCGCGAGATTCTGAGTGCTATTAAACCTGCTCTCCCTGAGTTACACGACCTGTTTAATGGTAAAACTATTGATTTGCATGATGTTACTCGTGCTTTGAGCACTACTCAGGGCGGTGCGCCGTATTTGGTCACGCCGCCTGCTAGTTGGGAGTCTGTAGCCGACGCGGTGCGTGACGTGTACCGCGCGTACCGTGATGTGATTCTTTTTCTAGCTTCTTCCACACCCACCCCCGAGCCTAATGAAGCCCCCGCTATGGCTGGGAAGCTTATTGGTGTAGGCGGGTTGAAGGGGCACGGCAAGGATGCTTTTGCTCATTCTTTGAAGGTTGAGTGGGTCACTATCGGTATGTCTGACCCGCTGTATGATGCGCTTCTTGCGTTAGACCCGCTCGTGTATCATGAGGGCTCCCCGGTGCTTTTGTCGGACTTCTTGTGTGACGTATGTGCGGGGGATTGGGTTGTTGCGAAACGTAACCCTGACGTGCGCCGCCTGCTACAGCGCCTTGGTACGGATGTTGTGCGTGAGATGATAGATGAGGATGCTTGGGTTTCTATCATGCGTGCCCGCGTATCTACTCTTCTCACGCTTGGGCATAATGTTGTTGTTACGGGTGTTCGTTTTCAGAATGAGCTGGAAGCTATTAAGGAACTGGGAGGTACTACGGTCTGGATTACCCGCCCTGGTTTCGGTGATGACGTTCCTGACATGCATCCGTCTGAGAATACGCTCAAGCCGCAAGATTTCCAGTTCATTGTGGAGAACAGCGGCACGTTAGATGACTTGGCTAAGAAAGCTTACGAGATTATTTCCCTGGACGACGATTAAGATGTTAGGAGTGCTCTTTGGGGTCTAAAGAAGAGAACAGCTTACCCGAGGTGAAGCGTGCCCCTTCACCCTCTATTGGTGACATTAACAACCCGAAAGATGTGGCGAACCTTTACACACATATTAGGGCTTCTTATAGCGATAAGCTTGCGTTAAGTAGGGAGATGCGTGCCGCTAAGACACAAAAGTCCCCGAATGTTTTAGACCCGTTCTTCTATGACGCACCACCTAAGCGCGCTTATCCGCTCCCCAAAGACCACCCTATCTTCCTGCGCGGCGCAGAACTAGGCTTAGACGTTCTGACCGACAGGATGTATAAGATTGTTCGGTCTACCTACACTAAGGGGCTGTATACCGAAGACGAGATAGACTGCTTCGTTACAGCCCCGTCGGGTAAGCCTCCCCTGATTAACTGGGATATTGTTCAGGAAGAAAGAATCCCAGAGTGGGCTAAGTCTCGTTTCTTCTACCCGTCAGGGGCGCGACGTAAGCACGCCGTGGCTGGTTTCCCGTTACCTACCGTCTCCCCGTCAGAATCATCTCAGGGTGTTAAGCCGTCCACGCCAGAGGATGTTTACTATGTCGAGCCAGAGGAGCGCACCGCTGAGGAGATGCTCCCTTGGGATACGTCCTCTTTTGACCATAAGCTTTTTATTCCTGGTCTGCACGGTCAATATAATGTTTATAAGAACAGGTACCTTGATTTGATTCACACTGTGGACGGAACTATTACTCTTGGTAATATGCTTCGGTTAGCTCCGTTCCTTGAGTTAGGTGCTAATGCAGATGATGAGCCGCGCAACGTTTCACCTGCTCCTCAGAATGGTTCCTTATTGAAAGACTTGTCGACCCGAGCTATTAACTCCTTCTTACCGTTTGTGAACCTTATGGGTGCTAATGAGATGGTGTATCTCAATCTCCCGAAAGACCAGGCAGATAAGTATCTGCGTGATACAACGGATGGTGTTAATTTTGTTCGTGAAGGCTGGCTTACCGACGAGAAGCGCAGTCCGGCGGCACACCGATACTATGTGGCTGTTGAGGCTGACGGCAGGCTTATCACTCACGCGGGGTTGTCGTATGGTGAGTGGGTGAATATTGGTAGACCTCAAACAGCGCGTGAGGCGGCTTACGCGCTGAACCTTAAATATTTGGGGACTCTTTACCAGGGTGAGTGTCACCGTTTAGGGGATGGAATTAACTATTCCGCAAACCCGATTATGGCTCACCCTATCGCGGAGGTGTACAGCTCATGGATGGCAACCCCAGAACGGTGCCCCTTCCCACAGGTACATGGTTCTGTTTCTATGCGTGATACTACCGCCCATGAAATGCTCAGCACCTACTTACACCCTATGTTTTATGCGGAGCGGATGCGGTATCACAGGTGGGGGACTAGCGTTTCGTTGAAGGGCACGCCGTTTTATGCGATAGATGGTGTGCGTAAGAGCCTTGTGAAGCTGGATGATTTTCAACGTGGCTTTGGTGCGCATGTGCAAGCTGTGCATAAGCGGCACGCATCTGCAATATACGCGCCAAATGTTCCTACACTGATTAGTGCTGATGGGATGACTATCATTTAGAGAAAGCTCTGATATATAGGTAGTGCGATAAGCGCAGAGTGTCTCCCAATGTGGTGGGTGCTCACGGTTAGAGTTTTCGCATATGTAAGCTCAATGAGTTAGATTAGATACAAAAATCAGGGGCATATTAACCGGAATAGGACGGTTCATATGCCCCTGAAACGTTGCTTTAACTACTTCTTAGGTTTAGCGACTACCACATAGTTATCTGTGTACGTCCAGCGTCCGTTCACCTGAGTGCCGCTACAGGTTGCCATAATGAGCTGACGCTCACCTGTCTTGTCGGTAACGTCCCACCAGTTGCTTAAATCAACCTGCGGTACTTTAGGTTCAATTCGGGTAACCTCCCACGTTGTGATGGTTCCGTCTAGGTCTGAGGTGAGAACCGTGTTGCCGAGCTTAGCGTAGGTAATAGCGCTCATAGGAGCCGCCGCACCGTTAGCCCAGTTCACGTGCCCAACAAGGAGTGTAGTACCTTTATCACTTGTAAGGGGTGCTGAGTCGGTATAAACACCGATACGGAATGTGACGGGGATGTTAATCTCTGTTCGCCCTGTCTTCGGGTTATATGTGCCACCCGTGTATTGGAGTTCAGCGTTAAATTTGATGATAGGGATACGGATAGAGAACGGGTCTAGCTTGTTCGGGTCATAATTCTTTGGCTCCGCCCCATAGTGCGGCGTTGTTGTGTCGGGAAGGTTTTCCGGCGTGTCCTCCGCCTCTGTGTTTACGCTCGGGTCGTAGGTTGTAGGGTAGGTGGGGGTAGCGTCTGTAGTGGTAGGGGTGATAGCTTCACTGGCTTTATTGGAGGCTTGAACTTCCGCCACCTTGGTGGGGTCGGGGTTGTTGAGTTCGGCAATTTTGCTGTTTAGCTCTTGTTTGTTTTGTTCATCGATAGCTGTTCCAATACCTGCGCCTGCCGCGCCTGCTAGGAGGGCGATACCTGTGACTTTCAGAGCGTCACGCCTGGTGAACTGTGATTTGTTGGGAGTGTTTTTTGCCATATGGCTGAACCTCTTTCTCTGGGTTTAAACCGTTATAATATGTAGGTATTATTCTACTACATATAGCTTTTCTTTTGTTTAAGGAGGCTCTTTCATGAGCAACGATAAGAGCGTTAAGACTCACTATGGTAAGCCGCGCCCTGGGTATGCGTCACCGGCAGGTGTTGTGTCTACGGCGGCTGAGATTTACGAAACACTCTCCGAGACGGAGGGGCATCAGCCTGTTTATACGTCTGAGATGTTGCAGGCGGAACTCGATTCGCGCGAC
>ENA-OWLE01000054-OWLE01000054.1-metagenome-genome-assembly--contig:-NODE-54-length-19803-cov-4.472504_pt1 | contig 19803 bp, 21 predicted proteins | sample MGYA00245345_ERZ651094 | MGnify/ENA primary metagenome ERZ651094 (study PRJEB26857, sample SAMEA4031770) | metagenome | biome: human; feature: oral; material: saliva | place: Philippines | collected 2014 | study... | reverse complement strand
CTGAAACCAACACTACCGTATTCACTGAGCCGGTAGATAACTTCATGCCGCACCTGTACTCTCTGGGTACTTTCCTGCGATACTACAACCGCACCCACCGAAACACCCGAATCGCCACTAAGGACTTGGGTGCAAGCAAGCACCGCCTACCCGCCAACCTCCTTGATGTAATCATTGAGAAGGGTTACGGTGTAGTACCCAACGACCAGCGAATGAAGCGCGCTATCCGACTCACCACATCCGGCGCTAAGGCGGCTGAAGAAGCGCTAGTGACCATCACTAACCCGACTGAACAGCTTTTCTACGCCCCGAGTGCAACCTACGCGGCACTGGGTAGCAAGTCCTTCGGAGCACTGAATAGTCGTCTCAAGGCACTTGGTGCTGAAGGTCTACTCGCCCCGGCGTACATTGATAAGCGTAACGGCAAGGGAATCTACACGGACGAGCAGGTTCGTGTTGCGGAGCGCTTCCTCGCGAAACGTGCTACTATTGAAGAGTATAACGCCGCCTACGGCGAGCAGACCCCCTGTATCGTATACACGAACAAGGCATCCCTAACCGAAGCTCTTCTACTTGCCACCGGCATCTATGAGCTCAAGGGCTTCACTAGCGGCGGTGCTGGAAGCCGTGTGTACGTCGAAACTAACAAGGAGAACTAACATCTCATGGAAGAACCCCTAAGCATTGAAATCACTACCAAAACCCTAGACCACGGTAAGTCGCGAATCAGTGGATACTTCACAGTCACTATCAAGTATGACACTGAAGGTCACTATCTAGGTGTAGAAACGGAAGAGGCAACCCCAGCCCCCGGTAAGGCGCGCCTACCGCACGACGTACTGAAGGAAATCCACAACGCGGTAGAGCACACTTCAGGGGCACTCCCCAAGGAGAACGCGAAATACTACGCGCACCTATTCAGTAACGCCGTTTTCGTCATCAACAAGTACCACGGACTGAACGTGCTACGCACCCGTGAGCCTGTAGAAACCGTGTACCTAAACGGTGCAACAGATTACACCATCACATACTGTGTGGACGGCTGGATTTAACCCTACCACCCCATAAGAAATACCCGCTAGTTACAACTAGTACCTAGCGGGTGTTCATCCACACCTACCTATAGTAAGGAAACCACCTGCCATGCTTGAATCTGTTATTAAGATGATGTTCCGCCATAAAAGCATTGAAGCCTGCCGCCGGGAAGCTCACCTAGCAGAGATTAAGAACCTCATCACAAAGGGCAACGAAGACCCCGAATCAGCAAACCCAGCCTACGCACTCATGGGCACCGCATATGAAGACCCCAATAACGAATACGGTAGGGGTAAATACCGCCTAGTGACCCAGGACTCATTCAATGAAGCAACAGAAAGTGTTGGGCGTGAAATCAAAGTGGCGGTACGCGCCCATCAGAAAGACGCTGAAGAATTTGCAGGAGCAATCACCAAGACCACCCTGACGGATGACCTTAATGTCACACGAGAAGAAATCACAGAAACCCTCCTTAATCTCAACTACACAAACATTCTTCGCCAAGCATACGAGGAACCTCTCAATTTCTGGGAAGTGCTAACGCGACCGACCACACGTGGCAGTGCAAACATTATCGCACAAGAGCACGAAGTACAGAAGCGGTTCATCCACTATTTCGCTAAGGCAATCGTTAGGGAACTAACCAAACTCTCAAAGCGTAAACAAATTCCCCAAGAAGGATAAGGAAGGTAAAACACTTGAATAGTGCAACATTTCTTATTGTAGCCACCCTATCTATGATGCTTCTTGCGCCACTAACAGCCATTGCTTACATAAAAAGTGACGGCGTGAAACTTAAAGCAAAAGATAAAGACGGGAATTATGTGTTTCCTGATGATTTATTCCATTACCTACATTCCTGGTTTCCGTTAATTGTATTAGCAGTAGTGAATATGGGCTTGTTTGCAAGGTATGGCGGCGGCTCGACCATGACTCCAACTATTATTATCATGGTTGCCCTGTACATTCTAGGGGTTATTTGGGGACTAGTAGCGCGTTGTTCAGCTAGTAAACTATTGACGCATGGCAGGAACCCTTGGATTATCCATCTTATCGGCGCGCCGGTTCTTATTGTGTTGGCGGGCGTACTAGCTTTGGGTGGTTTAACCCTCACACAGCCCGAGCTTTCTCAAGCGCCGGGTACTGAACAATTTTCAGCCAGGTTGCAACAGGTAACGCAGGGACACCCGTGACCTACTATATGGACTCTAAGAATGAATATGAGTGGTGTGGGAATGTTGAAGCCTTCCTTTGAAATATAGTTCCTCAATACTAATGCCCCTACGTGCATGAGATACGGCATGTAGGGGGGTATTTTTCATGTATAATTGAGGTGTTAATATTTTTTCCTGAAAGGTGACACTCTCATGATTGATGTCCATAATGCCCTTGAGGTGTTCCTCTGGCTTCTTTTGAGTATCGTGCCTGTGCTTGCTATTGGCTTGGCATCCTTGATTGTTTTTGGTCTATTGGCTATCCCGGCGGGGATTATGGAGTCTGAAGGCTTGTTTGTTATTGCCACCCTGGTTGCCATTGTTGCTGGCTTGGTGGGCACGGTGTTTGCTTTCATTCATCTACCGTGGTGGCTTGGACTATTTGGGTACACAGACTCGCATCTTATCCTCATGTCCTATATTGTTTTTGTGAGTTCGGCGGGCGGGTTGTCGTTTGCATCTCGCTCTAGCGACTAAATAGGCATGAATTATTGAATGGGGGGTAGCTCCACTTGGTAGGGTTGCCCCCCTTTTTTGTGTACCGTTGGGGGACTTGCATAACGGGTTATGGTGTGCCATAATTAGTTACAGCTATTTATTCACCCCATCTTGAAAGGGAAAACCTATGAATCTTCTAGAGAAGTATCAGAATGAGTATCAGGATTCTGTACGCATCAACTACCATGAGCCTACAGGTCTTTACATTCTGAAGTACCTGCATAATGGTGTTGATTTTACTGACCCGCTTATTTTTATGGCGCGCGGGCTTGTTCTTGACCGTGAAGGTAATATTGTTATGCGTGCCTTCAATAAGTTCTTTAACCACCGCCAGTATGATACCCGTGAGGAAATCCCGGAATCTTTCAAATCTGAGTACACACACCTCATTGTCCCGGACGCTGACCATGAGGTGACATTCTGGGAGAAGTACGACGGAACCTGTATCACGGTTGGTCTTTATGAGGGTGACTACCTTATCACTACGCCGGGTGCTATTGAGCACCCCCAGTATGCGCCGCGCGTCCGTAAGCTTCTGACTGATACGCCGCAGGTTAAGGAATGGTTGAAGGCAAACCCCGGTCACGCACTTGTTTTCGAGTACATTAGCCCCGATAACCTTATCAACGTCCGCTACGACTATGAAGCACTAGTGCTCCTGGCTGTAACCGACATTGAGAATGGCGCTAAGCACCCAGATGTGGCTATCGAACTTGGTAAGGAGCTGGGTTTCATGACCCCTACCGTATATAAGATGAATATGCGGCAGGTGGCTAAGATTCAGGCTGATGCTAAGGATATTGAGGGCTTCGTTGCCGTGAACCATGCTGGCAACCTTGTTAAGTTCAAGGCCGACGATTGGTTCAAGAAGGGCAATTCTTACATTCACCCGTATGTACGCATGGACTCTATTAAGAGTGTTGCCGCTGTTATTGAAGCAATGCGTGACGATACTATTGACGATATGATTGGTCGCCAGGCGGAACTATCCTCTATGGGTGTTACTGACCGTCTTACCCCGGTTATTGCCGCTATTGAAGAGCTAGTCAATGAAACCCTAGCTGTTTCCGCTCAGCTTGCCGCTGACATTGAAGCCGCTAACGGTAACCCTGAGCTTCAACATGAAGTGCGTGTCGCTTTCCATAAGCGCCGCGACATTAACAGTACTGTCAGGAGTGCCGCATGGTTGAACCACACAAAGGGTATTCACCCGCTAGAGTACTTCGGCAAGGCAGATAAGAAGTATAATGTGGCTCGCCTCATTATTGACCGGAAGAATCGTGCCGCTGGGCAGTAGCTAAGCTCAGTGCCCCGATATGGGTTACATATGTAAGGAACCACCCCGCCCACAGGATAGTGGAGCCGGGGTGGTTTCCCTCTGCCCATAAAGTAACCTAATCACGCGAGGGGAAAATGAGCCCAATCACCAACACTGACTACCTCCATAAAAACGCATACGAAGCTATCTGGCATCTACGCCGCCGCCTTGGCGTATCCCACGGCGAAGATAGGGCAATCATTATTGCCGCAACCCTACTAGCTCTTAAAAGCAACCCAGAAATCCGTGATACCACGGAACCAATGGGCATCAAAGACCTAGCGGCAAAAATTGATGTAGCGCTAGGTGCCCTACAAGACCCGCTCGACCTGAAGCAGACCCACCCGCTCTACAGCCTATATACACAGGCATCATGGGGTACATGTGAGCTTACTCCTGATAAGGAAGCTGATTCTGTATCAAAATATCTAGCGCCCCTAGTAGAGTATGTTGAACATATTGAAAACACAGAGTGGTCGGGTGATGACGTTATTGCCCCCGCTTTCATTGAATCACTAAGGGGTTCTAAAAGCTCACTTGGTCAAGTGTTCACCCCGCCACATATTGCGCACTTCATTGCCGAAACCCTAAATATCACCACTAAGGACAAGGTGCTAGACGCATGTAACGGTACGGGAATCTTGACGCAGGCGGCAATGACACACACTAGCGGTCTACCTACAAGCTCTTACGCCGTGGAATATAGTCCTATTGTGTACGCAATCGCAAAAGCCGGGCAAATGCTCACGGGTCACCCCTACATGATTATTGAAGGTGACTCAAGTAGTGAATCTGTCAAGCATTGGATACAGGGACGTGGAATTAGTCGAGTTATCATGAACCCGCCTTATGAGAATACGCACGGGTGCCTACGTATTGTCCGTAATGTTCTAGAGTCTGTGCCAGCCGGTACGGTATGTGCGTTTATCTTGCCTTCCCATAAACTTGATAGGGCAACCGATAAGTTCAAGAACTGGCTCCTACAAAACAACCAGATAACCCAAATCCTATCTTTCCCGTTGGAAACGTTCTGGAGGCTACGAATCCAGACAAGCGTATTCTACATTACAGCCGGTACACCGCAAGGCGACCAGCCGATTAGGGTGCACGCCATGATAGATGACGGGCTAGTAACTGTACCGCGTAAGGGGCGGTATGACACTGATAAGCTGTGGGAAACGCAATACCGGCAACACTGGCTAGATGTCGTAGCTGGACGCAAGGACGACGAAACCACCGCCTACCAGAACCCGGCAGATAGTATTGAGGGGCCTCGCTACTCGCCTGTTATTGAGCTGACACATGACATGTTCAGGTCTGACCTGCAACGCTACCACGAGTTCATAGATAACGAGCAAGAATATAATGACGTGAAACACTACAGGATTGAAGGGGTACCCGGCGACCCGCAGGGTGTCATGAGGAAGATGGAGGCGGCACCCCGTAAACTATTTAAGGTTGGCGACCTATTCAACGCTAACTTGGGCGGTCGTGAAATTTTGAAGCGTGAGCAGGTGCCTGGTCGTATACGTTATGTGACTAACAGCCTCCTGAACAACGGGGTTAGCACCCATGTTGGTAATGAGGAAGCGGTGGTTGCTGGTAAGAATGAGATAACTATTGCCCAGTCTGGTAGTGTGGGTGCTGATTGTGTTTTCTTCCAGCCGTCGCCTTATGCACCTACTGGGCGTGTTATTCGTCTTACTTCTATCGGATTTGACCTTGACCCGGCTGTGGGTGTGTATATGACTACGGCTTTCCGCCGGTTTATGGGTAAGTATAACTATGGCTATCAGCCTAACCCTAAGTATGTTTCTAGGGATATTGTGTCTCTACCGGTAGATGATTCCGGGGTGCCCGATTGGGGTCTTATCCGGGAGTATATGCAGGTTTTGGGCGGGTGATTTTATCATAGATGCCGGGGGTTGTGGCATGTCAGAAGATAATGTGCTATAATTGTTTTACTAATAGTTGTAAATATTTATAGTAAGGAAAGTATGACTACCGCAACCCCCGGCACAATCAATAACGCCAACCCCCTAGCCGCCACAATTTCGGCACCCAATATCAAGACCGTACCCACACTACAGGGCACCATCACCGATAAACCTGCCGTACTATATTCTGGCTATCAGGCACATAGGACGATTATGCGCCCTAACATCACCGATGAAGACCTCAAGATTAAGAACAGCACCATCGCCGGTGAGAGGATTCTGAAGCTACTAGAAGCCGCTAAACGAACCTACACCTACACTCTAAGCTGGCGCAAGGGAACCAACCTGCCCCTATATACCACCGAACAGCTCGCATTTATCAAGGGCTGGGCTTGGCAGACCGGTGGACACGACACCAGCAAAGAATGGGTCAAGGGTGCACAGAAAGTATTCCCCAACACTGAATCTGAGACACTACACGGAATTAGCTTCCGCACTTTCAAGGTAGCACGCACACACGGCGAACAGGCTGTCCTGAATATCCTGAAGGCTAACCCTGCAAAGTTCGTCAAGGTACCACAGGCAAACACCAACTCAGCTACTATCCGCATGGCAGACCTACTCTACACCACCAAGGAAGCTGACCACATCCTCGACGCATACGACAACATCAACACCACAGACAAGAAGTAACAACACACATGAGTTTCCTAGAAGAAAACAGCAAAACCCCTAAAAGTGCGATTGAAACCCCCGCCGACACTAGCGACCTATTCAAGGTGTACACCACCAGCTCCGTAGCCGCAGAACTCAAGAAGGAACGCGACCTGCCCACCAACCCCTTGACGCTAGTACAGAAGATTCGCGAACTATACACACCTGACGCGATTCTCCTCAGCCCCTACGAGCCGGAACCTAAGAAGCGGCGCTTGCCGAGCTACTGCTGGGCACCGAACACTATCCGTGCCATGATTGAGCACTACCCGAACCCGATTCCCGGACGCGATAACGTGAGGCCGAAGGTTCTAGTCGCACACACCGCACTCTGGAAGTCCTTCATCACCAGCAACTTCACCGCAAGTGAGAAGATTGCCCATTCCACCACTAAGACCATGCTCAACTCGCTAGGTCTAGCACCCACCTACCTTTATTGTTCTCTTGATGGTGGAAGTATGGCGTGGCGACTGTACGAGGCTGACCGTGTTGTTGCCGCCGTCAATGAAAGCCATGAGTACTTCCTCTCAGATGACTGGGAGAAGGCAATTAAGGGCATCGAGAAGCGCCTCAATAGCTAGAAGTGAAATAGTAAAGAACCGTACCAATCTGAGGTTAAACCCCAGGGATTTATCTTAAATTGGTACGGTTCTTAACCCCCGCGCGGGGTGTGCTAAAATAGAACCACAATAACAAGCATAGGAAGCAGAAATGACCACCAACGAAAAGCTCTACACCGTAGAACTGGAAGATGCAGAAAGCACTGTAGACTATAACGGATTCTGGGCACAGTTCACTGGCAAGCCCATGACCCTCAAGGACATTGCTACTGAAGTAGCTGACCGATACGAGACAGCCAACCCTTATACCGTCACCGTGGCGGAACATCAGTCATGGTTCCCCGATGCTGTATTTGTCAAGCGAGAAGACGGAACCATCATCAAGGGTGAAGAAGCAGAAAACCTGTACTTCAACAGCAATGACTTCGGTATGCGCATCGACCCGGACGGTGATACCACCTATGACGGCGCTATCGAAGTTATCCCCTTTAGCTTCGATGAAGACCTCGATAAGGAAGACGGTAACCTCAAGCCTGAAGCACAGGAAACCTTGAAGAATACTCTGCTGTACATGAACGTCTACCCGTACCCACAGGAATACACCCCTGAAGGTGTGGAAGACTACATCTCAACAGTGACCCACGAGTATGTAACCATCAAGCCCTACACCAACGAGAAGTAAGGGGAGCCTATGGCTAACAAGAAGTACGACTTTACCGGCGACACCCTAGTCATTGCACACCCGCATATCCGTGACCGCACCGTGACCTTGCACCGTATCGTCTCCAAGGTAAATATTCCCCGATATTCGGTGACAGCCGGAACTGTTGGGGGTTGGATTGAGTCAGAGAAGAACCTATCCCCGTGCGGTGAAGCGTGGGTAGCTGAGAATAGTATGGTATTTGATGATGCCGTATGCATGGTTAATGCTCTAACCACTGGCAACGCTGTACTCTATGGGTACGCCGTACACCGTGGCTCCTCCGTCCTTGGTGGTACTGCTGTTCAGTGCGGCTTTAGTCAGACTGCCGGTGATGCCGAAATCTATGAAGGTAAAATCATGAAGGGTCAGATTTACGAAACTCAGAACGGTGTACCTATTGAACGTCCACCCCGAGCACGTTCTGAATACTAAAGAGTAAACAAAATGAGGGTGCCTTACCTAGATAATACTAAGTGAGGCACCCTCAAATTTATGCCGTTACAGCAATGTCGTGTTAGCTAACTTCAGCGTATACTACAGCCGCTTCATATGCGGACTCTGAATCAGCCAGACTCTTAATACCCTCAACGTAACGGGCTCCCAGGTCGTCATGCTTGGGCTGGAAGTCAGAGGTAAAACCGTTAGTAAACACTGCAACGGTGAACGGGTAATCCTGAACGGACGTATAGAATGAGCCGCGAATGGAATACTCTAGAGTTTTCAGGTCAAACGTGGCAATCGGGTAGCCGCCACGCTGATTAGCTACCACGCGGGCATCACGGTAAATCTCTAGGCGTTCTTCCGCGAGTGCTTCGGGTCGCTTACCTTCTACCTTCTCAGTGTTGGCAATCAGGGCACGGTTCACAGATTTAAACGGCGCGATACGGGTATCAGCAATAACGCTACGCGCAATCTCGAAATCAATGTTGATGGTGTATTCCAGTGCGTTATCACCAAGGATTAGGTACTCTACAATGTCTTCCTGAACGCGAGCCGCCGCAATCGAGAAGGTGATGAGGTACCTTTCGTTTACGTCGAAGAAGTTCGGGTACTGTTCCGTGATTTGCTCACGCGCCTGGTAGATGCCAGCGGCGAAGAAGTCCTGTAGAGTGAAGTTCTCATCGAACTTGGTGGTATCCAGGTTGGTGAGCCCTTCATGTAGAATACCTAGCGCATACGCTACGTCATTTTCAGTGAACACGCTTTCCCATAGGGGGGTTGCACCATCGAGAACCCAAATAATATTGCCGTTGCTACCTGCGAAGTCGCTAGGCTGGTCTGCGTTGCCGGTGTAGGTTAGGGTTTCATACTTCAGAATCAAGGTTTATTCCTTTGTTAGTTGTTCCACGAGACGGTTTGCCTCGGGTGTATGATTTATAGCCGTGTCGGTGCATTTGACGGGGCTAATTCCGGGGCACTCTACAGAGTCTTTGGCTGTTTCTTGCGCGACCTTATGTAGTTCTTGTACTAGGTTCTTCCAGGTGGCCACTGGTGATTCTTTTGTGCCGTCTGGGATGGTGTTGGTTAGGTGGGTTGCTAACCTGTATAGGGCGGTGTTGTTTTCGTGGGTTAGTGCGACTAGTTCACTAGCTGTTTTGAGATTGACGTATCGTGCGCCTTGGTCGAACAGTTCCTCTAGTAGGCGGGTTAGTTGTTCTTGTCCCATGATGGTCATGCGTGCCCTAACGTTTAGGGCGCAGGTTTTGCCGCCTGTTCCTGTGGGTGGTAGGTATGTTTGAATTTGCTGTAGCCCACCCAATTCGGGAAGAACCGCGCCTATATCGTATACCCCTTTGGGTGCTTTACTTACCCCTATGAGCCTGTATGACCGGGCGGTTTGTGCCACCCCCATAGAGTGTGTTATAATCGTTGCATCAATAATGTTTACGAGAGTGAAACGTTCACACTCGAGATGTTCATTGAACACAGCGAGACCTCCAATTCACGAGCCGGTAATGTGCCTTATCTAGTATGGCACATGCGCCCCGTAATGTGGTAGTCCTACACCCCGGTTTGACATGATATTTAGAGTGTGTTAAAATCATATTCAGTAGACACTGAGGGGCTACAATCCCGCCTCCTAGTCAGTGCCTACACAATCACAATCAATCATTATCCAACATCTAACGAAGGAATTATAACTTTGACTGAAACCCGTACCAACAACCTTATCAACCTTGACTGCAAGCATGAAACTGAAATCAAGCACCAGAGCAAGCTCATCGTAAAGAGTGGTCAGCCTGAAATCTTCACCAAGGAAGCCGAGCTTGAAACTCTGGCAGAGGCGGGCATTACCGTAGAAGACCTGGCGTATCACCTGGGCACCACCCCTGAAGAAATCCTTAGTAACTCTTGGCAGTTCCCCGACTGCGTAACCGCCCTCGACGTTGCAGGTCGCATCCAGGCACTCTATGAGGAACGATTGGCAGGCTACCTCTGGAAGACCCGCCTCAATGGTCACGTCTACACCGTAGGCTCCCGCGTCATTGCAAAGGTAACCCCCAGCGAAGACTCCCCGCTTGAAGACGAAGAGAACTGGGATACCTACATTGAAGCTATCGTCCTCAGCATGAGCGAAGACCGTGTAACACTGTCCCCGGTCATCTCGTATGAGTCCGTTGATGAGCTGGGCGAACCTATGACCTTTGAAGAGTGGGCAGAGCGACAGCACTCGTTCCAGGGTATGTCTATGCGAGTAGACGCTGTAACCGGCGCACGCTTTGGCGACAAGGATATGACCATCCTGAGTGTCGAGCCGCCCAAGGGTAAGCCGTCCTTCAAGGAGTTCCAGGCGGCAGGCTTCACCGGTCGATACCTGGTACCGGACGGACGAATCAGCCCCCTCGTATGGCGACGACTCCACGCCCAGCACGGCTGGAAGGGCACCCCGGCACTGAACACCGAGGACTAACCCGATAAGACCAACAATAACCCCCTAATCTAGTGTTAGGGGGTTATTGCCATATATGGAAACAAACAGGAAGGCAACCCCATGAGTCAGCCCCAATATCTACTAGCAACATTGCACCTACCGGATAAGAAACGGCGTAACTTCCACACCTTGCATGATGGGTACACGCCACTATCGGTAACCATCACACATATAGACCTGGCGGCAAATACTGATGGTAGCTACAGTATCGCGGCGAACTGCAAGAGTACCCTCAGCAACTCATCACACCACGGGTTGCAAGGTGAAATCCATGCTGACCAGGCGACAGCTTTACTAGCCGCAAGGTTTGTAGCTGAATATCAGCGGCTTCTAGCAAAAGAAGTAGATAGTAGTATGTTTGAGATGCAAGTATGGGCTGTATACCAGCCGGAACACCAGCGCATCCGGTTTGCTATCCCGCTACCCGGTTTCAGCCAAGCCAAATCATGCCCACCACTAGAAGAACTTAAAGCAACCCCCTAAACGCCCATCTAAGGGTACAGTTAAGCCCCTAACCTCAACAACTCAATGATTGTAAGTTAGGGGCTTCTAGGTGCCTTCAGTGACCTTAGAATAGTAGTACGTCCTCAAAGGCGGGCGACTCTGTTGCTACTGCTTCACCCTTGGAGTCCCTAGTGTTATCACTGGGTGTGATAGCTGGAATGTCTACATCACTCCATAGGTTTGAGTCGTGAGTGAGGAACCAGTAGGCGCGGGTGGCTTCCAGTGGTACGCCTTGTGCTTCCGCTAGGGTTTCCTCTGCTAGACTCAGTGCCTCATGCAGAACCTTACCCAATGCGGAATCGAAAACCTGTGAAGGCTTCACGGGAACCACGTATGCGCAACCATGCTCCATAATTTCCCCACCAAGGAACGCCTCACTCTTACGGGAAATAAGCGGACGTGCAGGCAGGAAGCCTAGCAGGGCATCTACACCAACAATGCCGACAAGAGTGTCCATGTGAGGTGAAGCAAGCATATTCAGGATACCGAGCTGTTCACCTGTGAACTTGCGGACACCATGTAGGAATACTGGTGCCATAGGGTGCTCCAGCATCTCAGAAAGACCCTCAACGTCAATAATTGGGTTATTAGCGGCTTGCCCAATAAGAGCTTCTAGAACCGGCGCATAAGACCTGTTAGTAATAGCTAGACGGTGCCATGTGTGAGGCATAATACCGGCGGCAACACCAACAGTAGGTGCGGGCGGCATGATATTGAAATCAGCAGGGAAACCCAATAGTCGGAAAGTTCGCCGCATATGAGACTCCCAGGTAGTGAAAGCACAATCAGTCGTCACATACCGCGCAAAAGCATCAAAATCGGGGTTACTCAAAATAATATGCTCAGACATAATGGTTCCTCATCTCTTAAATAAAGCAACAGAAAACAGTAAATAAAGTAGGTGGCGGTTAGCGACCAAAAGTAGACGGCACACCATACGGCGGGGCACCAAAAGACGTACCCGCCGGGGCGCTATCCAGCATACCAGCCAGACCGCCCGAAACCAAACCGCCACGCCTTGTACTCTTAGCTGTAGCGCGACGCTGAGCGCGACTAGCCCTAACAGGTGCTACAGGAACATTACCAGACCTCACAGCAAGCTCACGAAGCTCCTCCTCACGATAATTCATAGACCTGTGAACCATAGTGAACAGCATAATCAGCAAAGCAGGGGCAACAACAACATCCACCGGCGCACCATCGACAGGCATAAACCGAAACAGCACACTACCCCCACTAGAGCCAATAGGAGCAACCTTCAGAGAATCACCGAAACTATCAGTCACAACATAAGGCACAATATCACCTGTAGGGCGACCCACACGGGTAGACTTACGAACCTTCAGGCGCTCCGAAACAGCTTTAGGAGAAGAAACCACCCCGGCATCAAAAGCAACAGCCTGCAACTCGCCAACAGATAGACCTGTAGCGGCAACCGCCGTAGTAAACATGCCAATAACATGCTCAGGTGACACAATGACAGATGCAGACGCGGCATCCAAAGCAGACGGAATCGCCTCAATTAGGGCACCATGCGTACTACCACCAGCAGGGGACACCTGTACGCTCACAGAATCATCAACAGGGAACAGTAACGGCTCAGATGCCGCCTTAGCCTTGCGAGAGTGAACAGCCATTACTAGCTTACTTTTCCTTCCATAAGGTGCTCTATAGGTGAAAGAACGGCGGCAGGCTAATACATGACGTATTGAACCTACCGCCGCTTCCTCAAATGTACTTGAGGTTACTTGCCTGCGTTCTTCAGGTCAGCCTTGGTGACTCGAACACCCTTCAGCTTCTCCTTGACAGTGCTAGATGCCTTAGCGCGTGCACCCCAGTGTGCAGGGATGGTAATCGCCTCGCCAGTCTGAATGTTACGACCAGCACGCTCACCAACAACAGTTGCCTTAAAGGTGAAGAAGTCGTTTACCTGAACGTCCTTCTTTGCCGCAAGCGACTTCACAATCTCAGCATGGTATGCGTCAAGGACAGCCTTAACAACCTTGGGGTGCTGACCAGTTGCCTCAGCAACATTGTTACGAATATCTACGATGGAGGTCTTCTCGTTAGCCATTAGAGGGTCTAACCTTTCATTAGGTAATAAAAACATGTATGGAGCCCCCGGCTTTTCCGGGGCTTGTTATCTCCATATGGAAACTATATCACGAACGTTTCCACCGCCGCAACTCACAGGTTTTCGTGTCGTAAAAGGCGTGAAATGCCGGTGAATCAGGGCTTGCAGTAAGCATAGCAGAGGTAAACACTGTGTGCAACCCGCCCTGATATATGACTCAAGGTGTATCAACTATATGGGAGGCGACTATCAGCGCAAACGACATCATTATTCAAAGCATCGGGCTTATCAACAGCATTGCCTTGTGTTTCCTTGGGTTTGCGAACCTGAAATGGGTTCGCATCATCAGCATATTCACATATGTACTAACTATTGCACAGTCCGTCTTCTTGAGCCAGCCCGCCCTAGTAGCAATGAACCTAGTGAATCTCGCTTATTGTGTTGCCACTCTATTTGAGGGGCGCTACCCGTTTATCGCCACTACACGGTATAGGGTTGCCTCCGTGGGTGTGGCTCTGCTTGCCGCATGTTCCGTTCAGTACGTCATTATGGGTCAATCTTTCTTGTCGCCAGCAACGTTCGCGATTCTAGGTGGACTCACGGGGCTCATTATGGCGATTAGTCATAACTTTTGGGCGCTCAAAACGTTTACTGTTCTTAACGTTGCCGCCTGGGTTACCTACTGCCTTATGGTTGGCGCATACACTAACCTGATTGGTAACGCCTTCATTCTTGGTGGTGTAGCTTTCAGTGTTTGGGTGCATCTCAAGAAGCAGAAAGGCAACCCGGCAAGTGGCGACACGCACACTAATACGTCTAATGCATAGGGCTATCGTCGTGTGCTAAACTAGGGGCGATAAGACCACTCACTACACGTAAGGATTTAGAGTTTATGAAACACGAACTACCGAAGACCCTTGTCGGTCATGGTATCGCCGCATTTATTGACGCGCGCGGGGTAGCTGAAACCCCACCTGAAGAGTTGGTAGCACCGTTTGGCGATTGCAAGATTGCTGTTATTGGTGCCATTGACTCATATAACCCAGTCACGGGTGCTTTTACAGCTACTTTGAAGCGTGGCGTACCTGCCCAACTTCCAGGTAATGAGGTGGAAGTGTCGGGTAGTTTGGGGACTCTGCATGGCGCACCTATCCCGCCGGGCACCTTTGCTACCCATGTAACAGCAACTAGCACTATTGATGGGTATGTAGATAATCCGGCGGCAACTGTATACCTTGGTGCCCCTGCAACAGATGGTGGTAAGGCGTATCATGAAGCACGTATTTCTGATTCACTGTTTGCGCCTGCCACGGACGGTAAGGTTCTTTTGGTTATTGAAGCCTATGTCGCCGGTTTCCTTGGTGCCTGGAGCTTATCGGATAACCCTCGTTATTATGCGTTTCTAGACCCGGCAATCCTTGATAAGGTTTACTTGGGTTACAGGTTGAACACGGGGCTTATCGGTTCCACTGACCGGGTAACAATCCTTGATAATGAGACTATTGAGGCGCTAGACCAGTTCCTTGAGTCAATGGAAGAAGTGGATAGTAAGTCCATTCCTAATGGTATTCAACTGCTAGAGCCACAGAATCTAGGTAGGTTCTCGGAACTCATGGATGCGGTAGATACTTTGGGGGCGTTTATGCGTGAAGGTGACCCTGTAGTTACTCATAACGACATGGTTTACCTAGTCGATAAGTTGCTCGCAGATGTAGACGCTATCGAGAAGGATTTGCCAGCTATCCGTGAGAACCTAAAGGTACTGAAGGGGAGGTTGGAGCAGTCACCGAATTACGACCCGGATACCTTGAATGAAATCCGCGAATTGCGTTCCATCTGTACGGGGGACTGTAATTGCTTTGAGTAGCGCCTGCTTAACCTCTAAAGAGCTGTAATATTTACATTTTTAGCCCATGCTTTTAGGGGTAGCCCCTGAAGGTGTGGGCTAAATCTCTGTCCGGTAATTTGCAAACCGTAATAGAGTGTGCCATAATAGATTTATCACTTCTTATTTCAACTAGAAAGAGTAATCAACTATGCGACTCAATAACATTTCCGACATCGCCGCTGGCGACATCATCATTACCAGCAACAACCAGCACGACACCCGCACCTATGACACTGTAGACACCCCTTATATTGCATATGTTGCCACCGGAAACAATGGTACCGACACTGCAACTATTCAGCGGTTGTATGGTACTGATGCAGGATATATTCTATCTGTCGATAATGGTGCATACATTCTCACCTCGCTTAGCGACGGACGAATCCTCATTGTTGATAACGTCTGGCGCTACACCATGCGAGATGCACTCTTCGACAACACCCTACACCGCCTTGACGCTATCGAGAAGCTGAGCCGCTTCTTCAGCAAGTACTCGTCTGATATTCATGAGGTGCGTACTATCATGGATGAGGCACGCCGCAACTGGGAACAGTACATCAATATTGACGACATGCTGGGTTCCTATGAGCGTCTTACTGCACTCATTGACCGTGTAGAACGCACCACGAAGAATCGCGTATCAGATATGCAGGTACGACTGAACGAAGTTCACGCAATCCTCAAGGCAACCGCCAACGACATGTGTGACACTATGGAAACTGTGAAGCATGTTACTGTACCGACCGAATGGGTAAACATCACTTGGAAGGAAGCAGGCTACCACTACAGCGCATGGAAGAATGAGGTTATCCCCGTCAATGCGGGCATCACCCTCCGCTGGGGCGGCGACGAATACCTGAACTTCTTTGTGAACCGCGCAACCACCGCCCGCGCCTACGTAACCGACCTCAACACCGGCGAAGAAGTAGGCTACATTGCGGCGAGCGCTACCGAACACCTGTACCTCCTCTACAAGAATGACCCGAAGAAGAAGCATCATATCTACCAGGTAATGCCCATCAGCACTGGAACCATTGAAGATACGAAGGCATATGTGGAACGTAACGACAAGTTGCTTGCTCTATTCAATCAGTGCGTGGAATCAGTCCGCGCAAAGTTTAAGCAGATTGATATTGAAAGCATCAACCGCGTAGCAGGAAACCCCCTCAAGCTGGACACTACCGAATGGCACAGGTACAGTATGGTGACCGCAAACGAAGCACTCACCAACATTATCCACGACATGAAGTATGTTGAGAACCGCAAGGGAGTACTAGAGGAGCGCACCTCGGAATGGTTGAGTAAGTTCCGACAGGAAGCAGACGTGGCACTTGCCAACGTGTAACCCGTTAAATACTTAAAATAGGCACCCCGTAAGGCACACCTTACGGGGTGCCTACCCTATTATGCTACCATAACGAGTCGCCTACCAGCCGCCACTCCAAATGTTATTACACTCACAAAAACACCCCAAGGTTGATATACTCCAAATAATGCCCTACAATAAATACGAGCCCAACCAAACCCGAACGCACGACAACACAAGGGGAACTTGGAATCACAAGGGCATTAAGGAAATAACGTAAAGATTCAGGAGAAAAACCTTGAACGAAAACACCCCCAAGACTAAGAAGCAGAAGCTCCGCACCTTCGGTGCCGCCGCCGCAGTACCGCTAGTACTAGCAGGTGCAAGCGCGGGTGCAATCATCACGACCGCAAACGCCGCAGATAACACCACAGCTACCGCAACGGAAACCGCAACCCAGGCGCGAACCGAAAATGCGGTTACCGCAACCCTTGCAAACTTCACAGGTAAGGCACCGTCTGAAACTGTCCAGAACTATGTACACTGGACTTTCAATGACTCCGACCTCCCTCAGCGTAGCGACACTTCACGCACCGTCTACACCGTGAATGTTGCAGATTTCCTCAAGGGAATCGACTTCAAGCCTGAGACTCTAGTTATTGGTGCTGGTGCGACCAACTCCAGTGCTGAAACCCTAGACCTTCCGCTTTATGCAACAGGTGAAGGTTCACAGCCCCGCTCGGGTGACCTGACGCTCGGTAGCGGCAAGGAATCTACTACCATTCACTCCAACACTGACGGCACCATCGTCATCCCGCGAAATGACGACTCGCTTCAGAAGCTTACCTTCCTCTACTCTGTAGAAACTAAGGACGGCAAGACCATCACCCAGCGAATCACCTTCAACCCGTCTGTACCCAAGGCACAGCAGGGAGCTGTAACGGCTGATACTACTATTGGACAGCTTGGCACCACCAGTGAAAACCCCACAGAGGTTAAGGTCAGCGATACCGGTGATGTAACTTTCACCTACACCAACAAGTCTGAGGTTGTGGCAACCACCGCCGCTGGTTCGTCAATCACTGACGGGAAGATTCACCTGTCCATGACCCGTGATGGTGCTGAAGTTCAGCTTGAAGAAGTTGAAATCCAGCCGGGCGAGACTAAGACAATCACCGTCCAGAACGTTAAGGCTTCTGGTACTGCTGGCGAAGTGACTGGCTCTGAGTTCAAGGTTATCGAGAAGGTACCCCTCTACACTGAACCTATCCGTGTGGCACCTTGCGACCACCTTGCGGCTTCACCTATCAGCCTGGATACTGTGGGTCAGGGTTCCCAGAGCGCTCTAGCGGCTTTCAGCAAGCTCTTCTTCAGTTCTGATACTGTTCGCGCGGCGGCAATCACCCCGGCTGGCGCTAACGTTGAGACTTACACCGCGAACACTGATGCAAGCGCTTACACGACCACCAACTCTTGCGGCACTGCCCTGTCTGCAAGCGCACTTGGTAACTTCGGCGCATTTTCTGCAACCAACCAGTACACTATCTCTACCGAGAAGACCTTCACCTATGATTACAGTGTCTATGTGAAGCCGGTAGAGACTGTAGAGCCTACCCCTACGCCTGAGCCTGCCCCGAGTGAGACTCCCACCCCTGTGCCTACTCCTACGGTAGAGCCTACGCCTGAGCCTACACCTACCACCCCCGAGGTGACCCCTGAGCCTTCGGCTCCTGTGACCCCGACTCCGGTTCCGAGTGAGCCTACTGTGACTCCTTCTGAGTCGCCTACTCCTTCGGTTACCCCGTCTGAGTCTACCCCTCCGGCACCTACTCAGGAAGCTACTACTCCGGCTCCTTCGGTAACACCGTCTGAACCTTCCGTTGAGAAGCCTTCCGAGCCAGGTAAGCCGGTTCAGGCTAAGACTGGTCATGAGTCTCAGCCTGACGGTGCGCTAATCGCCCTCATTGCGGGTCTTGCCGCTCTTGCTGGTGGTAGTGTCTTCCTTCTGAAGAAGGCGCGCGCTAATCGCGATAAGAAGAACGCAGGTGCTACCGGTGAGTCCACCCCGGCGGATTCTGAGGCTACTGAAGCTGTAGAGTCTGAGTCTGCTGTGGAGTCTGCCATTGAGACTACTGCTGATTCTGTTTCAGATGGTGGTTCTGATTCGTCTGACGGCGGCTCTGAGTAATACCTAATAGGCGTAACCTCTATGGTTATGTGATTTGATGCGGTGAGCCCCATCTTCATTGCCTGTCTTGCATGGCAGATGTTTGGAGGTGGGGTTCACTTTTTTGCGCCACGTATCCATGTGGGTGTTTCTGCTATGGGGTGGGTTTTCCTTGAATGTTTTATTGTGTAAGTTAGCTATGTAACCATATATTCGGGGTAACGTCCGTACCCCTTTTTTGGAAGTTTTCGTAAGCGCCTTATTGTACTACCTGAAATTCAGGATTCATAGTTTAAGGTGCGTGTTCCTCGGGAGGGATTCAAAGAAAGTGAGTTTACTGCAATGAGTCAGGTATACCATATTAATAATGAAGGGCGAAGCCTTAAATGTGACGACACTAGCGGCAGGTGCCCCTATAAAGATAAGCCACACGGTAAGATGTCTTACACTAACGCCGTAGCTGAGGTTATCGCCCACGAGAAAGATAGGAAGAGGAAGGAAAAGCAAAAGGCGCGCCGTAGGCACCACCGCGACCAGCAACGTAAACATAACCGAAACCCACACCGTACTCCCGGTGGTGTTAGTACGCTGACCAGTGCGAAGAACATTGCTTCTACCCTGTTGAAGCCGGGCGATAAGAAAGTTGCTGGCGCGAACGGCAAAGTGTACATTCTTCCACCCCTGAAAGAACGCCCCCTTCTTACCGAAGAGGACTACCTGCTAGAGCTAGAGAAGCAGAGGATTTTCCTTGACAGGGCAAAAAGGATTACTGACAGGGATGAACGTATCGCCAACAAGAAAACCCCGGCGGGTATCCGCAAGAAGCTAGAGCAAGAACTAGAAGCTGAACGTCGAGCCGCCGAAAAGCTAGGCGTACCTTGGGATGTTCCACACGTCAGGGCTCTATGGGAAGCTAGGAAGCAAACAGCTAAGAAACACGGAACAACAGCACA
>ENA-OWLE01000051-OWLE01000051.1-metagenome-genome-assembly--contig:-NODE-51-length-20130-cov-4.129116_pt1 | contig 20130 bp, 20 predicted proteins | sample MGYA00245345_ERZ651094 | MGnify/ENA primary metagenome ERZ651094 (study PRJEB26857, sample SAMEA4031770) | metagenome | biome: human; feature: oral; material: saliva | place: Philippines | collected 2014 | study... | reverse complement strand
GAACTCAGTGATTTGCATCTAGAGCTTGGATTTCTACAAACGATTGGGAAAGGAAATAAGCAACGCATTATTCCAATTGGGCAAGAAGCAACCAACTGGATTCAAAACTATTTGGAGTATGCCCGTCCTGCCTTAGAAAATGAAAAGAAGCTCTCGAATGTCTTGTTTCTAAATCATCGTGGCGGACCATTTACGCGTCAAGGCTTCTGGAAGAATTTGAAGAAAATTGTTCAGACGGCGATGATTACAAAGGAAGTGAGCCCGCACACGTTGCGCCATTCCTTTGCAACGCATATTTTAGAAGCGGGTGCCGACCTTCGAATTGTGCAGGAATTACTCGGACACTCAGATATTAGTACGACACAAATTTATACACATATTACAAATGAACGAATGAAGGAAATTTACAAACAAGCACATCCTCGTTCGTAAATAATGAAAATGGAGATGAAATTGATGAAATTTAAAAGAATACATGTCATTGTAATGGACTCTGTAGGGATTGGAGAAGCACCAGATGCTGCAAAATTTGATGATGCGGGTTCACATACTCTAGGTCATATTTCTGAAACGGTGGGCTTACATGTCCCAAATATGCAACGTTATGGATTAGGAAATATCGCTCCTTTAAAAACAGTTCCACCAGTAGAACATCCTGAAGGAAGCTACACGAAATTAGAAGAAGTTTCTGTAGGGAAAGATACAATGACAGGTCACTGGGAATTAATGGGATTAAATATTAAAACTCCTTTCCGTGTATTCCCTGATGGATTCCCACAAGAATTATTAGACCGTATTTCTGAGTTTTCAGGAAGAGGAATTGTATGTAACTTACCATATAGTGGAACAGCCGTTATTGATGATTACGGTAAACACCAAATGGAAACAGGCGATTTAATCGTTTATACTTCTGCAGACCCTGTAATGCAAATTGCAGCGCATGAAGAGATTATTCCACTGGAAGAGTTATACCGTATTTGCGAATACGCTCGTGAAATTACAAAAGACGATCCATACATGATTGGTCGTATTATCGCACGTCCTTATGTGGGTGAACCAGGTAACTTCCAAAGAACGTCAAACCGTCATGACTATGCGTTAAGTCCATTTGGTGAAACAACATTAGACTTCTTGAAGAAAGATGGATTTGATGTGATTGCAATCGGTAAAATTAACGACATCTTCAACGGACAAGGAATTACTGAATTCGTTCGTACAAAAGACAATATGGATGGCGTAGATAAACTAGTAGAAGTATTGAAGAAAGACTTCACTGGTATGAGTTTCTTAAACTTAGTAGACTTCGATGCGGTTTATGGACACCGTCGTAATACGAAAGGATATGGCGAAGCATTAGAAGCGTTTGATGCTCGTATTCCAGAAATCGTAGAAAATATGCAAGAAGATGATTTATTAATTATTACTGCTGACCACGGAAATGACCCAACGTTCAAAGGAACAGACCATACTCGTGAGTACATTCCAGTGTTAGCCATCAGCAAATCATTGAAACACCCAACACACTTACCAGAAGGTCACTTCAGCGATATCGCAGAAACTATCAGCGAAAACTTTGGAGTGGCGTCAACGGGTAACGGAACAAGCTTCCTAAAAGAATTAAACTAATACAGAAAGAGGGAACAACATGAGCAAATACGAACAATTAGTTGAAACAAAAACGTTTTTACAAGAAAAAGGCATTGGTCACATTGACTTTGGAATGATTTTAGGATCAGGTCTTGGTGAACTTGCTGGAGAAGTAAAGAACCCATTAATCTTTGACTATAAAGATATTCCGAATTTCCCAGTATCAACAGTAGTCGGTCATGCTGGCCGTCTTGTATATGGTGAATTAGAAGGAAAACTCGTTTTAATCATGGACGGACGTTTCCACTACTATGAAGGTTACGACATGGAAACAGTAACGTTCCCAATTCGTTTAATGAAACTATTAGATGTTGAAACCATTATCGTTACAAACTCTGCAGGTGGTTCAAACCCAACCTTTGAACCAGGGGACTTAATGATTATTACAGATCAAATTAACTACACTGGTACAAACCCATTAATCGGACCAAACGACGACCGCTTTGGACCACGTTTCCCTGATATGAGCCACGCGTACCACGAATACGGACAAGAAGTGGTTCGTAAAGCCGCTAAAGAATTAAACATCAATATTAAAGAAGGAGTATACATGGGATACTCTGGACCAACTTATGAAACACCAGCAGAAATTCGCTTCACGCAAGCTGTAGGCGGAGATGCTGTGGGTATGTCAACCGTTCCTGAAGTGATTGTGGCAAACCATGCTGGAATTAAAGTGATTGGGATTTCATGTATCACAAACTTAGCTGCAGGAATGCAAGCAAACTTAAACCACGAAGAAGTGGTAGAAACAACACAACGCGTTAAAGAAGTGTTCAAATCATTGGTTCGAAAAGTACTTGTTTTATATTAAGAGACGAACCTCGAGGAGGAATGAATTTGTTAGTACCTTATTCAGCAACGAATAAAAAAATTGCAATGGGATTGCTTTCCTACATCCCAGAATTCAAGGACTTTAAACGATTGCAAGAGGAAATTGAAGAAATCGCAACAAATCCATCCATCAAATGCTGGCTCTGGAAAGAGTCTGAAAGCGATAATTTTATCGGATTGATTGGTGGAGAAAGTACAACAGACACAATTGTGATTAAATACTTATCGATTTCACCTTCGTTTCGTGGGGAAAATAAAACATTCCAAATGTTAGAAGATTTAACAAAGATGGAAGATAAAGTATTAAGCGGAACGATTGAAACAAGCGTCATTCTCGCAAAATGGAATAAACATCGTGTAAGTGAGGGACCATGGAAGATTTAACGATTAAAGTAGCTGAATACGAAGGACCGATGGACGTCCTCTTGCATCTGATTCGTGAGATGAAAATTGATATTTACGATATTCCGATGAATGAGTTAACAAAGCAGTATTTGAACTTCATTCATTCGATGAAAACATTGGAATTGGAAGTGGCGGCTGAATATTTAGTAATGGCGTCAACCTTATTAGAAATTAAAGCGAGAATGCTTCTTCCAAAACCAAAGTTAGAAGAGTTGGACGAAGATGGGGAACCCATTGTGGAAGATCCTCGCGACCAGCTGGTGCAACAACTATTGGAATATCAACAAATTAAAGAAAATGCCAAAAAATTGGAGGAGTTATCTTTCCTAAGGGGATTACACTTTGGGAAAGAAGCCAGTGACTTGTCTTCTATGCAAGAGATTATCCCTTTGAAAGAAGGAGAAGTAACCACTCAAGATTTATGGAATGCGTTAAAAAAATTAGCGCGTAAGAATATTGCAAAAATGCCGCTCAAGGCGAATATTCAACATGAAACGCATACGGTTGAAGAATTGATGGATTCGATTATTTCAAAAATTGAGCATACAGATAAGAAACAAGTTCCTTTTGAAGAATGTTTCCCTGCCTTTAACCGACATGCGATTACAACCACATTTTTAGCGATGTTACAGCTTGTTCGGGAACATCGTGTCCGTTTTATTCAAAGTTCTCCGTATGAGGATATTTTGATTGAGAAAAGACAAGAAAAGGAGAAAGAGAGTGACTAATTACATTTCAGTACTAGAAGGCTTACTATTTGTGGCTGGAGATGATGGGATTTCATTAGAAGAAGCAAGCTATATTTTAGAACTCGACAGAAGCGCCGTTCGTCAGCTATTAGATGAATTAAAGAAACGCTTAGAAGATGAAAATAGTGGATTAGAGCTTCTTTTGACGGCTTCTCATTATAAACTCGTGACAAAGGCAAGTTTAAAATCATATATCGAAAAATATGCCGTTTCTCCATATTCTTCTCAATTGTCTCAAGCATCACTAGAAACGTTAGCGATTATTGCGTATAAGCAACCTGTCACACGTGTGGATATTGAATCGATTCGTGGGGTTCAAAGTAGTGGTTCGATTCAAAAACTATTACTAAGAGATTTAATTGAAGAGGCTGGAAGATTAGATTCGCCAGGTCGTCCAAAACTGTATAAGACAACAGCTTACTTCATGGATTACTTTGGATTAGAATCTCTGGATGCCCTGCCAGATGCATCTGATTTATTCGATTTAGATTCCGAAGAAGCAAACCAATTATTTAGAGATAATCATGATTTATTTGAAGAGTTGGAAATGCGCTCTAAAGAACATCATGAAGTAGAAGAAGAGAAAGAGTAGGTTTTTTTGTGGAAAGATTACAAAAAGTAATGGCACACGCTGGTGTGGCATCCCGCAGAAAATGTGAGGCATTTATTCAAGAAGGCCGTGTTAAAGTCAACGGTGAAGTCGTAAGAGAACTCGGTTTTAAAGTAGGTGCTAATGATAAAATTGAGGTAGATGGTATTCCAATTTATAAAGAAGAACCTGTGTACTTCATGTTTTATAAACCAAAAGGCGTTCTTTCAAGTGCCAGTGATGATAAAGGAAGAACCGTTGTAACCGATTATTTCAAAGAGGTAGAGCAACGCGTGTATCCAGTAGGACGTTTGGACTACGATACAACAGGCCTACTTTTATTAACGAATGATGGTGAGTTTTCAAACTTGATGACCCATCCAAAGCATCACGTAGAAAAGAAATATATTGCGAAAGTGAAAGGAATTCCAACGCCTAGACAAATGCGTCAATTGGAACGTGGAATCGTCTTAGATGGCAAGAAAACGTCAAATGCAAGAGCTCAAATTTTATCGGTAGATACGGATAAAGGAACAGGGATTGTGGCTTTAACGATTCATGAAGGCTGGAACCATCAAGTGAAGCGTATGTTTGAGGCTGTAGAGTTACCTGTTATGAAATTAAAACGTGAAGAGTTTGGATTTTTAACATTGGAAAATTTACGCCCAGGAGATTATCGTGAATTGCGACCTTTTGAAGTACAAAAGCTTATAAAAATCGCATTAGACGATGAAAAATAAAGGCCTATTAGGGAGTAATACAAAGAGAAAAACGGACTCACAGAATGAGTCCGTTTTGTTTATTTTTCAGTAAATGGAGTGTTTTTCCTTTTGATAGCACCAGTTGGACAAGAGGTGTAAGCCTCCTTGAAGGATTCTATCGTATCTTCTGGTAGCGGAAGTGTTCCAGTATTCTGATCCTGTTTTACAAAGGCAATCCCTTCTGCGTCATACTCGAAAATTTCAGGAGAACGTAGTTGGCAAATTCCACACGCAATACAAGATTCGCAATCAACTTTTGCATAAATTTTTGAAAGAGAGGATTTTTTATCCATGAGTCAATACTCCTTTTATCAAATTTGGATATTACATGCGATCAAGTCGTATGGAACGATTCCGTCAAATCGATTATATCGTATTTTAACTGGAAATCGTACCATGTCGACTTTAATTGGCGTGACTGAAGATAAAGCAGAAGTATTTTTTGCAAGTTTGCCTCATTTGAAAGAAGATGCTTATCATCAATTATTAGCATCATTGATTAGAGAAGGACTTGTTTTAGAAGAGGACTCTAAGTTGCGTTTAGCTAAAGAAATTCCAGACTTACCACTTGTTACTAAAGGGAGTCATCCTGTTAATTACTTAATGCATCCTTATTCATTTGTGCAATTAAGAGATGTCACAAGACTATGGATGGAATGGATTAGTTACCACCGTTATGAGGAATTAAAATATCGACCTCTCATTCAAAATGTATGGTTACAGAAATTATTTAAACGATGGTATCAAGAAGAAAAAGAAATTCTTACAACGGAATGGTTTCATAGAGTAGTGGAAGAGGTCAAGCTCTGGACCAGTAGGCAAGAAGACTCTGTTAAAGGACATTGGGTCGGCCTTTTTAATGGTGCAAAATCAACAGCCGCTTTGGAAGAAGAACTCCAGTCATTGTGGGAATTTTCTAGCGTTGAAGACTGTGAACCCCTCTCAAGACTTGTCTTTATGAAATGGGTGAGTGATGTTTTTGAAGAGGATGAACAATACCCAATTACTCATCGTTGGTTTACAAAAATGTTTCAATGGATTTCTCATGAAACGATTTCTGTTCAAGAAACCGTCCGCCTCTTTGAAAGAGGGATGAAACGAACAGAGATTGCGCATCTTCGCAAATTAAAAGAGAGTACGATTAATGATCACCTCTTAAAGTATCTGCTACTTACAAGAGACGTATGTTATAAACGTGTGGAAGAAAGCACTGTTACTAAACCATATAAACTGCTGTTTACCGATGGTGCTTATCCAAAATATAAAGAGGCAAAAGAACAGTTTGAAGCCCAAGGGAAGAAAATGGATTTCTTTTTATTTAGATACTATCAAATTAAAGCCTTAAAGGAGCGTGGTTGACATGGATTCCATATTGAATCAATTTGGATATAAGGAGTTCCGGGAAGGCCAAAAAGAAGTCATCACGGCTCTAGAGAAAGGGACTGATGCAGTAGCGATTCTTCCAACCGGAAATGGGAAATCGTTTATCTATCAATATATTGGCTTAAAAGAAAAATGTAGAGTCGTAATTGTATCGCCGCTAATTGCTTTAATGGTAGACCAAGTGGCCAGTTTGAAACAGCTGGGGATTCATAGAGCAGTTGCCATCACTTCTTTAATGACAGAGTCAGAGAAAAACTATATTTTAAGTACATTAAATGAATATCAGTTTATCTTTGTATCACCAGAAATGTTACAAACACCAAGATTCTTTAAGCAATTAGAAAAACTTGAAATTGGACTACTCGTTGTTGATGAGGCTCATTGTATTTCACAGTGGGGGTATGACTTTAGAAGCGATTATCTATTCATCGGTAAAATGCGAAAAAACCTGGGAAACCCAAGAACATTAGCGTTAACAGCAACAGCAACACCTCAAGTGATTCAAGATATTTATAGATTTTTAGGACTGAACAAAGAACATACCACTTATTTTCAAGGGCATGCGTTTTTGAAAAATCGAGAAATTGATATTCTCTCTGTTGACGGACTTCGAAGTAAGATGCTTAGTGAAGTGCTCAAAAGGGTGGAATTTCCGTGTATTGTCTATGCTTCGACGATAAAAGAGATAGAAGGATTAAAAGAAACTCTGTTGTCTGAAGGATTTACGAAACTGGATACTTTTCATTCGAAGCGTCAAGTGCAAGATAGACAGATTATTCAACAGAAATTTTTCAGAGGAGACATAAATATTCTATTAGCTACGAGTGCTTTTGGAATGGGAATTAATCAGTCTAATATTCGTACGATTATTCATTACCAGTTTCCACAAACACTAGAAGATTATGTACAGCAAATTGGACGTGCAGGACGTGACTTAGAATTTAGTCGCTGTATTGCTTTCGTTCATCCAGATGATTTTTCTGAGATGGAACGTAAAATCGGACGCTCCTTTGAAATGGAGAATGAAGAAGAAAACGAAATTCATCAAAATATTCTAGAGATTGCAAAAGCCTTTAGGTGGAATGACAAACAGAAAAGTGAATTTCTACAACTGCAACGTGGCCGTAAATTAAAACAATTGGGACAAATAGAAGAGTTTGCTACAACGTCGATGTGTAAAGAACAGTATTTAGCACATTTTTTTGGCGAAAAGCGTACAGGAGCTTGCGGTAGATGTAGTAGTTGCAGACATCTAGATTTATTTTTACTGGAAAGAGGAACTAGATGGAACGAAATAGAAAATCATAAAAAATCCTTCGAGGAAACCTTTAAAAAATTATTTAATCTCTGACAAAATAGAGTGATTTTTTGAGAAATTATGCTACAATAGTACTAAAGTAAAAGTTTGCCCTGAGTGTAAGAATATGCTATATTGTGTATTGAATTGACTGAGGATAGCATTGGGTCAAATTAGGAGGATTTTTGAATGAGCGATAACTTTAATAATAATGAAGATTTAAATCAAACAGAAGAACAACCATGGGAAAGAAAATTTGGCGAAGAAGAGAATTTAAAGAACCGTCAATTTTCTCGTAGTGCTAGAAACTCAGGTGGAAAAGCAGTAGCACCATTATCAAATGTTTTATTATTTGTATTCTTAATTGTCATTGTAGCACCAGTATTATTCATGATGTGGTTCTCAATTAGCAATAATAGTAACCAAGTAAAACCTAGAACAGCTGATGATGTGATGCTAACGAAGACTGTTGAAACAACAACAGCAACTCCGGAAACAACAGCTGCTACAACAAAACAAGAGGCAACAACAACAGCTAACGAAGCTACTACGACAGCTCCTCGTCAAGCAGAACAAACGACTCAAGCGCAACAAACACAACAAACACAAACGACTCAAGCTCAACAAAACGGTAACTACGGTACTTATACCGTTAAAGCTGGAGATACTTTATACCGTATCGCAGTAAATCATGGTATGGATGTTGCAACATTAAAACAAATTAATGGTCTTACAGGAGATAATATTGCTCCAGGAACCACATTAAAAGTAGCACAATAATATACGACTAAAATACAAGAAGTCTGAGACGCAAGACGTTTCAGGCTTTCTTTTTGAGAAGGAGAGAGAGTATGCAAGTTGCAATTGATGGGCCAGCTTCGTCTGGTAAAAGTACAATTTCGAAATTAATTGCTAAAAACACAAATTTTCTTTATTTAGATACGGGTGCGATGTATCGTGCGACCACATTAGCGTTTTTAAGAAAAAATATTTCTGTCGATGATGAAAAGGCGATTGAAGAATTATTAGAGCATTTAGACATCAGTTTTAAAAATACCGAAGATGGCCAACTCGTCTTCTTAAATGGAGAAGAAGTCACTCTTGAAATTCGTGATCTCGAAGTGACAAGAAATGTATCTGAAGTTTCAGCCATTAAAGCCGTTCGAGTGAAGCTTGTTCAAATGCAACGAGAGATTGCTGAAAACCATTCGATTATTATGGATGGTCGAGATATCGGAACAGTGGTACTTCCTGATGCTGAATTAAAGATTTTCTTAGTGGCTTCTGTTAAAGAACGCGCCCTTCGCCGTTATAGAGAAAACCAAGAGAAGGGAATCGAGCTCTCTCTTGAAAAATTAGAAGAAGAAATCGCTCATCGTGACTATTTAGATAGCACTCGTAAGGAATCTCCTTTGAAAAAAGCGGATGATGCAATTGAAATCGATACAACAAGCCTATCAATTCAAGAAGTTGTTTCTAAAATTACGAATCTTATCCAAGAAAAGTTAGCGAATTAACCAGTTTTTACACAAAAACACTAGAATTCGTTTTCATTTAGTGGTATGATTGTAAGTGGATAAAAAGTTTGATTTTACACAATTATCAAACTTTGTGTTCGCATGAATTGTCGCGCTTAGGAGGAAGTCACATGTCAGAATTACAAACAATGCAAGATGCGCTAGATATCGTTAAAGATATTCAAATCGGAGATTTAGTACAAGGTGAAGTATTAACTCTACAAGATAAACAAGCCATCGTAGGAATTATCGGTGGAGGAGTTGAAGGGGTTATTCCTTTCAATGAATTATCAACATCACCTGTAGAACGCGTAGAAGACGTTTTAGCTGTAGGAGATGTCGTTGATTTAGTAGTCATCAAACAAATCAAAGATAAAGAAAATGGAAGTTTCTTACTTTCTAAAAAACGTGTAGATGCACGTAAAGTTTGGGAAGAAATTCAAGCTAAATTCGATAATAAAGAAATCATCGAAGCTCCAGTTGTGGATGCGGTTAAAGGTGGTTTAGTAGTGGATGCAGGAGTTCGTGCTTTCGTACCAGCTTCAATGGTATCAGACCACTATGTTGATAACTTAGCTCAATTCAAAGGTCAAACATTAGCTTTTGAAATCGTTGAAATCGAACCAAGCGAAAATCGTTTAATCTTATCACGTAAAAACTTAGTTGCAGCAGAAAAAGCAGCTAAGCGTGCAGCTGTATTTGAAGCAATTCAAGAAGGTTCTGTAGTGACTGGTAAAGTAGCTCGATTAACAAACTTCGGTGCGTTTATCGACTTAGGTGGTGTGGATGGATTAGTTCACATCTCACAAATCTCTCACGAGCACGTTGTGAAAGCAAGCGACAAATTAAAAGTTGGCGAAGAAGTTCAAGCTAAAGTAATTTCTGTGGATCCAGAAAGTGGACGTGTATCATTATCGATTAAAGATACATTAGCAGGACCATGGGATAACATTGAAGAACGCGCAGCAGTTGGTTCAGTATTAGATGGTTTAGTAAAACGTCTAACGACATTTGGAGCATTTGTTGAATTATTCCCTGGTGTAGAAGGATTAGTTCACATCTCTCAAATTGCTCACCAACACATTGCAACACCACATGAAGTTCTTAAAGAAGGTCAAGAAGTTCAAGTAAAAGTTCTTGAAGTTCATCCAGAACAACAACGTATTTCTTTAAGTATTAAAGCTTTACAAGAAGCTCCAAAACCTGAAAAAGAAGAAGTCGAAGAAGTGGTTGAAGAAACATACGAATTGCCTGAAGAAGATGTGTCATTCTCTTTAGCAGATCGTTTAGGAGATCAACTTTCTGAACTTAAAGTTGAAGAATAACAATAAGATATAAGTTAAGTGGAAATAGTCTGGACTGGTTCCAGACTATTTTTATGATAGAATTAGAGAAGAAGGAGGAATAGTATGTCAACACCAGTTATTGCCGTTGTAGGAAGACCAAACGTTGGGAAATCTACAATTTTTAACCGTATTGTCGGAGAGCGAATCTCTATTGTTGAAGATATCGCAGGAGTTACTCGTGACCGTATCTATTCTGAAGGTGAGTGGTTAGGGCACTCCTTTAATATTATTGATACAGGTGGAATTGATATTACTGATGAACCGTTTATGTCAAACATCCGTATGCAAGCAGAAATCGCAATGGAAGAAGCCGATGTCATTATCTTTTTGACAAGTGTGAAAGAGGGCGTGACAACGACGGATGAACACATTGCAAAATTGCTCTATCGTACGAACAAACCAGTTTTACTTGCGGTTAATAAAGTCGATAATCCTGAATTACGTTCTGAAATTTTTGATTTCTATGCGTTAGGATTCGGAGAACCATTCCCAATTTCAGGAAGTCATGGATTAGGACTTGGAGATTTATTAGATGCAGCAGTTAAAGCGTTCCCCGAAGATAAGGATGACGAAGAGGATAAAGACGTTATTAAGTTTAGTTTTATCGGTCGTCCAAACGTCGGAAAATCAAGTTTAGTCAACGCAATGCTTGGAGAAGAGCGTGTAATTGTTTCTAACGTTGCGGGAACAACTCGTGATGCTATCGATACAACGTTTGAAGACGAAGAAGGTACTAAATTCAAGATGATTGATACTGCCGGTATTCGTAAAAAAGGTCGTGTCTTTGAATCGACTGAAAAATATAGTGTCTTACGTGCCTTAAGAGCGATTGAACGAAGCGACATTGTTTGTGTGGTCTTGAATGCCGAAGAGGGAATTCAAGAACAAGATAAGAAGATTGCAGGGTACGCTCATGAAGCAGGTAAGGGTGTCGTTATTTTAGTGAATAAATGGGATACGCTTGAAAAAGATAATTCGACTTATAAAGAATTTGAAGATAAGATTCGTCAAGAATTCTTATACTTATCTTATGCTCCGATTATTTTTGTATCTGCGAAGACAAAACAACGTCTTACAAAAATCCCACCAATCTTAAAAGAGATTCATGAAGTTCGTTCCCGTCGTATTTCATCTTCTGTATTGAATGATGTATTAATGGATGCAATCGCGATGAACCCGACTCCAACGGATAAAGGGAACCGTTTGAAGATTTATTATATGACACAAGTAGCCATTCAACCACCAACATTTGTAACCTTTGTAAATGATGTTGAATTGATGCATTTCTCATATGAACGCTTCTTAGAAAATCGAATTCGATCAGCATTTGGCTTTGAGGGAACTCCAATTCATATGATAACGCGTCAAAGAAAGTAAAAAAAATTCATATACTCCTTATAAAACAAGATATAAAACGTTGAAACTATAGAGTTTGAATGGTATAATTTAAAGGAAATCAAAACTAATTTTCGATTTCCAGACAAGTTGGACCACTCAACGAACTCTGATAGAAATTCTTATTTGACGGAGGTGAAACTAAAATGGCTAACAAAGCAGAATTAGTAGATCGCGTTGCTAAAAAAACGCAATTAACAAAGAAAGATGTTTCAGCAACTGTTGAAGCGTTATTCGAAACAATTCAAGAAGCTTTAAAAGCAGGTGAAAAAGTTCAAGTTATCGGATTTGGTAACTTCGAAGTACGCGAACGCGCTGCTCGTAAAGGACGTAACCCTCAAACAGGTAAAGAAATCAAAATCAAAGCTTCTAAAGTTCCAGCATTCAAAGCTGGTAAAGCTCTTAAAGATGCAGTTAAAAAATAATTCCTCTGAATTATTTTTCATAGCATGAAGTTTTGTTTGGTGTTATATTAGAGGTAACTCTATATAACACCTTCTTTTTTTGGTGTAAAACATCAAACAGATACATATTTAAATGCAATTTTTTTTGCCAAAGGAGAAATTATGACACAAGTAATCGAAGCAATTGAACAAGCCTTACAAGAACAAGATATTGATAAAGTCTATGAACACTATCATCGTTTCTTTGATCATTTTGATCCAGAAAAAGATCTTCAAGAGATGGCAGATTTAGCGACCTATTCTGTATCTATCGGATTTTACGAGGAAGCAAAACGTGCATTATTACGACTAACAGAAGTGGAACCAGATGAAGCCATTTGGACGATTTTACTAGCAGAGATTTTAGTTGCTGAAGGGGAAACAGACCAAGCGTTGTCGATTTTATATGATATTCCCGAAACGGATCCAGATTACCCAAGTGTCTTAGTAGTGCAATCTGAAGCCTATAAGGAAGAAGGCGATTTTGACCTAGCGGAGAAGAAATTATTAAAGGCAAAAGATTTAGACCCAGATGAACCAATGATTGATTTTTATCTTGGAACATTATTATTTGAAGCAGGAAGTTTTGAACGTAGTGCTTTCTTCTTAGAAAGATTCTTAAAGCAAAATCCTACTGAAACTGGTGAAGAAGAACGCGCACAGGAATTATATGTCGAAGCCACTCTTAGAATTGGAAATAAAGAGCCTTTAGAGCAATATATTGGAGAAGAAAGTATTGATGGTCTTTCTAGTGATTTATTGCTTCAAATGGGGACCTATGAGACTATTGAAGGAAACTATGAGAAGGCGTTAGAGTATTACTTAGAGATTTTAGAACGTGAAGAAGAGAATCCTGAAGTGACATTAAACGTCATTCAGTGTCTATTGATTCTAAAACGTGAAGAAGAAGCCAAAAACTATGCTAAAAAATGGGTGGCTTTCGATGAGTTGAATGATGAAGCCCATCGTATTTTAGGGCAGATTGAATTGGCTACAGGAGAAAAAGAGGAGGGGCTTCTTTCATTAAAAGAAGCAGTAACCCTCAATAGTGATTCGCTTTTAAATGTGACTTCTTATGTAGAAGCATTGAATGAAGAGGAAGAATACGATGAAAGTATTAATTTCCTTGAGAGTCTTGAAACAAAGGAAGATGCAGTCATTCTTTATTTGTTTGCGAAAACTTATGAGGAAATGGAAGAGTATGAGAAAGCTTTTGAGAACTATCAAAAAGCCTATGAAGCTGGTGAAAGTTCAGTCGAATTTTTAGAAGACTATATTCGTTTCATGATGGAAGAAGGACGTAAAGATTTAGCTGCTCCAGCCTTACAAGAAGCTTTAAAAATGGATCCATTTAACCCTGAATTTATCCGCTATACATTTATTTTTGAAGAGTAGGAGGGATACTTTGTTCAACCCTAGTTTAGAAACAAAGAAGAAGTTTATATCATGGTTTATTTCAAATCATTCATTAAAAAGAAGAGAGTCTTTATGGATTCTGAATTATTTATTAAACCATGAGATATTATTGAAACAAATCCATTTTGTGGAACACGTGGAAGCAACTCCTAAAGGAATGCTTTTCTCGACCATTAAACCTGCTTCTGAATCTTTCTTATTTTTTAAAGAAGGAACGAAATTCGATAATCCAGAAGTCGCTTTTCATGATATGCGTCTTCACTGGAAAGAGGACTGCTACGTTGAATTAGACTTCCCAAATGCTTATAAGAGTATGGTGAGCTTTGCGGTATTAGAGAATAATCCTTATTACATCCAAGAAGCGGAAGAGATGGAAGTGGTGGAGGACGAACTAGACCTTATCCAAAAAGAAGTGTTAATCTCTCAATTGAAATCAGAAATCAATGATGCGCTAGAAGCGATGGATTCAGAGCGCTTTATGGAACTAACGAATCGATTAAAGGAGTTAGAAGATGAGTGAATTTAAGGGAAAAGTAGACATTCAAGCAGTACCACTGTTTGTGGATGCACTTCCTGTTCTTCAAACCTTAAAAAATGCTGGACATGAGGCTGTCTTTGTAGGCGGTTCTGTTCGTGACTTGGTGCTTGGAAAAGAAATCTCTGATGTAGACATTGCAACAAGTGCCACTCCTGAAGAAGTAAAGAGTCTTTTTGCGCATACGGTTGATGTGGGGATTGAACATGGTACAGTTCTCGTGTTATATCATCATGAGAGTTATGAAGTGACCACATTCCGTACAGAAGGGACCTATCAAGATTTTAGACATCCAGACTCTGTAACCTTTGTTAGAAGCTTAGAAGAGGACCTGATGCGTCGCGATTTTACGATTAATGCGCTGGCACTGAACGACCAAGAGGAAATTGTAGATTACTTTAATGGAATCGAAGATCTAGAGCAAAAAATAATTCGTTGTGTAGGAAATCCCATGGAACGCTTTAATGAAGATGCCCTTCGTATGATGCGTGCGGTCCGTTTTGCAGGGCAGTTAGGCTTTAAGATTGAAGAGCATACCTTCAGCGCGATTCGTACGTTAAAAGCGAATCTCGAACGAGTGGCAGTGGAGCGAATGAAAGTAGAGTTTGAGAAAATGATACTGAGTCCCAATCGACAACTTGCTTTTAATGCTTTTGTAGAAAGTGAACTCTATCATTCTTGCCCTGATTTTAAAGAAGCAAAGAATACACTGTTAAAGATTGGCGAATTCCCATTAGATTCTATCAGTATCACTCAAGCGTGGATTATATTTGCGGTTTATGAACGTTTGAACCCTTCACAGTTAAAATTGGTATTAAAGAATTGGAAATCCTCTAATGAACAAATTTCTACTACATTAACTGGATATAAAACGTTACTGGCGCGTCTTGAAAGAGAGTGGGATGCGTTCCTTGCTTATAACTGTCCAGAAGAGTTAGCTTTTGAAGTAGAACAGTTGTTACCAGGAATTGGCCAAGTAGAGCAACTTGAAGAGATGAAAGCCGTGTATCAACAATTACCAATTCGTTCGATGAAAGATATTCAAATAGATGGATATGGTGTGAAAGAGGCACTTGGTTTACAGAAGATGGGGCCTCTCATTGGAGAGGTGTTACAAGCGCTTCAGACTGAGATTTTATCAGGAAAATTAACGAATGAAAATACAGAAATTGTTTCATGGATAAGAAACAATTTCAATGAAAGTAAATAGATTTACAATGAAATGAAAAACATTTATTTGTAAGCTGTTTAAATTATGATAATTCTTGAATGAAAGGCGTTTCAATGGTATTATCATTTTGTAAGCAATAATTTATTTAAGGAGTGACCCTATATGAAAAAGGTTATGTCAGGTTTACGATTTGTATTTAGAAATGGAGAAACATGGACAATTAATCGTCGTTTGATTGGTGACTTATGGATTAAAAAAGTTACTACATCATTTGGTCGTATTAATGGTGGCGAATTCCAAGAAATTCACCCATGTGAATCATTACGTATCGAAATCTTCCCTGAAGCTGACCACGTTATGTCAGAAGACATCAACTTAGGTGGTTTAGAATTAGGTATGTTCGAACGTGTTAAAAAATATAGCGATATCGAATTAATGGATATTTTATATGTAGATGGAAATCATCCAAAATCAGATGTAGTTGTTGACAAAGACCGTGTTTATTTCCCATACAGCCCAGTAGATGAAGATGGAAATGACAACAAATACCAAAGTTCAGCAATTGGTACTCACGGTAACTTATTCATCGTGATTGACCCAGAAAAATCTGTGGAAGATATCTACCCAGAAATTTAATTGCCTTTAGAACCTAGGACATTTGTCCTAGGTTTTTTGTATAGTTTTCTGATATTTAATTTATTATATAAGAAGTCTAGTTCTTTTCATGATTTCAAGTTATAATAGATTTAGCACAAGTTAAAGGAGTGAAATTATGAAAGTTTGTTTTATTGCAGCTGAAGCAGCTCCATTTGTTAAAGTCGGAGGGTTAGGAGACGTTATCGGTTCTTTACCAAAAGCTCTTCGCCAACTGGGGGTAGATGCACGCGTTGTTTTACCTTTATATTCTAGTATTGACCGCGAACGCTTTGGTCTAAAATACAAAGCCTATCAATTTGTAGATTTAGGCTGGAGACATGCTTATTGTGGAATCTTCGAAACTGAAGTAGACGGAGTTCCTTGTTATTTTATTGATAATGAACAATATTTTAATCGTAATAGTATTTATGGACAAATTGATGATGGTGAAAGATTTGCTTTCTTCTCAAAAGCAGCACTAGAAATCTTGCCTTCCCTAGACTTCAAACCAGATGTTGTGAATGTGAATGACTGGCATACAGCACTTTCTGTTATTTATTTAGATATATTAAAGAGTCGTGAAGCAGAATTTTATAAAGATATGAAGAGTGTTCTTTCAATTCATAATATTGAATTCCAAGGACGATTCAATCCTTATGAAATGGGAAATCTATTTGGTTTAGAAAACAAGTACTTTGATGCACTGATTTATAATGGGGACGTGAACTTGCTGAAAGGGGCTATTCAATTAGCTGATCGTGTGAATACAGTCAGTGAAACGTATGCTCGTGAAATCCTGGATCCTTATTTCTCATATGGTTTGGATAAGATTTTAACAGTAGAGCAAGGAAAATTAAGAGGGATTTTAAATGGAATTGACGTTGATAAATTCAATCCAAAAACAGATCCAATGATTCCAGTAAACTACGATTTGAAGACATTTGAAGATAAAGTTCAAAATAAATTAGCGTTCCAAAAAGAGATGGACTTAGAAGTGAATGCCGATATTCCATTAATCGGAATGGTGACTCGACTTACGCATCAAAAGGGAATTGATTTAATTTTACAAGCAAGCGAAGAAATCCTTAAAACTGGGGCACAATTAGTGATTCTAGGGACAGGGGATGCTCATTATGAGAGTGCTTTACGTTCATTAGAACATTATAGACATGATCGTGTACGAAGCATTTTACTATTCTCTAATGAGATGTCTGCGAAGATTTATGCAGCAAGTGATTTATTCTTAATGCCTTCTAAGACAGAGCCTTGTGGATTGTCACAACTCATCTCAATGCGTTACGGAACCGTTCCTGTGGTTCATCGTGTAGGCGGATTACGTGATACAGTTATTCCATTTACAGGAGTAGAAGGAAATGGATTCACGTTCGAAAGCTTCCATGCTGGAGATATGATGGATGCCATTCATCGCGCTGTTACATGCTTCTACCAATCACCAGATGAGTGGAAACAAATTATCAAGAACAATTTACAAAAAGATGTAAGTTGGGAACAGTCCGCTAAGAAATATTTAGACTTGTACCATGAAGTGGTATAAAAAAGCAAAAGGAGGCTCTTAAATGGTCGAAAAAAGTTTATCCAGTCGCATAGAAACATCATTAAAGAATCAATTCGGTGTCACAATCTCAAATGCAAGTAAGAGACAAGTATACGAAGCAATGATGAGATCTGTTCGTGATATTTTAATGGAAAAGAAATTCAGCTATGAACAAACATTAAAACAAACTCGTCAAAAACGTGCGTACTATATGTCAATGGAATTTCTAGTAGGACGTACACTTCGTAATAACTTATTCAATTTAGGCATTGAAAAAGAAGCAAAAGAGTTTTTAAGTGAATATGATTTTTCACTAGATGAAATTTACAATATGGAACCAGATCCAGGGTTAGGAAATGGTGGTTTAGGTCGTCTTGCGGCTTGTTACTTAGACGCTTTAACAAGTAATGAATATCCAGTAACAGGATTCTCAATTCTTTACGAATACGGTATTTTTAAACAAGTCATTACGAATGGATGGCAACAAGAATTCCCAGATCAATGGTTAGACCTAGGTAAATATGGGTTAGTATACCGTAATGACGAAGAAGTGGAGGTTCGTTTCGGTGGTGAATTAGAGCAAGTGATGACAGAAACTGGCTTAAAAGTGAATCACAAAAACTATACTTCGATTCAAGCGGAACCTTATGATTTATTAATTTCTGGTTATGATTCTTCTGCGGTAAACACATTACGTTTATGGGAAGCAAAAGCAAAAACTGGTTTCAATATGAAACTATTCGAACGCGGCGAATATTCTAAATCATCAGAAGCAGAAGCCATTGCGTCTTCTATTTCTAAATTATTATATCCAGCTGATGTTACAAACGAAGGTAAAGAGTTGCGTATCAAACAACAATACTTCTTTATCAGTGCGTCATTACAACAATTAGTGAAGAACCATTACCATGAATTTGGTACATTAGAGAACTTCTCTGAACATGTAGCGCTTCATATTAATGATACTCACCCTGCGATGGGCGTTGCTGAATTAATGCGCTTATTGGTTGATGAGTATGGATATGATTGGGATAAAGCTTGGCGCATTACAACGAAGACTTTTGCTTATACAAACCATACCATTATGGCAGAAGCGTTAGAAAAATGGCCAGTATCATTATTCCAACCAATTCTTCCACGTATTTACTCAATTATCGAAGAAATTAATAGACGTTTTTGCTTATGGGTAATGGAACAAGGAAAAGAATATACATTACGTGATACAGCAATTATTTATGACGACATGATTAAGATGGCAAATCTTTCAATCGTGGGTAGTCATTATGTAAATGGAGTATCAAAACTGCATAGTGATATTCTTGTTCGTGATACGTTTAAAGCCTTTAACGAATTATATCCTGGAAAATTTGGGAATGTTACAAACGGGATTGCACACCGCCGTTGGTTAGGTCAAGCAAACCCAGAACTTGCTACTTATTTAGAAAAATTAATTGGAGATGACTTCATTAAAGACTTATCCGGCATTTCTAAATTGAACGCATACAAAGATGATGAGAAAGTACTAAAAGACTTACAAGCGATTAAATTAACGAAGAAAGAGCAATTAGCAGATTACATTAAGGAAACTCTTGCGATTTCAGTAAATCCTCATTCAATCTTTGACGTTCAAGTGAAGAGATTACATGAATACAAACGTCAATTATTAAATGCATTACACATTGTCTATCTTTACCATGAAATTAAATACAATGGATTACGTCCAACTCCACGTACATTTATTTTCGCTGCGAAAGCTTCTTCAGGCTACCAAATGGCAAAAAATATTATTAAATTTATCCACTCAATTTCTCAAATGATTGAAAGTGATGAATTAGTGCGTGAATACATTAAAGTAGTATTCATTCCAGATTACAAAGTGACATTAGCAGAAATCATCTTGCCAGCTGCGGATGTGAGTGAGCAAATCTCTCAAGCTGGTAAAGAAGCAAGTGGTACTGGTAACATGAAGCTGATGTTAAATGGAGCCATTACGCTTGGTACAATGGATGGAGCAAACGTGGAAATCTATGAAGCTGTAGGAGAAGACAATATCGTAATCTTCGGTTTAGAAACAGAAGAAGTAGAGGCGTTATATGCTAAGGGGTACAAACCTTGGGAATACTATAATAACTCACCTAAGATTAAGACAGTTCTTGATTTCATCCGTACAATGACGGTTGGTGGTATGAACTTCAACTTCATCGTGGATTATTTATTAACTCAAGATCACTATATGTGTCTTGCAGACTTTGATAGTTATGTCGAAGCGCAAGAACGCATTGAAAAAGTCTACAACGATTCCTCTAAATGGATGAAGATGAGCCTTGCAAATATTGCTAATGCGGGTATCTTCTCAGCTGACCGTTCAGTAGAAGAATATGCAAAAGACATTTGGCACATCAAACCTGTTCAAGGATAATAAAATAAAAAAAGAGATTCTCACAAGCGGGG